>Ga0209656_10000745_pt1 | contig 21111 bp, 18 predicted proteins | sample BogFormECP12_OM2_FD_188239 | JGI IMG/M metagenome (GOLD analysis project Ga0209656, IMG submission 188239) | Bog forest soil microbial communities from Calvert Island, British Columbia, Canada - ECP12_OM2 (SPAdes) (version 2) | ecosystem: Environmental > Aquatic > Freshwater > Wetlands > Bog ... | reverse complement strand
CAGGTACGAACTGCGCCTTGTGAACTTCCAAGACTTGCTCAACAACCTTCAATTCCACCACGACTTCACCTTCGACCAGCAAGTCGATCTTGTAACCGCCCTCAATCCTGACCCGGTCGTAAATCACTGGAAGCCACACCTGCGATTCCACCTTGAGGCCTCGCTTCTCCAGTTCATATCGGAGACACTTTTCGTAAACGCTCTCAAGCATTCCCGGTCCCAGAGCAGTGTGGACTCGCATAGCCGCATCGACAATTGCACCGGTGATGCTATCGAGTTCCACATCTGCCTCGAAAAAGCGACCGTTCTAATACCTTGCGTCCTCCGCGGTTTTCATTTGGTCCTTCCGCCCTCTACTTTCAGCGCTTCCGCCGCAGCTGCCTGCGCCGCCGCCAGCCGCGCTGTCAGCACGCGGAACGGCGAACACGACACATAGTTGAGTCCAACGCGATAGCAGAATTCGACGGATGACGGTTCGCCTCCGTGTTCTCCGCAGATTCCAACTTTCAAGTTCGGACGCGTCTTGCGTCCGCGCTCGGTTGCCATCCTCACCAGTTGGCCCACGCCTTCCTGGTCGAGTGCGGCAAACGGATCCTGCTTGAGAATTCCCTCGGCAAGATACGTCGGAAGAACCTTGTTGACGTCATCGCGCGAGAAGCCGAACGTGGTCTGGGTAAGATCGTTGGTACCGAAGGAAAAGAATTCGGCTTCTTTCGCGATCTCGTCGGCCACCAGCGCCGCGCGCGGCAATTCGATCATGGTGCCGACCATGTATTCGACCTTGATTCCCTTCTCTTTGAACACTTCCTCGGCCACGCGCCGCACGATCGCACCTTGGTTGGCCATTTCCTTCAAAGTAGCGACCAGGGGAATCATGACTTCGGGCAGCACCTTGATTCCCTTCTTCGTGCAATCGACCGCAGCTTCGAAAATTGCCCGCGCCTGCATCTCGGTGATCTCGGGATACGTAATCCCGAGACGGCAGCCGCGATGTCCGAGCATGGGATTGAATTCGTGAAGTTGCTCGACACGGGCGAGCAGAGCCGGCAGAGCTTTCTTCAGGTCGCCCACGCCCTTAACGCCGTAGTCTTTGTATTTTGCAAGCAGATCTTTCTTCTGCTTTGCGCTGTACGACGAAAGCAACGCGATATCGACCATCAACTCTTCGCGGCGCGGCAGGAACTCGTGCAGCGGTGGATCGAGCGTGCGGATCGTGACCGGCAGGCCATCCATCGCCTTGAAGACTCCCGCGAAGTCAGCCCGCTGCAGCGGCAACAATTTCTTCAGCGCGGTGCGGCGGTCTTTCTCGTTATCGGCGAGAATCATGGCGCGCATGTGCCCAATTTTCTTCTCGCCGAAGAACATGTGCTCGGTGCGGCACAGCCCGATGCCTTCGGCTCCGAACGCCCGCGCCTGAATCGCATCGCGGGGAATATCGGCATTGGCACGGACTTTCATGGTGCGGTGCGGATCGGCCCACTCCATGAACTTCTGCAACTCGGGATCATCGGGCGAGGGATCGAGAGTACCGAGTTTGCCTTTGATCACGCGCCCTGTCGTGCCGTCGAGAGAAATCCAGTCGCCTTCTTTGAACGTCTGGCCTTTCACGCGCATCTCGCGCGCCTTTTCGTTCACATCGATGTCGCCCGCACCCGCCACGCAGCACTTGCCCATGCCGCGCGTCACGACGGCCGCGTGGCTCGTCATGCCTCCGCGGGAAGTGAGAATGCCCTTCGCCACTTCCATACCGTGAATATCTTCCGGCGTCGTTTCCGCGCGCACCAGGATTACGGGGTTCTTCGTTGCATCATGCCCCGCCATCTTGACCGCTTCATCGGCGGTGAACACGATCTGGCCAACGGCTGCACCCGGAGAAGCAGGCAAGCCCGTCGCCAGAACTTCGACCTTGGTGCTCTTCTCATCGAGCCGCGGCACAAGAAAGTCATACAACTGATTCGGCTCAACCCGGAAGATCGCTTCTTCTTTCGTGATCAGCCCTTCTTCGACCATCTGAATCGCCACCCGCACCGCGGCCAGCCCCGTGCGCTTCCCGTTGCGCGTTTGCAGCATGTAGAGCTTGCCATCTTGAATGGTGAACTCAAAATCCTGCATGTCTTTGTAGTGCTTCTCCAGCCGCGAAGTGATGTCGCGTAACTGGTCGTAGACCTCAGGCATGATTTTGTGCAGTTCGAGGATCGGCACCGGAGTGCGCACGCCAGAGACGACGTCCTCGCCCTGCGCGTTCATCAAGAATTCGCCGTAGAACTCTTTCGTGCCGGTTGCAGGATTGCGGGTAAAGCCAACGCCCGTGCCGCTCGTGTCGCCGAGATTGCCGTAGACCATTGCCTGCACGTTGACGGCGGTACCGAGCATGTCGTCGATGTTGTTGATGCGACGATAGTGCTTGGCGCGATCGTTCTGCCAGGAACGGAACACCGCATCACGCGCCATCACCAGCTGTTCGTGCGGATCCTGCGGGAAGTCGCGCTTGGCGTGCTTCTTCACGACCTTCTTGTACTCGACGATGACTTCCTGCAGCGCCTTGGCGTCGAGTTCCGTGTCCATCTTCGCCTTCTTCTGTTTCTTCTTGGCGTCGAACACTTCGTCGAACGCCGACTTCTCAATGTCGAGCACGACGTTGCCGAACATCTGGATCAGGCGGCGATAGGAGTCGGCGGCGAACCGCGGATTGTTGCTCCGCTTCGCCAATGCTTCCACGCTCTTGTCGTTCAAGCCGAGGTTGAGAATCGTGTCCATCATGCCGGGCATGGAAAATTTCGCACCCGAGCGTACGCTGACCAGCAGAGGGTTCTCCCCCGTGCCCAACTTCTGCCCCTGCAGCGCTTCCAACTTCGCCAGCGCCTCGTCCATCTGCTTGTCGATGTCAGGAGACAGGCCGCCGCGCATGTACTCGCGGCAGGCTTCGGTCTGAATGGTGAATCCGGGAGGAACCGGCAACCCGGCATTGGTCATCTCGGCGAGGCCGGCGCCCTTGCCGCCAAGCACATCTTTCATCTTGCCGTTGCCATCGGCCTTGCCGCCGCCGAAGAAATAGACGTACTTCGTTGAGGACTGCTTTGCTTCCTTGACTTCATGTTCGGGGAGAGTCATCGTCGCCATATGAGTCCTTTGTTCGAAATGGATTCTGTGTTCGTTAAACTTTCGCTTCCGTCACAATTTCAGAGAAGTCCGCAATGGTCGAAAACCCGTCATAAAAAGTCTGCAGGAATCCGAGACGACTGGTCCTGATCGCGACGTCCGGGTCCATAACCAATACGGACTCGAAATAATCATCGAGAGGGTGCCGGAGCCGAGCTAATTGGGCGATGGCATTATCATAGTCGCCCTTCCCGGAATATCCGGCGAATGCCCCTCTCGTGGATTCCATCGCGCGATCAAGATGGAGTTCGTTGGGATTTGCAAGCTCTCTTTGGTACGGACCTATCGCAAGCTGCTTTTCCCTCGCTTGCTTAAGGATGTTCTTGATTCGTTTGAATGCAACAAGCATTGATTCGAATTCCTTCACAGAACGGGCCCACTGAACCGCGTGCGCCCTTTTGATCGCATCCAGCACATCATCCGCGCCCGCCGCCAACACCGCCCTGACAACGTCGTGCGCGTACCCGCCAACGTCGCGCAGATAGAACTCGAGACGTTCACGGAAGAATGCCCGCACGGACTCCATGAAGGCCTGCTCATCCACAAATTTCTTTTCCGCTTCCGAGCGTTGATATCCCGCACGCGCGTCGCGCATGATTTCGACAGGCCGCAACGGCAACTTCTTCTCGGCGATGACCTTAATAATCGCATTTGCCTGGCGGCGCAGCGCGAACGGATCCTTCGATCCGCTGGGGACGAGCCCGAGCGAAAACATTCCGGCAATGGTGTCCGACTTATCGCCGATCGAGAGCAAGGCTCCTTCGACCGAGCGCGGAATCTCGTCGTCAGTCGACTCGGGCTTGTAGTGATCGTAGATCGCATCTGCGACCGACATTCGCGTTGCTTCCGGCAGGCTCGGATCGAGTTGCTGCACCCGCGCATAAAGTCCGCCGACGATTCCCTGCAGTTCCGTAAACTCCTTCACCAGTTCGGTCGTGAGATCCGTTTTCGCCAGGGCCGCAGCTTTGTGAATTACGCCGGGGCGTACCGCTACTTCAGCTTGCTTCAGAGTTTCGCTCAGCCAACTGCATAGCCGCTGCACGCGCCGCGTTTTGTCGTAATAGCTACCCAGATCTTTCTGGAAGGTGACATTACGCAGCAGATCGAGCCGGTCGAGCAGCGATTTCTTTTGATCCGTTTCCCAGAAGAATCGCGCATCATTGAAGCGCGCCCGCAGCACGCGCTCATTGCCGTGGCGGATCAGGCCTTGCGGATCGCTGTCAGTGTTTAATACCGCGAGAAAATGAGGCAGCAGCTTACCCGCTGCGTCCTCTAGGGCAAAGTATTTCTGGTGGTCGCGCATCACGGTGACCAGAACTTCTTCCGGCAAGGCAAGGAACTGCGGATCGAAACTGCCGAGAATGACCGAGGGAAATTCGGTCAGGTTCACCACCGAATCGAGCAGAGATTTATCTTCGCGCCAGCGCGCGCCGGCAATGGAGCGCGTGGCCGCGTCGAGCGCTTTGCGAATCTCCTGCTCCCGCTCCAGCCGCCCCAGAACCTTCACCGCCCGCAACGATTCGGCATAGGCGGCGCCAGCGGCGGGAATCGTTACTTCGCCATCCGAGAGGATTCTGTGGCCACGCGAAATCTTTCCGGCATGAATGCCGTCAAGTTCCAGCGGAATCGCATCACGGTCGAGCATCGCCACCAGCCATCGCACCGGACGGACAAAGCGCTGGTTCGGCTTGCGCCAGTACATATTTTTGGGCCAATAAATCGCGGCGATTTCTTTCGGCAATCCCTGCGCCAGAATCTCGGCCGCAGTGCGGCCTTTCTTTGTGATCTTGGCTGTGATGTATTCGCCCTTGGCGGTCGAAATTCTTTCGAGTTCCGAAACGTCAACTCCAGTTTTCCTGGCAAAAGCGTGTGCGGCGGGAGTGGGCTGGCCATCTTTGTAGGCGACGTTCACCGAGGGCCCGGTGGTCTGCTCGACGATGTCCGATTGCGCCGAAGAAATATCCGATGCAAGCACGGCAAGGCGTCGCGGTGTGTCGAAGGATGTAATCTGGCCGCCGCCAAGCCGCTCCCGCGTGAGCAACGCCCCGACGCGTTCGCGCAGTTCCTGCGACGCGGCGTCAATCATGCGCGCGGGAATTTCTTCGCACCCAATCTCTAGCAGAAAATCTGGCATGTTCTTAAACGATCAAGTCTCTCAAAGTCGATCAAGAGTGAATGTGATGTCGGTCACAACTGGCTGTTGAAAAGCTGAAATGTTCGGCAAAACTTCTTCATGAACCGACCGGCGAAAGTGTCTCGACTTTCTTCGGCTTTCTCGCAACTTCCGGCGCAGGGGCAGGCTCATCGGAGTTTTCCGAAGTTGCCGCTTTTTGCTGATCAACCCAGGCCTTCGCGATCCCCACAGCCAGCGCTCGCACGCGCGCGATTACTCCGACGCGCTCGGTCACTGAAATCGCTCCACGTGCGTCGAGTATGTTGAACAGATGGGAACACTTGAGACAAAGATCGTAGGCGCCGAGCAGCGGAAACCGCGCTTTGTCCATGGAATCCTGACCAGGGTGCCCCATGTCTCGCGTATTTTGCGAGACGTGGGGATTTTCGTCACCAGCATTGTGCTCTTTTCCAAGGGTCGCATACTTCTCAATCAGCGCCTTGCACTCGGCCTCATACAAATCAAAATGCTTCCACGCGCTTTCCACGTCGGCGGCTTCGAAGTTGTAGACCGAAAATTGCAGCTCATCGGCCAGCCGCACGTCGCCGTACTTCACCTCGGCGCCCGAATCCGGATCGCGCGCCCACACGATGTCATAGATCGAATCCACGTCCTGCAGAAATGCCCCAATGCGCTCCAGGCCATACGTCAACTCGGCGCAGATGGGGAACAGATCAATCCCGCCACATTGCTGGAAATACGTGAACTGCGTGATTTCCAGGCCATCGAGCATGACCTGCCAGCCCACGCCCCACGCGCTCAGCGTCGGAGCCTCCCAGTTATCCTCTTCGAACTTGATGTCATGCTGGCGCAGGTCAATGCCAATCGCCCCCAGCGATTCCAGGTACAACTCCTGCACGTTCTCCGGCGGAGGCTTCAGGATCACCTGCAGCTGCATGTGCTTGAACAGCCGGTTCGGATTCTCACCATAGCGGCCGTCGGCCGGGCGCCGCGAAGGCTGAACATACGCGACCTTGTACGGCTTCGGCCCGAGCACGCGCAGAAATGTCTCCGGCGCCATAGTGCCCGCGCCGACTTCGACGTCGTAAGGCTGCTGCAGCACGCATCCGCGCTGCGCCCAAAAAGTTTGCAGGCGGAGAATCAGTTCCTGGAAGGTAAGCGAGTTGGACTTGGCTGGATTCACAGCGTTCGGCATTCTAGGATTAATCGATGATTGTAACGGATGGAAATAGCAGCCGTCAGCCTGTGTTGTCAAAAAGGTATTGAAAGAAGGCAGTCCCTCAGCGGACCTGAAGCCTTCGACTGCTCCTCAGAACTCCCTGCGGAGTCTTGACTTCTACATACCCGGAAAAACCCTCAGCAGGAACGACGGCGGTCAGATAGGTATCCGAAATGATCTTAAAGCTGGCCGTCGCTCCGTTGACGGTAACAGCAGTTGCTCCTGTGAAACCCTGCCCAAGAATTCCGATGGTGCCTCCGAACTTCGCGGTCAGAGATTGCAAACTGACGAACGGCGACAAGCCCATGTTCACGCTGAAGATAGTGCCGTCCGCGCCGGGACCGCCGGCATAGGTCACACCATAGAAGCTGCCGTTGGTGTGCTGCACTAATCCGGCATAAGGATTCGCACCGTCGCTGCCGGAGAACTCATGCAGGGTCATCACTGCGCCTGCGAGATTGAGCTGAAATACCGTTCCCAAATTATTGACGCCACCGCCCGATGTCGCTCCATAAAAATAACCGTCCGTGCCCTGCGTCAATGCGCCGGGTCCGGTGCCGTCAGCGCCGTCGAAGCTGTGCAGAACCGTGAAGACTCCCCACGAAGTGAGCCGAAAGGCGGTTCCGCCTCCGCCGACGCCGCCCGCGCCGGTAGTGCCGTAAAAGTTTCCGTCATTCCCCAATAACAACGTGGCGACAGAACCGGCTCCGTCGTTGCCGGCGAAAGTATGCAGCACGGCGAATGTTCCGCTCGGAGTCACTTTGAAAATCGTACCGGCGCCATTTGTCCCACCGTCGTAAGTCGCTCCGTAGAAATTACCGTCACGTCCTAACACCAATCCGCCAATCGGTTCCGCTCCGTCGGTGAGCCCGTCGAAACTATGCAGCGTCGTAATCACTCCAGAGGGAGTGACTTTAACGATGGCGCCGTAGCCATTTGCCCCGCCAAGCCGGGCCATGCCGTAATAGTTACCATCGTTGCCCACGGCAAGCGCGTCTTCGGGATTTTGCCCGTCGGTTCCATCGAAACTCTGAACGGTCGAGAAGGACTCGCTGACGGTGATCCGAAAGGCTACTCCATAGCCGTTCGTATTCTGGCCATACGCTCCGCCAACAAAAGTAGTGCCAATCAGTCCGCCCTGGTTTGCAAGAGCCAGTCCGCCGATTGGATTTTGTCCATCCGTACCGGAGAAACTGTGCAGACTGGTTAGATTGCCCGCCGGAGATATTCTGAAGATAGTCCCCTTGCCATTAGCCCCGCCGGAATAAGTATTGCCATAGAGTTCGCCGTCCGGCCCTTGAACCAGTGTTGCGGTGCTGTTAGCGCCATTCGTTCCGTTGAAGTTCACCACGGTTGTGAAAGTCTGGGCCGCTGCTAAAGCGCCGAAAAACAGGCTCAACACACCCAGCATTAGGGTAGAAAGTAACCTTACGGTTTTGGACGTCTTGGAGATCATGAGTGTCCTCGGTGCAGCAAGCAAACGCAGGCAATGAGTCGCCTAGGGAGGGATCCCAATCCTACCAGAAATCTTGCTTTTCGGCGCTGCTTGGGTGCTTCCAGGGCAGCGCTAGAAGCCGCCCTTCTCTAACATGGTAGCGGTGATCAGCTTCTTCTCAATATGCCGCTGCAGGATTTGCATCAGCAATTTGCGCAGGTCGGCGGCTTGCGCCTTCGGCCAGGCCATTTCCGCGAAGCTGTCGACGGGGGCGCGAAACATGTGCGCCGCCAGCGCCCGCGATTCACTGGAAATCTCAGACGATGCCAGGCGCTTGTCGTCGACGCACATCAATCCGTCTGCGAGCGCGTGGAAATAGGCGCGGCTGCCGTTCAGATTGCGCCCGCACACCACGCATTCCGTCAGCTCGGGAAGGAATCCGACCAGGCGGGTAAGCCACAGAGCAAAATAGGTGACGGGCATCCAGATTTCGGGCCCGGTCATCACGCGCAGCACGGAGAGCGTCAGGCGAAAGATGGCGTCGTTCGCTTCGCGATCGGGCAGCAGTTCATCGAGCAATTCGGCGATGTGAGCCAACGCGACCGCGCGCGCATAACTCACCTCTGAGGCCAGCGGAGACTCGATGACTTCGCAGGCGTCGAGCCGCACCAGTTCCTGCCGCTCGCGCACGTCATAGAACGCGCGCACGTACGTCAGGGGCTCCAAAGCTCCGCCGAAACGGCGCTTCGATTTCTTGGCTGATCGCGCCACTCCGCGAATCTTGCCTTCGCTGCGCGTAAACAGCGTCACCAGCAGATCGGCTTCGCGCATCGGGTAGGTGCGCAGCACGATCGCTTCTGATTCTCGCAGGGCCATGGGTTTGAGGCTGATTCTAGCGGAATGAGCAAGAGCATGAACCACCAAGGACACGAAGGATCACGAAGGGGCTGCATTTCTAGGCATTTCTTCGTGTGACTTCGTGTCCTTCGTGGTGATGATCTTCGGACTTCTAGACGCGCTGCGCACGATCATCGTTCGATATACTCACAAGATCGTGAAATCAATCTTCTGCGCTTTCCTCGTTCTTGCCTTAGCCAATCTCACTCTTGCCGACGACACTTCGTTCCGTGGCGTCAAAGTCCTCGACGTATCGGGCAAGGAAACCACTGCCAGCCTGACTTTCAATGACAATCAGAAGGCAATTCTGGTGCGACCGGTCAAAGGCAATTCGCTGTCCGCTCCCTATGGCGAAATCGACAAATGCTCGTATCAGTACACGCGCAAGCACCGCATTAAGACGGGATTTATCGTGGCAGCGATGGGAGCGGTCCCCGTTGGCCTTGTCCTGATGTTCACCACGTCCAAGGTCCACTGGCTGGAGGTGGATTATCACGAGCAGAATGCGCGCAAGAACTTTGTGCTGCGCATGGACAAGCGCAGCTATCCGCAGATTCTGGAGGCGATCAAAGCGCATACCGGTATCGAACCGGAAGTCGAGGGCAATGTAGACAAGCGCTGGAAGTGACACCGAGCGGTAGGCTTCGCACAAAGAAGAAAGGCGCGCATCCCGACCGGAACACGCGCCTGCGTCGAAGCAAAAGAAGTTGAGCTACCGGCCGTAATACTTGGCGTTGCGCTCGGTGAAAGCGTTCCACTTTTCCGGAAGATCGTCCAACGCGAAGATGGCTGAGACTGGGCATACGGGCACGCATGCGCCGCAGTCGATGCATTCTACCGGATCGATATAGAGCAATTCCTCAGTCGCGTAAGCGGGCTCGTCTTTCTTGGGGTGAATGCAGTCCACCGGACACGCGTCTACGCAGGCAGTGTCCTTGGTTCCGACGCACGGCTCGGCAATTACATAGGCCATAAGGGTTTCAATCTCCTGAGAGTCTCTCCTCGTATTTTACTACGCGCAGGATTGACGAGGGCACATTCTAGCAAGAATTCGAGCGCTGGGTACAGGTTCTCGGCGGAAAAACAGCATCCCGCCGAAAATAGCAACGGCTGGCAGCACCAGACTGCCAGCCGTCATTCTGCATGCGTCGAACCGATTACCGGCGTCCGCCGCCACCGTGGAACCCTCCGCCTCCATGGAATCCAGCTCCGCCATGGAACCCGCCACTGTGAGCCACTTCACCGCCGCGGAATCCGCGACCTGCGTAGCCATGACCCGCATAGCCGTGTTCAGCATAGCCACGTCCGGCGTAGCCATGCCCAACATAGCCCCGTCCGCCATACCACGCGCGACCCCAGCCCGGATGACCGTACCACGGACGACCGTACCATCCATTCGCCCTACCCCAGCCACCGAGCCACCCTGGACCGTGGAACCACGGGCCAGCTCCGACGAATACTCCGCCAACGAACCAGTCAGGACCGTAGTACCCATAAGGCGCGCAGGCATACGGAGCGTATCCGTAGTAGCCCCACTCGCATGCCGGAGCGCCAGCCGCCACGTATCCCGGCCCAACGCCAATTCCTACTGCAACCTGTGCCTGCGAGTACGCCAGCGGAACCATCAGCACAGCCAGTAACGCAGCATATTTCAAGTAACGCATAATCACCTCCTGCCCCGGATCCCCATCACTCTGGTCTCCTGAAGCCCTCTCCAAACTCACTACCTATTGGAACAGCGGAGGCGAAGAAAAGTTTCGAAATCCGGGGTGGCTGATTTCAGCCATCCCGGTTGAATTCAACCACTTACGAGGGAACGTGGAAGCGGAGGAAGGGCAATGACTCACGCCACTCCGATTATCCTATGGCCGATAAATCCAGGCCTGCGCGGTTGCTTGATCGTTGTTGGGATAGCCGCCCGCCAGCAGCACGCTGCCGTCTTTCAGTCGGGTCTCGGTCATGAAGTGCCGGGCGTCGTTGATCTGGCCGGAGGCTACGAGGAACTTCCCCGTAGCCGGGTCGAAGACTTCTACATCTTTGCTCCCGCCCGCAATCAGAAGCTTGCCGGAGGACAACTGTACGGCCTCCTCGGGCAGTTTAAAGCGGCTGTCGTTCATGGGAGAGACCGCAGTGAACTTGCCCTTCTCCGGATCGTAGATCTCAGCGCTGTTCAGATTTCCGCTCCAGTCGCGCTCGTCGGAACCGCCGGCGATGAGCACCCGCCCATCGGCCAGCAGTCCGGCCGTATGTTTGTAGCGCGCAGTGATCAAGCTTCCCGTTTCGGTGAAGCGAGCAGTTGTCGGATCGTAGATTTCGACGGCGGCGTTGACCTTGTCGCCGCGCCCGCCCACGATGAGCACCCGGCCGTCAGGCAGTAGCGTCGAGGTATGCGAGATGCGGGCGAAGTGCATGGGAGCAAGCGGCTCAAAAGTCATCGTCGCGGCGCGAAAGATCTCTGCCGATGCGATACCGCCGGGTGAATCGTGATCCGCGCCTCCGGTGATAAGAACATCGCCATTCGCCAGCAGCGTGCCCCGCGCCTCACCGCGACGGGTGGTCATTTTGCTGGTCAGTGAGGTGAACTTGCCAGTCGCTGGGTCATAGAGCTCCGCGGAATTCGTGCAGCCCGCACCAGTCCATCCTCCGGCGATGAGAACTTTGCCTGACTTCAGCAGCAACGCGATTGGGCTTACGCGGCGCTCATTCATTTCGCTGGTGGGCAGAAACTTGGCAGTGGCGGGATCGTAGAGTTCGGCAGACTTGTAGAAATCCTGATTGCGCCGCATACCGCCGGCGATTAAGAGCCTTCCATCCGTGAGCAGCGTTGCCGTATGGCCGGATCGCGGCTCAAGCATCGGCGCTGCGGGAGTGACAGACCCTGCGGATCGTGGTCCAGGGGTGCGGAAGGCGGTTGCGGTGAAGGCGAATATGAGAGTGATGCACGTTGTGAGAAGCAGCCGGGAACGGGTCATGTCGTCCTCCTGTATAGTCAGACTCCGCAAGACTGGCCCGGTTAGCAGCGGCATAGGGAATGGCTCTTGGGTCGATTCGATTTCACAGACGGATTTATGGCGACTATGCCCGTTAAACAATCCGGGCGGAAGGGGCTGAGCTAGCGCTCCCGGGCTACGCTAAGCATTCACGACAACCCCCAGTTTTCACAAACGACAGAGCTGGCCGCCGCGACCAAACCATAGTCATCTAGCCAGACGGGCATCACTAGTGCGGTAATGGGCACTATGTGCGGTTGACGTGCCAGGCAGGAGCCTGCCATGAACAAGATCAAGGTTTTGGTTGCGCTAATCACGGAAAACAACGATTTTCAACTCGAGCAGGCGGCATCCGCGCAGACGGCGGCCCAAAAACTGGGCTTTCAGATCGATATCGTCTACGCCAACAACGACGCGGTCCGGCAAACGCAACAGCTTCTCGGTTACATTCAGGAGCCGGGCAAGCGGCCGAACGCGATCGTGGTCGAGCCCGTCGGCACGGGTATGCCGCAAGTGGCGAGGGCCGCCGCTACGGCGGGAATTGGCTGGGTCGTCATCAACGCAGGCGTGGACTATATTCCGGAACTACGCAACCGGTCCAAGGCTCCTATCTTCGCAGTCGTTTCCGATCACGTGGAGATTGGTAGAATTCAAGGCCGTCAGATCGCCACACTATTAGGCGATGAGGGTTGCGTTCTTCATATTGAAGGGCCTTCGGTGCAAGACGTCTCCAGATTGCGCACGCGAGGAATGATGTCGAGTAAGCCCCCGAACATCAAGGTCAAGATGCTCAAGGGAGACTGGACACAGCAGAGCGGTTACAACGCCATCAAATCGTGGCTTTCGTTGAGCACCTCCCGAGACCTCCACGTGGGAATGATCGCCGCTCAGAATGACGACATGGCGATGGGGGCGCGACGGGCGTTTGAAGAACTGAGCGATCTTGCCGAGCGCGACGCATGGCTCACGCGTCCGATCATCGGCTGCGATGGAGTTCCGAAATCGGGTCAGAAGTGGGTGCACGAAGGAAAACTCTCAGCCACAGTGATCTCGCCGCCGCTGGTAGGAGACGCGATGCAGATTCTGGCGAATTCATTGAGAACCGGAGACCAACCAATGGAGCTTACCACCATCGCTCCGAGTTCGTTGCCCGCCTTGAATCAGTTACAGAAAGCAAGCCTCCGCGCTCGCGGAGTGAATTAGCGAGCAGCGGTTCGAGCCGCGATAGGGCTGCTCTAAACCGCGACAGGTTCCTTTTTCTCGCTCGGCTCATATTCCACGATGTATCCCGCAACGGCGCTCGCCGCCACGGTAAGCGGCGAGGCCAGATACATCTGTCCCGGCCCGCTTCGTCCGGGGAAGTTGCGATTCTGAGCGCTGATCACGACTTGATCGGGGCGCGTCGAGACTCCCGGTCCGGCGTTAATGCAGGCTCCGCAACTCGGTTCGATCACATGCGCTCCGGCTTTCTGAAACACATCCAGATATCCACGGCGCAGGCAATATTCGCGCGTCTCCTGCGAGCCGAATTGGATGTAGAACTGCACCGAGTCAGCCACGCGCTTGCCGTGCTTGAGCGCATCGGCAAGGACGAGTGCGTACATGTCCATGTCCTCGTTCTTGCCGGCTGTGCAGGTGCCGCCGTAGGCGATTTCGACCGGCACGGGCGTATTCAGTTCGCGAATATATTTTCCGTTACCCGGATCGCCGGGCGTCGCGACCATCGGCGTGATCCCGGCGGCGTCGAGTTCGATGACATGCGCGTACTGCGCGCCGCGATCGCTGTACAAGCCCTCGATCGTGGATTCAGCCTGTTTGCGATCCATGCCGCGACGCTCGACCAGAAAATCCACAGCCTTCTTGTCGGGCGCAACGATACCGGTGAATCCGCCGATCTCGGCGGCCATGTTGGTCATGGTGGCGCGCTCGTCCACGCTCAGTTCTTCGATGGCTTCGCCCGCGTACTCCATCACTTTGGCCAGCGCCTTGCCGCTGCGCACGTACTCCAGGCTGAGAATTTTCAGGATGAAATCTTTCGCCGTGACGTTCGCATGCCGCTTGCCGCGCACGACGACCTTGACCGACTCGGGCACTTTGACGCGGACATCTTTCGTGATCCACGAATTGAATACATCGGTCGTGCCGATGCCAAAGGCGACGCAGCCGATCGCACCCACGTGCGGCGTATGAGAGTCGGAGCCGATGTTCAACTGCCCCGGCAGCGCGTAGCTTTCCAGCACAATCGAGTGGCAGATGCCTTCGGAACCTTTGCGGTCGGTGAGTTCGCCGTGCAGCCGGATTCCCTGCTTCTTAGCGAAATCCTGCTGTTTGAGCTTGAGTTGTGTCGCCAGGTCAAGCAGGCCAAGTTTCTTCTTCTCTTCTGAAATCACCTCGTCGAGGAAGGTAAGGTGATCGCGGAAGAACAGAATGCTCGACGGATCGTTGACCTTGGCGTCTTTGCCAACGTAACGCTCGAAGAAGATCGCAGCCATGGGCGTGACGTATTCGTGGCTGAAGCGAAGATCGGCGCGGGCAAAGCCGGTATCTCCCGGCTTGACTGACGCGACGCCGACTTCTCCCTTGTCGTTAATCATGTGCCGAGCAAAAATCTTCTCGGCAAGGGTCATCGGTCGAGAGTGTGTGGCGCGGGCGCCCCCGCCCGCGTCTTGTATCGGCGGCAAGAAAACCTTCCCCTGCATGCGCGCCACGTTGAAGGGAAACAGCCCGCCGTACTCGATCACCTGCCGCGTGATCTCGTCCTCACCAGCAGTGAATTCGTTCAGGGCAATCTCTTCCCCGCCGCGAATGCGGTCGATCAACGAAAAATTGGTCGAGGTCAGCAAGCCCAGATTCTGGCAATTCTGCTTGTAGATGCGCTCAATGTTCTCGGCAATCACGCAGCGAATCCCAGCGCACATCTCCGCATACGGGGACTGCTCGCGGCTCGAGCCTTTGCCCCGCCGCTTGCCACTGACCGCGCAAACGAAGCCTCCGCGCTTCACGTCACTGCGGCCGATTGGAGTCACGCTGCCGCACTTCAGACCAAGATACGGAATCTCGCCCAGCGTTTCATCGAAGTAAAAGCAGTAATGCGCGGGCGTGATCTCGTCGGTCGAAATGTCATCGCGCAGCTTGGGATTGTTCGCCGGATTCTTCGTGTCCCAAGGCAGGTCTTCGCCCGCCAGCTGCCGCTTGATGAGTTCGGGGTCTTCGGTGAGAAAAAGAATGCGTCCTTGCAGCCGGACTTTGTCCGGACGCTTTTCGATCTTGCGTTCGAGAAGTGAGTCGATCACAGTTGACCTGAGAGTTGGAATTTAAGCGCCGGGCGGATCGGCGCTCCCACGCAGCTTATTGTAACGCGGCTTCATTGGAAGCCGCGTCGAAGGCGGAAACCACAAAGGGCACGAAGGTTCACGAAGGAAACGACGTGAAAGATTTCCTTCGTGTTACTTCGTGTCCTTTGTGGTTTCCTGGTGTTGGTAGGAACGCGGATCAGGCAGAGGCTCGAGTCCCCGTCCGCCGAAGATCTCATGAAATTCGTGCAGCAGCGCCCCATGCACCAAGCCGTTCGATGCCAGCGTCTCGCGGCTGTTGAGCTCAAACGGAGAGCCGTCGAAGCGCGTGACCTTGCCCCCGGCCTCTTCGACGATGAGCGCGCCAGCAGCGGTGTCCCAGGGGTTCAGATTGAATTCCCAGAAGCCATCGAAACGCCCGCAGGCGACATTGCACAAGTCGAGCGCAGCCGAACCCGCCCGCCGCACTCCGTGCGTGCGCAGCGTGATCTGGTGATAGAAGAAAATATTCGGATTCTTGTGCCGCTTGTGACTCGGAAATCCGGTCGCCACCAGGCATTCTTTCAACTGCGCGGCTTTCGAAACATGAATCGACTCGCCATTTAACTTCGCGCCTCTTCCCTGCTCCGCGCTGAACAGTTCGTCCCGCGTGGGATCGTAGACGACGCCGGCGATGCGGGTTCCAGGTCGGCCGGCCGCGCGATCTTCCGCCGCCTGATGCTCCAGTGCCATCGACACGCAGAACACAGGGTACCCGTGCGCGAAGTTCGTGGTGCCGTCCAGCGGATCAACGTACCAGCGATAGTCGCCGCCCTGATCGTTCAGACCCTGCTCTTCGCCGAGCACATCGTGGGTTGGAAACTGGCTGCCGATGCGCTCGCGAATCAGCGCCTCCGAAGCACGGTCGGCCCCGGTGACCAGATCGGCATCGCCCTTGTATTCAATCTTCAGTTTCTGATGAAAGTAGTGCAGAACCAGCGCACCCGCCTCGCGCGCGATGGCGGACATGGCGGGAAGAAAGCTCTCAGGATGGCGGGCAGGTGTCGGCATGCAGTTTGTGTCGGGGTGATACTACTTGCGTTTTCCACCGTCCTCGGCGATGTACATGATCTCATGTTTATAGATGAACAGATTGGGGGCGCCTTCGCGCGTCAGCCGCACCATGTTGCGGTCGTAGTACTCGATCCAGCCGCGCAGAACCTGCCCGTCGAGCAGCTTGATGGTGACTGGTTTCTGCTTTTCCCCCAGCGTCTTCAGAAAGGCCGCTTCTTCAAACGTATCTTGTGGAGGAGGCGTACGGCCGCGTTTGGCCGCGCCGGCATTCGCTTGCGGAGCGCGAAACGACATGCACGCATTGTACACAAAAGGACTCCGGCAAAGAGAACGCAGCGCGGGGTCATAGTAGTTGGTCATTTTGAGATTTGTCATTCCGAGGCGCGGTCTTATCGCGCGAGGAACCTGCTATTGCCCCGGGGAACAGCAGGTTCCCTTCGACTCCGCTCAGGGCAGGCTCTCACCGGACTTTCAGCCCGGTTCGGAATGACAAAATGAAATTTGCTGCACCCGGCGGACGCGGCATGCTCTAATCGCTGATTCCGTTTCGCCTAATGCAGATCATGGACCATGGAAATCGCTCGCGTTCGCCGATTGCCTTGCTCGCGCTGTGCGTTGCCCTGGCAACTGGGGCGTCGATGCTCTACTACGAGTTCGTGCTTTTCCTGCCGCGGGCTCGGGAGATAACCGCGGCAAAGGGGTTGGGGCGCGGCTACTCGTTCGGAAATGATTTCTATCCCGTGTGGCTGGCTGCAAGGGCGTCGCTTCAGACGTCCAGCGATCCATACAGCCCAGAGATGACGCGGGCGATTCAGACGGGACTCTTTGGCAGAGCGCTCGATGCGCGCATTCCCAGCGATCCCGCAGACCTGCGCATGTTCGCTCATCCCGCGTTCACGATTCTGATGATGTGGCCCCTCGCAGAAATGCCGTTCGAGGTGGCCCGCGTGCTCCTATGCACTCTGCTTGGATTGATGACGCTCGCCAGCGTTTTTGTGTGGATGCGGGCGCTCGGAGGAGCAACGCACCCGTCAAGACCCACGCCCCTCTGGCTGGCGGTGGCCGTTCTGTTTACTTTGTGCAGCTATCCCGTTCTGGAAGGACTTTATGCCGGGCAGTTGGGACTCTTCGTGGCATTCCTCCTCGCCTGCTGCATGCTGGCAGTGCGGCACGACCGTTTCACGCTCGCTGGGATGCTGCTGGCCCTCACTACCATCAAGCCGCAGATGACTCTGCTCGCAATCCTCTATCTGCTCGTCTGGAGCCTTCAAGATGGCCGCCGCTTACGGCTCTGCCTGAGTTTCGTGGTCACCATGCTAACGCTCGCCGGCGGGGCTTGGATGGTGTGGCCGCACTGGATTCAATCCTGGATCGGGGCTCTAAATGCCTACCACCAATATGCGCGGCCTCCGCTTGTGAGTGAGGTTCTCGCTGCGCCGCTCGGTGCGCAGGCAGGTTCCCCAGAAATTTATGGGATCACCGCCGCGCTGGTGATCTTCTGCCTATGGCTGATTTGGCGCGGTCGTCGCGCGCTCGCAGACTCGGCGCAATTCTGGTTCACGCTGGCTCTTCTGCTGGCGGTCACAACCGTGATCCTGCTGCCCGGCCAAGCCGTTTACGATGACATACTTCTCCTGCCCGGTGTCTTGCTGGTCGCGTGCTGCTGGCGGACTTTGCGGGCAGATTGGGCTCCAAAAACTCTTCTGGCCATCGGCACCGGGCTTCTGTTATGGCCGGGGACCGCTTCTCTTGCCCTGATTGTGCTGCGGCCGATGCTCACCCCTGAGCTGTTCTATTCCAACGCTGTATTCTCCCTGCCTTTGCGTTCGGCAGCCGCTTTCCCGTTTGTTGTGCTGGGCATTCTGGCAGTCGCATCCCGGAGAATCACAGCCCCGCCTTCAGTGTGACTTAAGTTGTCTTTTCAACGTCTCTTTATTCTTCCCGGGAAGATAATCCGCCGCGGCGAGCGCGAGTGAACGATAAACCGCAATTGCAATCGGAGACTTCTGAAGGACGCCCAAGTGGCGCTTCACAGTTTCAAAGTCGCCACGAATGATGGGCCCGCTGAACGCGCCTGCCGCGTCCGAAGCGGCGTAGTTAGCTAATGTCTGCCGCAAGATTGGAATCATGCGCCGCCTCGCCTCGGCAGGCTTCACCCCGGCCAGGGCGGCGACATGTTCAGCCGTTTCCAGGAGGGCCACGAGTAGCGGCGAACTGAAAGTGCCCCAGGCATGGTATGCCGCCTTATCGGATTTTCGAATGGAGAAGGCTCGGCCGCCGAGGTCCTTAACAATTCTCCGCGCAACGCGAGTTCCGCGAGTGTCACCCTCAAGGGCGAATGGAACGCCTTCCAGAGCAGGGCCCGATCCGCGCACAAAAGTCATGAACGGATGCACCGAGGCCACCGCCGCGCCTCTCTGCCGCAGTGCGGCTAGCTTATCGCTGGTGAGCGCCCCGCTCGAATGCAACGCGACTCTTCCCTCCCAGTTCAATTTTTTCCCCCAAGACTCCGCCACGGACTTGATGTTCGCGTCCGGAACGCAGAACCAGATCACTTCTGCGCGCAGCTTGTCGGGGACTCCGGCAATCGTTTGTGCACCCACTTCCCTTGCTAGGCGCCGCGCTTTCTTCCGGGATGCTGAACCTGGCCGTGCGATTACCGCCTCAATCGTGTATCCAGCGCTCCGCAATGACCATGTCAAAGCGGTTCCCAGATTCCCTGCGCCAACCATCGCAATCGCTGGCTTCGCCGCCATGCCCGGCAGCATAGCAGAAGGGAAACTTCTGGCCGCGATCCTAGGAGTTTATTGCGGCGAGTTGATCCTCAGGCCGAAGTCGATGTTGCATCTGCGTGCTTTATATTGTGAGCATGGCCAACTCCTCCGCTCCCAAGAAGCCTGCTCCGGCGCGCCCCGCCAAGAAAGCATCGAAAGAGCGCATCCTTTCCTCGCGCACGGTATATCGTGGCCCGGTGTTCTGGGTCACGACCGACCATGTCGCCGAGCCTGACGGAGTTCGGGCGCGGCGTGATGTGATCCACCACTCCGGCTCTGTGGTGGTGCTGGCGGTGGACGATTCCGGCGCTGCCCCACGCGTTTTGCTGGAGCGTCAATACCGGCACGCGGCCAGCGACTACTTATGGGAATTGCCGGCGGGACGCATTGATCCAGGCGAGCACGAACTCAAGGCCGCTAAACGCGAACTGCTGGAGGAGACCGGATACGCAGCCGATCACTGGCGGCGAATACTCAAGTTTTATGCCAGTCCCGGATTCGTGGCGGAAACCATGGCTGTTTTTCTCGCAACCGGCCTTCACAAAGGCAAGGCTCAGCCGGAAGAAGATGAAGTAATTCAGACTCGCATGGTCCCATTGAAAACTGCGGTCTCCATGGTCCTTAGCGGAACGATTCGGGATGCCAAGACAATCTGTTCAGTTCTTTGGCTGGATCACATGTGGGGCAACAAGAAGGCCATCAAATCTAAGTAGCTCAATACTTTCTCTATAGTCAAAAATCGAAAACCGGCCTTTGTCGGATGCCCTGCACATTTGCGCTTCCATTTCAATCCGGTTGTTTCCTGTAGGTCTTTTCCTTTCACCACCTTAAGGCATACATTTCCTTGACAGAGCTACGCTCCAGTTCGACAATGCATCCAATTGGACTGTGGAGCACGTTCTTAGAGCCCCTACTTACAGGAACGTGCGAGAGAGGGGAGTACGTGGATCGCTTGAAAGGAACTGTTAAGTGGTTCAATAACGCTAAAGGATATGGGTTTATCGGACGCGCGGATGGACCCGACGTGTTCGTTCACTACAGCGCAATTTCTTCCGAGGGCTATAAGAGCCTGCAGGAGGGCGACCAGGTCGAGTTTGAAATCACCGAAGGCCAAAAAGGCCCGCAGGCCGCCAACGTAAGCAAGGTAGCCTAGCGGCTGTTCTCGGTTGTCACGCGTGGCGATTGCGTATATCCTGCCGCAGTACGGGAGTGTGGACAGCGTATGAGCAGGCGGGAAACAGCCACAAACTTGCTCGCCGGAGCTGGTTTGCTCACCTTGTTTTCCATACCAGTATTGCTCCTCATCTTCTCGATTGACTTACTGTTTCGAGCCTTCCAGCTAGTATGGCAGCACTTCTCTTTGCCAGGCATTCCAACGAACATAGAGTTCTACGGAATATTGGGTCTTTGGGCGGTGATCAACGGAGTAAAAGGGATCCGGCGGCGCTTTTGGACCAACTCTTTTCTGGCCTTCAGTCTGGTCGCGGCGATAGCTTTTCTCTGTGTCCGTCAACAGCCTTGGGATGACGCCTTTGCCACCATGTGGCCGATGTTCTTCCTGTTCATGGTTCCGACGGAACGCCGCCTGCGCCGCTATGAATTCATCTTGGGCGCCGGTATCGTGATGGCTGAACTTGCGCTCACTGCAGGTTTGTTGGGACCTGGCACGCCTACACGGTGGATCGCTTCCTGCTGCGGCCTGTGCGCAGCTGGATGGTTCTTTTGGACTGTACGCCGAGACGGGCTTCCAGAGCCGAGTACATCGCCTTCCTAACGGCGGGTTGGACGCCTAATCGTTCGCAGACTGGGCTACTAATGACGCTACCTCCAGCCCAGGCCCCGGATTTCCCGGTGGCGGCGGCATATCCGGCGGGGGCATTGGAGCCACGGGAGACGCTCCGTTCGAAGGCTGGGGCACATCCGTGGGATCTTCTCCCGGCCGCCGCAAGCTCGGGGCGTTCGTGGGTCGATCCTGGTCGGTTCGCTTCGCTTCCGTGTCCTCGTCGCCGGGATGCTTCAGGATGATTTCCTTCTCCGTGCGCACGATCTTCTGTCCGCCGACGCGCATGGTTTCGACCCGCACTACTTCATCGTTGACGATGCGCACGAAGTCCACATCCTGCGGCGGAGCGCCGTAGATCCACTCTTCGTATTCGG
>Ga0209656_10000743_pt1 | contig 21131 bp, 17 predicted proteins | sample BogFormECP12_OM2_FD_188239 | JGI IMG/M metagenome (GOLD analysis project Ga0209656, IMG submission 188239) | Bog forest soil microbial communities from Calvert Island, British Columbia, Canada - ECP12_OM2 (SPAdes) (version 2) | ecosystem: Environmental > Aquatic > Freshwater > Wetlands > Bog ... | reverse complement strand
GCCTTCGCTATGCGACGAAACCCCGGAGGCGGCCAGCTCGGAATAGACCCTCTCCACCTTGTCGTTGTAGAAGCTCTCGCCGAGGGTCTCGTCAAACCGGATCCCCAGCCTGTCATATATCCGTCCGAACGCCGCGAGGCTCGCCTCGTTGATGCGCCTCCACAGGGCAAGGTTCTCCGGGTCGCCCGCCTGGAGCCTGACGAGCTCGGCCCGCGCCGCCTCCAGGACGACGGGGTCCGACTCTGCGGCGGAATTGCCGAGCCTGTAGAGGCGCTCGAACTCGTCGATTGCGTCGCGGGCGAGGGCGGCCTCGTCCAGGTGGCGCTTGCAGGCCCAGAGCAGCTTGCCATACTGGGTGCCCCAGTCGCCGATGTGGTTGTCCCGCACCACGCGCGCGCCCGTGAAGGAGAGGAGGCGCGAGATGGCCTCCCCGATCACCGCCGAGCGCAGGTGGCCGACATGCATCTGCTTCGCCGCGTTGGGCGAGCTGTAGTCGACGACCCAGGTCTCCCCGGCGTGCGCCGCCGATGCCCCCGCCAAGAGGTCCCCACGGGAACGATGGGCCTGCAGCCAGGCGAGCAGGAGGGGCGGGCGGGCCTTGAAGTTGATGAAGCCGGGCCCGGCGACGGTCACCTCGAAGCCCGCCCGGACGTCGCCGGCCAGGGCGGAGGCGATCGCCTCCGCCATCGGCCGCGGTGGGCTGCCCGACAGCTTCGCGGCCGCAAGCACCCCGTTCGCCTGAAAGTCGCCGTGCCGCGGATCGGCGGTACGCACGCCCGGCTCGAACATCCCGGGGGCGATGCCCGCACCTGCGGCGGCCTCCTCCAGGGCCTGCTCCATCTCGCCGATCAAATCGAACGCAAGGTGCATCCGGCCAGTTCACCATCCAGCCGGCGCAAGGCGCAAGCGAAGAGTCGATGGGTCGTTTTGGCTCGACATTTCAAGGGATGCGTATTGTGTCGTACGCTTTCCCCGCTACGGGGCCCCTCCTTTCCCGCCATCAACTCCATGACGAGCAAACGAAACATCCCGGCGCGCCGGTTCATCAAGCCCAGCTTTAACTTCTTGATTGAGAAGAAGAGAGACGGAGGGGAGTTCACGCAGGAGGAGATCCGCTACATCATCGACAGCACTCTCGACGGTGAAATGCCGCTCCATCAGCTGGCCGCCCTGGCCATGGCCATCTACTTCTCGGGCATGTCAGCGCAGGAGACGGCTGACCTCACCGAGGAGATGATGCTCTCGGGCGAGGTGATCGACCTGTCCCACATCGCGAAGCCGAAGATAGACAAGTACTCGACCGGCGGCGTGGGCGACAAGACGGCGCTTGTGCTTGTCCCTCTGGCGATGGCGTCCGGCGTCGTCGTCCCGATGATGTGCGGGGTCGAGCACGACTACGTGATCGACACTCTTGAGAAGCTCGCGGCAATCCCCGGGTTCAAGGGGCACGCGACCAACGAGCAGTTTGCGGCCCAGTTGGCCAAGATCGGCGGGGCCATCGTCGCACAGAACGAGGATCTGGCCCCGGCCGACGCGAAGCTCTACGAGCTTCGCAAGGACACGGGCACGATCCCGAGCCTGCCGCTGATCACGGGCAGCGTCCTCTCGAAGAAGCTGGCCGAGGGCGCGGAAGGCCTGGTGATCGACGTCAAATGGGGAAACGGCTCTTTCATCAAGGACTTGGAGCAGGCGAAACAGCTCGCCCGCTCGATGACCCGAGTCGGCCGCTCGATGAAGCGCCGCTGCGTTGCGCTCGTAACGGACATGAACCAGCCGCTCGGCGACTCCGTCGGAACGGCGCTCGAGGTCAAGGAGGCGATCCAGCTGCTCAAGGGCGAGGGTCCCGAGGACGTCAAGGAGCTCGTGCTCAAGCTGGGGATGGAGATCGTACGGCTCGCCGGGGTCGCCGGTTCGACGCTTTCCGCCAAGCAGACCGTCCAGCGCCACCTGACGGACGGGTCCGCGCTCGAGAAGTTCAAGGAGCTCGTCAGGGCGCAGGGGGGGGACACCACGTACATCGATCACCCCGAGAAGTTCCCGCAGGCGAGGCACATCCGGAAGCTGCCGGCGCCCAAGCGCGGATACGTCCACACCATCAATGCGGCCATGATAGCCCGCGGGGTGCACCTGCTTGGCGCCGGCAGGGAAAACGCCCACGACAAGGTCGACCATTCGGTCGGCGTGTCCGAGATCAAGAAGGTCGGAACCCAGGTCAAGCAGGGCGAGCCGCTCATGATGATCCATTACAACGACGAGGCGAAGCTCGAGCAGGCGCTCGAGTACTTCAAGAACGCCTACCGCCTCGCGCCGAAGCGCCCGACCCCGCCACCCGCGATCGTGGAGCGGGTGGCCTGAGCCGTCCCCGCCGGGGTCCGTTTGCCGTGGTCGACCGTTCGTCCTGGTCGCAGCCCTGGGCGCAGCTGAAGTACATCACGTTTCAACCGGCGATATTCCCCCGCCTGCTGGGCAAGGTGTCGCCGGACGCCCGGCCCGGCGACTGGGTCTCCGTCTACGACAAGAACGGCGACAGGGCGGGGGCGGGCCTCTTCAATCCGAGGGCCAAGATCCCGCTGCGGGTTGTCGTGCACGGCCCCGAACCGGTGGGAGAGGATTACTTCGAGCGGGCCATCCGGCGATCCGTGGAGCTTCGCCGCGGCCTGTTTGGCCTCGATGCCCAATCGGACGCCTACCGGCTCGTGAACTCCGACGGCGACGGGCTGAGCGGCCTCACGATCGACCGCTACTCCGACGTGCTCCTTTGCGAGGTCTTCAGCCTAGGGATGGCCCAGCGGCTCCCGAACTGGCTGCCGCTCCTGCATGAGCTAGCGGGCACCAGGTTCGCCCGGGTCCAGGTGGACCACGACCTGGGAAGCCTCGAGGGCATCAAGCCGTCGACCTTCAACTCGACAAACGCGGCGGCGCCGCGCGCCGTCAAGATCAGGGAGAACGGCGTGCGATACGAGGTCGACTTCGCGGAGGGCCACAAGACGGGCTTCTTCTGCGACCAGCGCGAGAACCGCAGGGCGATCGCGCGGTTCGCGAAGGGGGCCCGAGTGCTTGACCTCTGCTGCTACACGGGGGGATTCTCCCTGTGCGCCAAGGTCCTGGGAGGGGCCGGCGAGGTGACGAGCGTCGACCTGGACGAGGCAGCCATCGCCCAGGCGAGACGCAACGCGAACCTGAACCAGGTGAGGCTCAACTTCGTCCACGCGGACGCGTTCGCCTATGCCCGGCAGATGTTCCAGAACAAGGAATCCTGGGACATGGTCGTGCTCGATCCGCCGAAGTTCATATTCACCCGCGACGCCCACGGCAACTGGGAGGGCCGCCAGAAGTACGAGGACCTGAACCAGCTCGCGATCGGCCTTGTGAGGCCGGGCGGGGTCTTCGTCACCTGCTCGTGCTCGGGGCTGCTCAGCCTGGAGGATTTCGAGCAGCACGTGATCAAGGCCGCCCACAGGCTCGGCCGGCGCCTCCAGTTCTTCGACCGCACGGGGCCGGGACCGGACCATCCGGTCTATTCCAACTGCCTCGAGGGCCGCTACCTGAAGGTGCTCTGGTCGCGGGTCGTTTGACCGGCCCGGCCGGGGGAGGAATCAGGCGCGTCCCATGTACGCGCCGTCCGCCGTGCTGACCCGCACAAGCTCGCCTTCCTTCACAAACAGGGGCACCTGGATGACAAGCCCCGTCTCGAGCTTCGCCGGCTTCTGAACGTTGCTGGTCGTGTCGCCCCTGATCCCATCGGCCGACTCCACGACCTTCAGGGTCACCGCGGAGGGAAGCTCCACGGTGAGGGGCCGGTCGTCCACGAATAGCACGTCGACCTTGCCGCCCGGGGTTAGGTAGTTCTTCACGTCCCCCAGGGTCTCGGCGCTCAGCTCGATCTGCTCGAAGGTCGATGGGTCGATGAACGCGAACGCCTCGCGGTCGGCGTAGCTGTACTCGAGCGTGCGCCGGTCGGTCGCGAGCACCTCGATGGTGTCGGTCGACGCGAACCGCTGGTCGAGCGCCTTGCCGTACCGCAGGTTGCGCATCTTTACCTGGACGAAAGCACGCAGGTTCCCCGGCGTCCGATGCTGGGTCTCCATGACGAGATGCGGTTCGCCGTTATGTTTGATTACCTGACCTTTGCGAATGTCGTTGGCTGCTGGCATGGCGTCTTGGCGGATCGTTCCGTGCGTTTGGTGTGGCGGAGGGACGAGTCCTACGGAGACAGCCCTCCCTGTCAAGGCCGGGGCTGCCGACGCTCCGCGCTTGCGCTGCCCGCCACGAGTTGCCGACACTGGCTCACAAGCGAAACCATGAAACAACGGACCCTTTCGCGCTCCGTGTCGGTGAAGGGCAGCGCGCTCCACACCGGCGAGGAAGTGACCCTCACCCTCAAGCCGGCGCCCGCTAACCACGGCATCGTCTTCAAGCGGCTCGACCTCGGGGGCGCCCCGGAGATCCAGCCGCGGGTGGATCACGTCACGGATCTCGTGCGTGCGACCACGATCCAGGCCGGCCATGCCAAGATCCACACCGTCGAGCATGTCTTGAGCGCGCTCAGCGGCTGTTGCGTCGACAACGCCGTGGTCGAGATGACCGCGTCGGAGCCGCCGATCCTTGACGGCTCGGCCCGCCCCTTCGTGAACCTGATCATCGAGGGCGAGCCCGTCGAGCAGGACAGGGAGCGGGAGTACTACGTCCTCGACGCGCCGGCGTCGGTCGCGCGCGGCAACTCGTCGATCATAGCCCTTCCGCACGACGGGTTGAAGATCTCGTGCACGTCGGCCGACGACAGGGGAATCCACACGCAGCACTTGTCGGTGTCCGTCGACCCGGAAACCTACGTGGCGCAGATCGCGCCGGCCCGGACCTTCACCTTCTACGAGGACATCGAGGAGCTCCTCAGGCTCGGGAAGATACGGGGCGGCTCGCTCGACTGCGCCGTCGTCATCAAGGGCGACAAGGTCATGTCCAAGGAGCCCCTGCGGTTCAAGGACGAGTTCGTCCGCCACAAGATTCTGGACATAATCGGCGACGTTTCGCTCCTGGGCATGCCGCTGAAGGCGCACATTGTCGCGACCCGCCCGGGGCATGCGATCAACGCCGAGCTGACGAGGATCCTGTTCGACCGTCTCCAAGAGCGCAGGAAGGGCGGCGCGAGGAAGAGGGGCGCGGTCCGCCCCGCGCCGCCGGAGGACGTGTCGGAGTTGGATGTCCGGAGCATCCTGGACATGATCCCCCACAGGTATCCGTTTGTCATGATCGACCGCATCGTCGACCTGAAGGGGTGGGACGAGTTGGTCGCCATCAAGAATGTCACGTTCAACGAGCCCTACTTTGCCGGCCATTTCCCGGGCAACCCCGTGATGCCGGGCGTCCTTCAGCTCGAGGCGATGGCCCAGGCCGCGGGAATCCTGATTGTCCGCTACAACAAGTGGGTTCCCAAGCCGGCGTTCTTCATGAGCGCGGACAAGGTCAAGTTCCGCAAGCCTGTCCGCCCGGGCGACCAGCTGCGGATCCACGCGAAACTCACCAAGGTGCGCAACAACAAGATCGCATTCGCCGAGGTGAGCTGCTCCGTGGACGGGCAGGTCGTCTCGAGCGCGGAGCTGATGATCGGGATCGTCGAGGAGCTGGGCGGCGAATGAGCGGCCGCTGCTACTGCTTGTAGACCGCGGCCGGATCGAAGGCGCGCGTGGCGGAGAACTCCAGCTTGAGCGCCTTCGGCTTGTCGAGGTCGGCCCCTTCGGCGAGCCTGCGGTAGAAGCAGGAACGGTAGCCGTTGTGGCAGGCGCCCGGCCCGGTGTTCTCGACCTTCAGAAGGATCACGTCCTGGTCGCAGTCGACGTAGAGGTCCTTCACCTTGAGCGAATTGCCCGATTGCTCCCCCTTTATCCAGATCCGGTTCCTCGAGCGGCTCCAGTACGCGGCCGTCCGGTTCCGTATCGTGTAGTCGAGCGCCTCGGCGTTCATGAAAGCGAACATAAGGACGTCGTTCGTCGCATGGTCCACGGTTATGCAGGGGATCAGCCCGTCCGGGCCGAACTTCGGCTGGAGGAGCGTTCCCAGTTCGATTTCGGCTGGCGTGGTGCGCGCGGGGAATGAGGCGGGTTTCGACATGTTCAGGGCGGATGAAGTGAGCCAAGCTCTCGCAGGTAGTCGTAGGTGTAAAGCCCGGTCCTGTGGCCGTCGCTGAAGTCGAACCTCAGGGCGTAGTTGCCGATGCGCTCCCAGCCGAGGACCCGGACGCCCTTGAATTCGGCCCTCCCGGCGCCCCCATACTGGTTGCCCAGGATGTCGCGCTCCCCCTGGGTCTCGGCGCTGGGGGACGCCCGCCGCAGCAGGTCGTGGCGCAGGAAGGTCTCCGCGCCGTCGCTCCAGGCTATCGCGATCTCGTCGCCGACCATCTGGATGTTCACGGGTGTCTGCATTGCGTTCGGCTGGGGCTCGGATGGGGCGCGATGGTCGCCCCGGCGGGCGACTATCGCAAACCCGTTTTGACCCCCGGCGCGCCGGCCCCGATTCTTTGCGATTGCGGGGCCCGAGGCGCGGTGCTAGCCGTTCCCGTCCCATGGGACGCCAATGGCTTCACGCGAAACGCGCGATCGTCAATTTGAAGAAGGGCCAGGTCGTGGGGAAGCTGGTCAAGGAGATCACGGTCGCGGCGAAGCTCGGCGGCGCGGAGCCCGCGGCTAACGCGAGGCTGTTCGCCGCCCTTGAGAAGGCGCGCAAGGCCAGCGTCACGCGCGACGTCATAGAACGGGCGATCAAGAAGGGGGCCGGAGTCGGCGGCGAGAAGCTCGCCCTCGAGCACGTTGTCTTCGAGGGCTACGCCCCGCACAAGGTCCCCGTGATCGTCGAGGTCTACACGGACAACCACCAGCGGACGGCGGCCGAGATGCGCTTCCTCTTCAAGCAGGGGGTCCTTGGGATGGCGGGCAGCAACAAGTTCCTCTTCGACCACGTCGGGCTCGTCGAGGCGCACAACCCGGACAGAGCGTGCGACCTCGAGACGGCCGCCATCGAGGCGGGCGCCAATGACTTCGAGGCGCTCACGCACCTTCAGAACGACGACATACCCGAGGATCACGCGGGCGCACGATTCATAACCGACCGGACCGCCGTGCACGCCTTGTCCACCTGGCTTTCGCAGCACGGGTGGTCGGTCGTCACGAGCGAGCTCGGCTACATCGCAAAGACAATCCCCGAGCTCGACGATGCCGCCAGGGCCGGCGTGGGCGAGTTTCTGCAGGCGCTCGAGGACCATGAAGACGTCCAGCGGGTCTGGGCGGCGGTCAAGTGACGCGGCCCGGCTGACGCCGGACGGAGCGCGCCTTTCTGGGTCCTCCCCGCGTTTCGGCACATTCCGGCGGACCTTTAGGGCGATTTTGTGCCGCCGGGGCCCGGCTCCGGAGGGTGCTATTCCCATGAACAGCAACGATTGACACCGCGGTAAGTTTTTCCCGAAATGCAGGTCCGCCAAACCGCCGTGCCGTGAACATACTAATCGTCGAAGACGAAGCCACTTCGCGCGAGATGCTGCTGAGCATCCTCGAGATGGAGGGCAACCACCGAATATTGACGGCCTCGGACGGCGACGATGCGCTCAAGCTGATGGCCGATCCGCGGCATCCCTTCGATGTCGTGTTCCTCGACCTGATGCTTCCGTCGATCTCGGGCCTCGACCTGCTCGAACGGGTGAGGGCCACGCCCGCCTGCCGCTACGTTCGGGTGATCATCTGCACGGTCTCGACGGACAGCGCGACGGTCGTACGGGCGGCCCGGCTCGGGGTCCGCCATTACATGGTGAAGCCGCCCGACAAGATCCGCGTCTTCGAACAGCTGAACATCATCAAGGCCGAGATCGCCGGCCAGCAGAAGATTGAGAGCCCGGAGGAGGCCGCTAACAGGCTTGGGATCGACGTCCCGGCATACAAGGCGAAGGTCGGCGTGACACTCGACTACATGGAGCGCTGGCTGACCAAGGCGAAGGCCGGCGCCCGGTCGTCCGACCGGCAGCAGCTTGCCGCCGACACGAGCCGCCTGAAGACCGATGCGCTCGATCTGGGCCTTCGCGAGGTCGGGCGGCGGTTCTCGACGCTCGAGACGAGGCTTTCCATCGAGCCCCAGGGCGAGGTTCCGGCGTCCCGGGCCATAGAGATCGCGTTCATCATGAGCCATCTCCACGGCGAGCTCAACCGGGTGCGCTCGGTGCTCAAGATCATTGCGCCGGACAAGCCCACCTCGTGATCTGGGGCAGGGGCCGCCTCGCGTCCGTCTGCCTGGGCCTGGCCGCGGCGGTCGCCGCGCGCGGCGCCGAGTCCGTGAGCGTCGCCGCTGCGGCGAATCTCACCTACGCGATGGAGGCCCTGAACGCGCAGTTCCGCAAGGAGGCGCCCGGGATCGAGGTCACAACCGCGATCGGCGCGTCGGGCAGCCTTGTGGCGCAGATAAGGAACGGCGCCCCGTTCGACGTCTTTCTTTCGGCCGACCGCGAGTTCCCCGAGGAACTTGTGAGGACGGGGAACGCCGATCGGCGGAGCCTCACGCCATTCGCCGTGGGACGGCTCGTTCTCTGGACGGTGAAGCCGGGCCTCGAGGTCGCGGACATCACGGCGACCGTGCGGAGCCCGGAGGTGCGCTTGCTCGCGATCGCTAACACGGAGAGCGCCCCCTACGGGCGCGCCGCAAGGCAGGCCCTCGAGAAACTGGGGCTCTGGGCCGAAGCCCGGCCGAAGCTCGTCACAGCCGAGAACATTTCCCAGGCGACCCAGTTCGTCGAGACGGGCAACGCGGACGCCGGGTTTGTGGCGCTCTCCGCCGTGGCCTCCCCGAGGCTGAAGGGCAGGGGGCGCTGGCTCGAGGTGCCGGCGGGTCTCTACGAGCCCCTGACTCAGGTCGCGGTGGTGACTACCCGCGGCTCGGCCAACCGGTGGTCGGCCCGCTATGTCGGTTTCCTTAAGGGCGAGGCGGCTCGCAGGATCCTCGAGGATTTCGGCTACGGGATGGCCCCTGCCGACACCGGGTCGGGGAAGGCCCCGTAGGCGCCGGACGGCGGGCGCGAAAGCGAACGGGCGCCGGGCGGCCGCTCACGCGGCCTTTGACGTGTAGAGCGCGACGAGCGCGGCGCCGATGGCCTGGGACAGCTCGCCCAGCTCCGAAGCCGCGAACTTGATCCTCGGGCGCTGGACCGGCCAGAGGTAGGGCATCGCCGCGTCGCGCAGGATGTTTATGTAGCGTTCGCGGAACCTGGGCGTCGTGGACTCGTGGTCCATGAGGCCGCCGCCCACCACGACAAAACCGGGATCGAGCGCCAGGCACAGCGAAGCCGCGTGCAGCCCGAGCGCCCGCGCCTGGAAGTCGAAGATCTCCGTGGCCAGGGGATCCTCCTTCTGCGCGAGGCCGCGCAGCGCCATGGCCTTCTCCTTCGGGGTCAGCGGGGACTTCGCAAGCTCGTGGCCGGGATGGCGCCCGAGCATCTCCTCAAGGAGCCTCGGGAGACCAGAAAGCGTCGTGTACGTCTCGATGCATCCCCAGGTCCGGCCGCAGCCGCACGGGAAGGGCTCCTTCATTCCGAGCAGGTGAAGCGGGGCGGGCATGTGCGCCGCCTCCATCCCCGAGAGCGTCTCGCCGTCGAGCGGAAGGCCGCTCGCGTCGATATAGGCGCAGCCGAGCCCCGAGCCGGGGGCGAGCAGGAGCACCGACGCCTTCTTTCCGGCCCGGGCGAGCTTGGCCTCCGCGACCCCGCCGAACCTGCCGTCGTTGCCGACAGACAGCGGGATCGCGCGGCCCGCCGCGGCCTCGAGGGCGCGGCTGTAGTCCTCGTGGAAGTTCCAGCCGTCGAAGCTCGCGGGGAGGTTGGCGGAGCGCCCGAGGACGCCGTAGCGATGGTACGGGCCGGGGATCGCGAGGCCGACGCCCCGGACCTGGCCCCACGAGAGCTTGTTCTCGGCGAGGAAGCCCGCGACGCCCTCGACCCAGCCCTTGACGACGGCGCCAGTGCCCATCTGGGCGTTGGTCGAGCTCTGAAGGAGCTTCATGGAAACCATGGAGCCGTCCGCCCACACGCCCCCCGTCTTCGATGTCGTTGCGCCGCTGTCGGAGCCGATGAACACGTCCTGGAATGAGGTCATAGGGGTATCCGGGATCACACCAAGGCGCCCGGCAACTGCAAGAGCGCAGGCGGCGCCGGAGCATTCGGGCGATACCATTTGCGCCGGATCCGATGATGGTGCCCTATTGACGCGTTGAACTCGCCGACTGTCCCCCCCGAATTCGACCTGACGGTCCGCGTGGGCTGCAGCCTGGCCTACGAGGTCACCGGGACGGCCAGCCTGCTCCTGTGCGTGAAGCCGAGGCCGGACCGGCACCACGCCGTCCTGGCGGAGGCGCTCACCCTGGGCGACAACCTGCCGGCCGACAGGTTCACCGACAGCCACGGGAATCATCTCCTGCGCGTGGCCCTCGCGCCGGGCAGCAACTACTTCAGGCACGACGCCATTGTCGCGGTGCCGTCGAGCCCCGAGAACCTCGGCCTCGGCGGCGCGGCGCCCCTCGCCCCGGGGGACCTGCCCCCGGACCTGCTGCGCTACACGCTGCCGAGCCGTTACTGCGATTCCGACAAGCTGGTCAACTTCGCCTGGGAGAAGTTCGGGGCGGTCGAGCACGGCTGGCCGCGCGTGCAGGCCATAAGCCGGTGGGTGCACGACAACATCGAGTACCGCTACCTTTCGGGGCGCGGCGACCTGTCGGCATGGGACGTGTTGCAGCGCGGCTACGGCGTGTGCCGTGATTTTGCGCACCTTGCGGTCGCGCTCAACCGGACGTTCAACCTCCCCGCGCGCTACGTGACCGGGCACCTGCCGGACATCGGTTTCCCCGACCCGGATGGCCACATGGACTTCCACGCCTACGCCGAGGTCTATCTCGGCGGCAGCTGGTTCACGACTGACGCGCGCTTCCATGTGCCGCGCATTGGTCGCATCACGGTGTCCTGCGGCCAGGACGCCGTGGACGGCGCGTTTTCGACGATCTACGGCGGCGCGACTTTGACGTTCTTCCAGGTGTGGGCCTACCAGGTGGCGCGCGGCTCCGTCGGGGTCGGCGACCCGCTCGACCTCTCCCTGCGCCTCGACAACCAGTGGGCCGTGCAGATGGACCCCGCCACCGGCGGGCGCGCCTAGCCCCCCCCGGGGAGCAGGCTCAGCCGGTAGCTCGAGCTCCACTCCTCCCTCGGCGAGACCTTCAGGGCCAGCTCGAACGAGTCCGCCCGGGCCGCTGGCAGCACGGCCTGCACGCTCGGGCCGGCGAGGTTCGTCCCCGCGGGGACCGGGGGAAAGGCCCACAGCAGCAGCCGCAACGCGGGGCTGCCCCCCGCTGCTAGCGTCACCTCGACCTCCCCCTCCTGCAGGGCATAACGGGAGTCGTTGAGGAGCCAGATCTGAGCCGAGAACATCTCGCCGTCCCGCCACTGGAACTTCGCGAAGCGCGCGCTGGCAAGCACCGGCCGGCACGCCAGGCGCACGGCGTCGTAGGCGGGCTTCGGCTGGGCGGGCCAGTTGACGAGGCATGGGCCGGCCGCGCCCGGCCACGGCTCGTTGAAGCACCAGTTGAGAGCCATCGAGCAGCCCGGCTTCTGGCGGCGCGCCTCCTCAAAGATCGCCTGGCAGCCGACCGACTGAAGCCAGCCTCCCCGGCGGACAAGGGTATCGAGGTCCCGCGCCGGCCCGAAGTAGTGCTCGAGTGTCGTGGTGCAAAGCCATGTTGTCGGGTCGGCCTCCCACGCGGCGAACCCGTGGTGGGTCTCCCAGCTGGTGCCTGGGCGCGGCGGCCAGAGCTCGTTTTCGGGAATGAATGTCCTCAGGTAGGAGGCCGGCGACGGCCCGGGACATCCGAACTCGGGATAAGCCGTAAAGCGGGCCTGCTGGAATATCTCGAACACCTCGCGCCCCCGGTCGTCGCGGAACCGGTAGTCCCCGTGGCCCATGCCGTCGATCGGGGAGGTGGGCAGGAAGGGCGTCCCTGGGTCGAGGTCGTAGCAGTTGCGGTTGAGCAGCCGGATCGGCAGGGCCTGGTCGGTCATCCCCGACCATGCGTTGAAGAGCTCGTTGCCGGCGCCCCAGATGCCCAGGCACGGATGTTGGCGCAGCCTGCGTATGACGGAGCGCGACTCCTGGTCGAGGACGCGCAGATAGGCCGGTTCGTCCGGATATCTGTTGCAGGCCAGCGGGAACTCCTGCCACACGAGCAGGCCGAGCTCGTCGCACTGGTCGAAGTAGGCCTCCGGGTTGACGATCGCGCCGCCCCAGCTGCGCAGCAGGTTAAAATTCGCGGCGGCCGCGAGGCGAAGCAGCGGCCGGAGGGTGTCGGCGGTGATCCTGCCGGGGAACAGGTCCGCGTTCACCCAGTTCGAGCCCTTGGCAAAGATCACCCTTCCGTTGAGCTCAAGGGTCACCGGGGGGTGGCTGCGCGACTTTGGGAACCCGGCAGGCTCGGCCCACGCGCCCTCGGCCATGACCAGCCGCACGCGCCTAAACCCCACCGGCCGCCGGTAGATGTCGCCCGCGTCGGCCGTGACCTCGAGGGTGTAAAGGTAGGGATCCCCGTGGTCGTGCGTCCACCAGAGGCGCGGCTCACTGAGGGAGGCCCGGGGCGACGAGCTCCCGGCGACCGTCGAGCCCTCCGCGTCCAGGAGCCGCCATCGCGGATGCGCGCCGCGGTCCCGGGCCTCGGCGGTGACAGTGATTGCCGCGTGCGACAGGTCGTCGCTCAGTTGGTAGGCGAAATCGACGTGCCCGAGGTGCGCCCTGGGGCGCGCTATGAATCCGGCCGGGGCCCAAAGTCCGAGCGGGATCAGCCGCGGATGCCAGTCCCATCCGTAGCTTACGGCCGGCTTGCACGCGTGGCTGGCCTGCGTACGGTCGGCGGGGGCCCCCGCGAGCTTTGGGGCGGGCAGGACGAGCACGTCGAGCTCCGCTCCCGGCGGGCAGCCCGACAGGTCGATCTCGAACGGCGTGAAGAGGCCCTCGTGCCGGTGCACGAGCCGTCCGGCGAGGCTGACCTCGCACGCGTAGTCGACGCCGTCGCAGGAGAAGGCGAGCTCCTCGCCCTTGGCCAGCTCGACCTTCGGCACCCGCGTTCTGTAGAGCCAGTGGAAGTCCTCAAGCCCGTCGTAAAGGCGCACGTTCTGGCCGACGGCGGGGTCCGGCAGCCCGCTGGCGCGCGCCCAGTCAAGCTGCACCGCCCCGGGGACGCTGGCGGCCATCCATGCGCCCGGCGGGGATTCGCGGCCGTCGAGGCGGGCCAGCTCCCATTCGGCCGGGATCGGGCGCCAGACAGGGCGCCGCGGGTGGGAAGCGGCGCCCTTCACGGAAGCTCCACGAAACCCTGCTCGCGGCCAAACGCCAGGCACTCCGCCGACGGGCGGACACCGTCCGAGCAATTGGGGTGCAGGAGCGAAGCGGCGGCGGCGCAGACGCCGAGCTCGAGGGAGCGCGCCATCGCCCAGCCCTCGTGAACGCCGAGGAGGACGCCGGCAGCCAGGGCGTCGCCGGCCCCGGCCGACCCGCCTATGAGCGACCGGTGCACGCGGACCGCGGGCTGCCACACGAGTTCTCCGGCGCCCGAGCAGGCGCAAGCCCCCTCGGGGAAATGCACGACCGCCCAGCGGCGCACGCCGAGGCCGACGAGCGCCCGGGCCGCCCGCTCGGCCGGCGCCCGGCCGGCGCCCGCGCCCAGGCCGATGGCGTGGCCCGTTATCCGCTCCGCCTCGAAGTCGTTGGCGAAGAGCACGTCGACCTCAGGAAGGACGGGCGCGACGACGGCGCCGTAGCGCCCGCCCGCCGCGCTGACGCAGTCGAGCGAGGTCTCAAGGCCGCAGGCGCGCGCGCCGCGAAGGACCTCGCGGGCGCGGGGGGCCCCGTCGGCCCCTGGCGCGTCGAGCGCGTCGAGGAGCAGGAGGTAGCCGAGGTAGAAGATGCGCTCACTTGCGCGGCTGAAGTCGATGTGCTCGGGTCCGAGGAGGGCGTTGGCGCCGCGGTGGTGGAAGAACGTGCGCCGGCCGGTTCCGCGCACCGTCATGACGTCGGTGTAGCTTGTCGAAAGGCCCGGGGCCGTGCGCAGCTGCGCGGTGTCTATCCCCAGGGCCCGGCAGTCGGCCAGGATGGTGCGCCCGTCATCGTCGTCGCCCACGAGCCCGGCGCCCGCGAGCCGGAACGGGGCGCCCAGTTTCGCGAGGTCCTTGAGCACGTTGTAGGGGCCGCCCCCGTTGCCGACGCTGTGGCCGAGTATGGTGACGAGGCCGTCCTGCTCGGGCCAGGCGTCGACCGTCTTGACATGGTCGCGGATCCAGTTGCCGGCTGCGAGAATCCCGGAGCGCATGGGCGTTCACTCGCCGACCAGGCGGACGGCGGCGGGCTCGTCCTCCTCGATTCCGGGGAAGCGGCCGACCATCGGCTCGAGGAAGAAGTTGTCGCCGAAGTCGTCGTTGGCGGTCGACACCTCGCCGATGACGCACTCGTCGCTCGCCGGCCAGAAGGAGTGCCAGACGCCGGGCACCAGGGTGATCCGGCTGCCGGGCGCCAGGACGAGCGCCTCCCCGGTTCGGATCTCTGCGGGCTCGCCGTCGACGCGGGCGCGGAAGACCCCGGGAAGGGCCGACCCCGGGGAGGGCTTCGCGGGCCAGAGCCTGAGCGCGAGCTCGCCGGCGCGACAGACGATGTCCTCCTTCTTCCTGGCGTGCGTGTGGCAGGGCGTGGCCTGGTCGCGGCGCGCAAACATGAGCTTCTCGCAGTACTCGGGCTCGTTCGCGAGGTTGACGAGCGTCAGGCCGTTGCGATCGAAGTCGCCGAGCCCGAAATCTGTTATGTCCCACCGCGGGCGTGGCGGGAGCGCCCAGCCGTGCCTGCCGAAGCACGCGAGCGCATCGCGGTAGGCCCGGTTGATGACGGAGCGTTTCATGAGGCGGGCCGGGTCAGACGGGCGCGACCGACTGGTCGCGCTGGCTTGCGAGCGCGGCGGCCCAGATCTCGTGCTGGGCGACCGCCTCGTCGGGAGTCGCGCAGCCGAAACGCCCGCCGAGCAGCCCGGCGCGCTCCGACAGGAACGCGGCCCACATCTGCATGAGGACGTCGGGGAAGCCCGGCTCGAATATGGAGCCGGTTATGGTCCTGAAGATGGTCTCGAAGCCGAGGTCGGTCCTCTCCCACCATTGCTCCCGGCCGCGCCGGTAGGTCCAGAGGGTCTTCGGCTCCTTCGTCGAATAGCGCACGCCGCGGTCGGTACCGCAGGCCTCGAAGATCCATGTGTTGGTCTCCCCCGGGGCCATGCGCTTCATCTCGAGGGACATGGGCACGGGCTCGCCGCCGATCTCGACGGTGGCGTGGAGGAGGGCGTTGTCCCAGGTGTCGCAGGGGGCCGAGCCCCCGCGGCCGTCGGGACGCGTCCGGTAGATCTTCTGGAGCTGGGCGTGGATCCTCGCAGGCCTCCAGCCGAGGCGAAGCGGGAGGTGGGCGACGTGGAGCCCGAGGTCGTTCATGACCCCGGCCTCCCCGCAGTAGCGGCTCTGGCGCTTCCAGTTTATGGGCTTGCAGGGGTCGAGGTCGCTCGAGTGCAAAAACGCGGACCGGACCTCGATGATGCGGCCGAGCTCGCCCGAGGCCGCGAGGGCAAACGCGCGCTGCGCGCCCGGCAGGAAGGGGAACTCGGATGATACCCGGACGAACCGCCCGAGGCGCGCGGCCTCGGCGCAAATGCGCCGCGCGGCCCCGAGGTCGGCGCCGAAGGGCTTCTCGGCGAAGAGGTCCTTGCCGGCGCGCAGCACATCGACGTAGATGGCCTCGTGAAGGTGATGGGGCACGGCGACGTAGACGACGTCGATGTCGGGCCGGGCGAGGAGCACCCTGTGGTCGGCGTCGAGGTGGCGCACCGTGGGAACCTGGCGGAACCAGTCGAGGGCGCCGGTGTTGACGTCGCAAACCGCCGTGAGCTCGGGCCGGACGGCGCAGTCGAGGAGCGCGAACCAGCGGCCGAAGGCGCTGGCGACCTCGCGGCCCATGAGGCCCGCCCCGATGACGGCGACGCGCACGGGGGCGGCCGGCGGTGGCGGCGGGGCGCTCACTCGAGGAAGGCGAGGGCGGCGGCCGGCGTGGCCCCGTCGTGGACGACGGCCATCAGGGCGCGGGTGATCTTCACCGGGCTCGGGTGCTGGATGATGTTGCGGCCGTACACGATCCCGGCGGCCCCCTGCTGGATCAGGCCGGCGGTGCGGGCGAGGATCTCGCCCTCGGGCGCCCTTCCGCCGCCGCGAACGAGCACCGGGACGCCGCCCGCCGTCTCCACCACCATGTGGAAGACGGAGACGTCGCCGGTCGGGTCGGCCTTGATGATGTCGGCCCCCAGCTCAACGGCCTGCCTGACGAGGGGGATGATCTTCGCCGGGTCGCCGTCCACGCCGTATCCACCGGCCTTCGCGTCGGCCTGGAACACGAGGGGCTCGACCATGAGCGGCATCGAATAGGTGTCGCACGCGGGCTTGAGCCTGAGGATGTTCTGGATGCACTGGTCCGCGAGTTCCGGCTGGTCGGGAATGCAGAAGAGGTTCACGACGACGCAGGCTGCGTCGAGGCGCAGGGCCTGCCCGACGGGGTCGTCGATCATGCGCGAGAAGAGGGTTCGCGGAAGGCGGGCGCCGTAGACGTTCGCCACGTCGGTGCGCAGGACGAGGGCGGGCTTGGCGCGCACGGGCATCCGCTGCAGGTGCGGGGCCTGTCCGACGGTGAGCTGGATGGCGTCGGGGGCGGCCGCGACCAGCGTCGCGACGGCCTTCGGAAGGTCCTCGATGCCGGCGAGGAAGGATCCCTCGTTGAAGAAGCCGTGGTCGACGGCCACGTCGAGGCATCGGCCGGAACGGGGGTTGAAGAGGCGGTGGAGGCGGGCGGTTTTCATCGGTGCGGCAAGGGCTCGGGGCTCACCCGGGGCGCGATCGGCGCGGCGGGGACCCGGCGCCATTCGCGCCGGCGCGATGATTCTGCTCGAGGTCGGTCAAGGGGCTCAATTTGTCGGCGCGCCCGCCGGCGGGGCCTCCACGTACCTTATCTCCTTCACAGCGATCGTGCCAGCCACGACCTTCAGGAACGGCCTGCCGTCCGCCACCCCCACGGTGCCGTAGCCCGTGGCCGTCGAGATGAAGCTGCGGAAGTCGCCGCGCACCGCGGGCTCCAGGTGGAGCACGCCGTCCACCGCGTCGTAGCGGGCGCCGCTCAGCGCCTGGATGAGGCCGTAAGAGGCCATGGCCCTCGCGTACCAGTGTCCCCATTCGTACTCGTCGAACGGGTTGCGCGCCTTTCCGTCGTACCTGGCGCGGCAGGCGCGGACGACCTCCAGGCCCTCGCCGACGAGGCCCATCATGATCATATGCGAGGCCGCCTGGTACTCTATGCCGGTCCACACCTCGTTGGAGTAGACGAAGGGCAGGGAGGGCATCTGGCCCCGCGGCCACGAGCACAGGAGGAGCCCGCCCTCGCGACCGTTGGCATAGGTCGCGCGCTGCGGGTTCGCGTGCCCGGAGAGATCGCGCTTGAAGTTGTGCCTGTGGACGGCCTTGAGGTGGCTGCGGATCTTCTCGGGGTCGAGCACCTGGCCGACGCCGCAGGCGAGCGCGAGCCACGATCCGAGGACCCCGTCCGATAGGCAGCCGGTCCCGTACTGGTACTTCGGGCCCTCCCTCTCCAGGAGCTCGGCCGCCTCCTTCGAGTAGTACTCGCCGTAGAACTTGCCGTCCGCGGAGACCTTGGCCCTGAGGCCCTTCCACTCCACCCGCTGGAAGAAGTACTCCCCGTTGAAGAGCTCCTGGTTGGTCCGTTCCGTCCCGCGGGCGAGCAGGTCGCCGTAGAGCGCGACGTCCTCGCCCAGCGCCCGCCCCATGGCGACCGCGGCCTTTAGGGCGCCGGCGTAGAAGCTCGATGTCATGCCGTTCGGGCCCCAGAACTGGATGTCGTAGGTGTTGTGCTGGGGCTCCTCCGGCCAGCCCTTGTGGCCCGGGTCCCACGTGGCGATGCCGTAGTCGAGGCTCGCCCGCACGCGGGGCCAGAGCCCCCGCAGCCAGGCCGTGTCGCCGCTGATCCTCCACTCCCTGTGGACCTTCATGATGCCGCCCAGCTGGCCGTCCGCGGCGGCGTAGAAGTCGTGCGCCGAGGCCTGGATCGGCAGGGCGACCCGGAAGTTCTGGTGGCCGTGCTCGTCCTGGCCGACCGTGAACTCGGTCTCGCGCAGGGTCCGCTCGAGCGACGGGAAGAGGTGCGCGACCGACTGGGCGTAGTTCCAGACGTGGGTGCAGGTGCCGGGGCCCTGCGCGTTGTCCTCGTCGCAGCCCTCCCATCCCCACAGGCGCCCGTCGGCCTGGCGCAGCACCGTCGACGACTTCAGGATGCTCAGGTTGGCCGCGGCCGCCTCGACGGCCTCGGGAGGCAGCGTCGAGTCGAGGAAGCAGTCGGAGAAGCGCTCCGAGCGCCGCCTCAGGTCCGCGTACTGGTCGCGCCAGTACGCCGAGAGCTCGTCAACGCTCGCGAATCGGCCGGCGTACCAAGGCTGGTAGTACGCCGAGGGCGGGGCGGCGTCTCCGGGCGGCGGGGCGACGTCGCGCAGCCGGGACCTCGGCGCGTACCAGGCGATCCGGAGCCTTATGGTCTTGCTCGCCCCGGGCAGGACGTGGAACGGCACGAAGAGCGACGCCCCGGTGGGCAGGCGGCCCTCGGCCGGGACCGGCCGGTCGTAGGCGGCGCCCTGCTCGACGTCCCTCCATGCCATCGTCTGCGGGTCGAACCAGTCGCCCCGGAACCAGGCGAGGTTGACCTTGACGGCCGGATCGTCGACGGCGAAGGCGCACCAGGCCTCCTCCTGCTGAGCCGACGGCCACGCGCCCCCGTAAAGGGTGAAGCCGCCCGGGGTGGCGCGGCTGCCCCGCGCCGGCTCGGGCCCGCTCTGCCATTCGTTCATCGCGGCCGGCACGAAATTGCGCGCGTTGAACGAGAAGACCGCGTCGAGCTCCTCTTCGCCGGAGTTCGTGAACGTGTACTCGAGGCCCGCGACGGGCAGGCTCGAGTTGTCGGCGTCGCCGGGCTCGAACGGGCTCCAGGCGGTGATGCGCGCTGCCAGCGGGACCGCGGGGTCGGCGAGCTCGACGCGGGCGAACGGAAAGTGCGCCCGAAAAACCGCACGCTCGAAGCGCGGGAGACCCAGGCCCAGCGGCCCGCTGCCTGTCGCGGCATGCCTGCGCAGATAGAGCTTCCACCTCGGCACGGGCCCTTCGACCACGCGGGCAACCTTCGACGGGCCGCCGATCGAGACGGCCGCGAACAGCCCCGGCTGGTTCTGGAGCATGGGGCGGTCCCGGATCGAGACGTTCGTCAGGGCGCCCGGGCCCTCCAGGCACATCATCCCGGCCCCGAGGCCCCCCATGGGGAACGCGATCTGGTCCAGTTGCTCGCCGGTGAACGCGGTGTTGGGGCCCCTGGGGGCGGCCGGCGCACCGGGCGAGGGCCCCGGGCCGCCCGCTGCCCGGGCGAGGGAGGCGGCGGCCGCGATCGCCCCGAGGGTGCCGACCGAGCTGCGCACGAATTCGCGGCGCGCGATGAGTCTATCGGGCATAAGACTGCTCCCCCCGGCCGGCGTCGTCGGTCGCCCAGAATTCCGTCCCGTGGGCCGGCGGCTCCGGCCTCTTCCCGCGCACTTCCGAGGCGGGACCGGCGCAGCACGGGCGATTCATGCGCCGGATTATCGGCGCTTTCAATCGCGCAGCCAAGCTAAAGAACGCAGCGCGGGATCGCGCGGCCGGCAAACAAACCGGGCCGCCGCCGTGAAACTCGAACGGCGAACGGCCCGGTTGCGCGCCCCTTGCCTAGGCGACTTCAGTCACAAGTTCGGGATGCAACAGCTTGCTGACAGCGTCGAGCAGGGCCTCGACCTTGAAGGGCTTGAAAAGGAACGAGCTGGTGAACCGGTGCATCTTCGATTCGCCGGCGCCGCTCGACATACCGCTCATGGCGAGAATCTTCACCATGGGATTCAGGTGCTTGAGGATGCTGGCGAGCACGGCGCCGTCGAGGTTTGGCATGCTCATGTCGGTCACGACCACGCTGATCTCGCTGCTGCGGGCGGCGAACAGCGCCACCGCCTCGGAGCCGTCGCTGGCGATCAGGACCCGGTAGCCGTGGCGCGAAAGTATCGCTGCCGTGATCTCTCGGATCTGGGCCTCGTCGTCCACGATCAGGATGAGCTCGCCGTTTCCGCGGGGCGCATTCTGGCGGACCGGGCCGAGGTCGTTTTGCTTGGCCGGAATCTCGGCGGCGGGCAGGTAGACCCTGAAGGTCGTGCCGCGGCCGATCTGGGTCCTAAGGCTGATGAAACCCCTGTGGTGCTCAACAATGCCTCGCACGGTGGAAAGTCCGAGCCCGGTGCCCTTGTTTGCGTCCTTTGTCGTGAAGAAGGGCTCCCAGATGTGCTCGAGGGCGTCGGGGGGGATGCCCGTGCCGGTGTCCTCCACGTGGAGGACGAGCCACGCGCCCGCCGACCCGCCGTCGATCTTCTTGGCCGAGCGCTCATCGAGCAGGCAGTTCTCCGCCTTGAGGCTGAGCACGCCGCCGGTCGGCATCGCGTCCCGTGCATTGACGCAGAGGTTGAGAAGCACCTGGTGGACCTGCGTCGGATCGGCCATGACGGGCCATAGGTTGGCGGGCACGCCGCTGTCCAGCCGGATGTTCTTCGGGAAGGTCTCGTTGACGACGCTCGTGGTCTCCTGCAGGATGTGCTTGACGTCGACCAGCTGGTGGCCTCCCCCGACCCCTTGCGTGAACGTCAGGATCTGGCGCACGAGGTCGACGCCACGCTCGGCGCTCTTCTCGAGGGAAGCGATGATGCGCAGGTCGTCCGGGTTTGTCGCGTGCTCGCGGAGAACCGGGGCGGCCAAGATGATGGGGGCGAGAACGTTGTTGAGGTCGTGCGCGATCCCCGAGGCGAGCATGCCGATGCTTTCAAGGCGCTGCGCGCGCAGGAACTGGTCGTCGAGCCGCCTCGTGACGGCCAAGTCCGGCCCGGCCTCGGTGCGGGCGTCTGGATTCTCCGAGCCGTTGAGGACCAGAGTGGCGCTC
>Ga0209656_10000742_pt1 | contig 21134 bp, 24 predicted proteins | sample BogFormECP12_OM2_FD_188239 | JGI IMG/M metagenome (GOLD analysis project Ga0209656, IMG submission 188239) | Bog forest soil microbial communities from Calvert Island, British Columbia, Canada - ECP12_OM2 (SPAdes) (version 2) | ecosystem: Environmental > Aquatic > Freshwater > Wetlands > Bog ... | reverse complement strand
ATGTACCGAACGTGATCTATACCTGCGGTGCACTCCGCCACGGGGGGGCACTGATTTTGCCTTATGCGATTAGCGATAAGTTAACGATGATAGCTTCCGTAAAACTCGAAGAACTTCTTTGCGCTTTAATCCGTGGATGAACCAAAGTTGATTTTGTGGATAGTTCGCCATTCATCCTTGTTCTCACGAGCGAAAGCGCTTCTTGTACAAAGCAGTGTATCAGATGGTTGAGCCGGGTGAATTGGAGCTCGCCGTCCCCGACCGCTTTGACGCTTGGCGCGACGAGCGTCTCGAGACCCTCGAGCGGCGGCCCCGTGAAGTTGCCACACTCGCCTCCGCGGGTAAACTTCCCGAGGCCCTGATAACCGAGGCGGGCCTGTCGATCAGCCCGGGGCTCCACCGATCGTCGTGGGCGGTACTTCATTAACTCGTCCGTCTTTAAAATACGTAGTGTCGTACGTAAAACAAAACAGCGAGCAGTAGTGGAGCACAAAGTACGATGAAAAGTCTCTTAACTCCGTTCGGGCGACTCACTCCGGCCAGGGCATTACTCATCGCGGCTTCTGCTCCCATGTAAATCTGGTCTGTTATATTCATACGTTTTCTCTTTCCTTTTCCGAACCCATTTTCCTCTCGAATCCCGCAATTAATCGTCACCATCCGAGTTCACTGCGAGTTCGATCCGTCCAGGTCCGCGACTACCTCAATTCCTCTTGCCCAACTTTCCGATTAACGTTTGTTTAGTTTCACCCTAATTTAGCACGATGGCCTCGTCGGCGACTTTTTGCCTTGGATCATTTCCTTCGACGTGACCGTATCTGTCACAATGAGGAGCTGCGACAACATGGTCGTAACTCCCTGGCATTAATCTCGTGAGATTAACTCCTCCAGCATGACCATACAGGTCAGTGCCGACGGCTGCGACGGTACCTTCCTGAGGCTTCCCTTTCGCCGAGTCGGGAATGATGATGCCTCCCTCCTTGACTTCCTTCTCTTCGAGCGGCTGAACCAGCACGCGATCGCCGAGAGGTTTCACATTGATTGCCATATGTTCTGTATCTCCTGGTCAGGACCCGAACGCTGTATCCGATAGCGCGCTTGAATGCCTTGGTCGAGGAAACAACTTGCTCTGGCCAACTGGTGCGCCCTCACTGATCATTCGATCGATGCCGTCGGCGACCTCCTGGGCCTCCCCGCGTTGCGTAAGAGTGATACAGGATTTCACTTTCCAGCCACGACACTGGATTTTTTAAGAATTCCGAAACAAGGTATCGCTCTTTCTGCGTGTTAACCATTGCGTTAGGTTTAACACCTATTGCTCCGCAGGCGTAAGAAAGGCCTGTTCATTTTTGTCTGTGAATTCGTTCATTATGTACCTGCTAGGCGTAAACGCCATTTCGATCCTTTCTGCTTTTCGAACACTTTCGCGGCCTTTTGGCCGATTCGGTTCCCGGGACTTCGATCGGCGTGGATTTAACGCTAGGCCACTTCAAGCAGCTTTCGAGAGAACCGCGTAGAATCGAGATTCTAGATCCAGTGAAGCTAGCACATTTTTAGTCAATTGTCGCCTAGTATCGACGTCTTTATGATCCGTTCTTCAGGAACAATGGGGCAACCTCCGAAGACTTTTGCCACCCGCACGAACAGCGGGGCTGCATTGGAGCGCATAACATCAGCGCGCACGCGATGCGGGCGGAGAGCAAACGAGCGGTGCGGGATGGAGCCAGCGCACTCAGAAATTGGAGATTGCAGAGTTGAACCCCCAGCGAGCATCCTCGTCGCGCGACTTTCCATGTCGCATTTGGTACCTTTGTCGGAATTTAACCATGAAGCCGAAATCGGTAACGCGCAGGATCGCGTTTGTTTCGCTACCTTTGAGCGTTGCGCACCCTGTAAATGCGAAGAACTGACTGAGGATTGAGCGTAAATTCAGCACAACCTCCTCGCTCTACGAACCTACCGTCTTTTAGGTCTCCAACGGCGAAATCGACGTCCGCCGGAAAGCTGTTTCGATTCTCAATGAGGTAAGTGACGATGCCATTGCCGTCGTTTCGATAGTAAACAAACACGTTTCCCTTACTGCCATGCGTCGGACCGTGAAAGCCCCGTTTGTCGCAATCTGAAAACGCGCTGTATACGGATAGCCCAACCAAAGAGATGAAACCAAGGACGAGTTTGTGCATGAAGACCCTCCCCGTAGACACTGCTTAAGTGGCCTGTTCTTCGTCAAGCTCGATGTCTTGCGAAACCCTTTACAAACCACGTCGCCTGGCAAGGACAAGGAAAGCAACTGGCTGCCCGAACCGAAAGGATCGGTCTCGCTCTATATCCGCTCCTGGCCGAAGGAAAATGTCGTGGTCATTTTAGGAGGTGCGGCTGCTCTGACGCTTACACTGAAGTACCCCTACTTTTCGGCTAATCTGGCATTCTTCATCACGTAACCCACTGATTACAGGTTGTTACGTTTTTAGGGGTATTGAAATTCCGCAAAAACAGCGGAGTACCCCCATGTTAAGTGGTACCCCTACTTTGTTTAGAATGCGGAATGCGGTCCCATCACCGGCTGTAGCAGACTCCAATCCCAATTCCTGGCAGCTTTGTCTGGATCGATTTTCGCCTTCGCCGCCATTTTAACGACCGTGATCAACTGGACGGTTTTTCCCCTTGTGCGTGTCGCACTCAGTGCAAGCTTGTACACACGAGTTGCACCCGATACAGCGACTCGGATCGACGTAAAAATAACGGGTCTGGGTTGCCGGCATACGCTACTGGTCATTTCGCTGGTTCTCGACTATGAGCGCTTCGGCTTTACGCAAACGCGCCGCACATATCTTGTACTCCGGAATGTGCGAGATCGGATCTTGCGAGGAGATAGTCAATTGGTTTGCGCTTTTCTTCCCTGCCCAGTGATAAGGAATAAAAATCGTGTCCGGTCGAATCGTTCTCACCACGCGAACCTGAAGTGTGATCGCACTGCGCCGGGACTCCGCCGTAGCCCAGTCACCTTCTTTGAGACCAAGTTTTTGAGCAAGGACCGGGTGAACTTCGATGAATGGTTCAGGACACTGATCGACCAGCGGACCAATCCGCCGCGTCTGTGCGCCCGAGAGAAAGTGACTGATCACACGCCCGGTAGTGAGCATTAACGGGTACTCGGCGTCGGCGTCTTCAGCTGGCGGGCTTTCGTGAGGCTCGCTCCGCTCAGACTCGCAAATGCCGATGGCCCGTAAGTGTTCTGGATGCGACCAATCTCTTCGGCAACCTTTCGGATAGCCTCTTCATAGGGTATAGCACTAAACCCGTGCGGATTTCCCAAGTCCCGTTTATAGGCATGCAGCAAACGATCCGGATGCGCGCCCTGCAAATAACGTTTCACTCCTTTCGGGCACAGTTTGCCTTTGTTGAACGGGAATTCGTACCAAGGTTCATATCCAATTACCTGATTGTCCTTTACCAGGAGATGGATCCCGCATTGCTGGCCGCAAAAACAGCAGTGTGTATCTACTACTTTGTCCGGCACAACGCCGGGGTCCAATCGCCTACCAGTCGACCTCGAAAGATGCGGGCCGAATTGTTCAGTGATCGATTCAGGTTGTACGCGAAGTCTCAGGAGCGAATGTCGTAAAATAGCAGTTGTATTATATCTCGTATCACGATATACATTAATCATGAATGCGCTGCATAACGACCAAAAACAGGCGACCAATCGCCCGAAGAACTCCCCTGCCACGATTTCTGATTTCGAGCTGATGAAAATGGCTAAGTCCATTGGAACCTTCGGAGGTTCGACAGATTTTATTTTGAGGTTCCGTAAAGGACAACTAGTCACGGCAAACACGGGTGACCAAGGTGGGGGTCAAAATTAAAGAAGGAAACTTCATCAATTTCCACGCAGGTTTCCCTTTACTTTGAAGGAGCCTAGTGCGCTGTAAAATCGCGAAGGCTGCGCAAAAGGAAATCGGGAGGTTGAACCGGACTCCGGGTATTAGGGGTGTGATGGGGCGTTGGAAAAGCGGAATTGAGGCGGGCAGCAAGGAGCCCAAGTTCCTCTTTGTGAGCCGATGTTAATTTTTCTAAAAGGTCGACTCCACGAACAGTAAGGCAGCCGACTCACTAAATCGTAGAAATTGACGAAGGTTATAGAGCGCTGCGACCGCAAACCAAACATTTGTGAATAGCTTTTTCAGGTCGCGATAGGAAACCAATCTGAGAATGAGCTGCCCATTAAACTTTTAACAGATTCGTTTCCCTTGACTGGGTCTCACCAGACGAACCTAAGACCTGCTCGACGCTTTCTGACATCGTACTCCAGCTTTGGTAGCAAGAGTCGCAGCTTGTACTGGCCAAAAGCTTCAACTTCCTGCAGAACGTTCTTAACCCGTTCATCTGATATCATAAACGTTGCTTGGCCTCATTAGGTTAAATTCCAACAAAGGTAACAAAAGTCTTACAGGCCTGTTATTCCGGCCTTATATCAAATACCCCCGCCCTTAGCAAGGTTCAGCGGGTCGGTGAGCACATAAAACGATTTTGGCGTTGCCAAAAGAGGCCGAAACTGACAATCTGGCGCCCTTTCTGGGGCAGGCATTCAGGACGATGCCGTATGCTTTCGACGCATGAATGAATAAAACGGGCATGAGCATTGCAATTGAAGCCGGACGACCGTCGCATGTGAAGGTTGCGACCGCGAGCCTCATCGGCACGGCTATCGAATGGTACGATTTCTTCCTTTATGGCACCGCCGCCGCACTGATCTTCAACAAGTTGTTCTTTCCGACTTTCGATCCGGGGGTCGGCACGCTGCTGGCGTTTGCGACTTTTGCGCTCGGCTTCGTTGCGCGACCTCTGGGTGGGATCGTCTTCGGTCATTTCGGCGACAGGATCGGCCGCAAGACCATGCTCTATCTCACCCTGCTCATAATGGGCGTTGCGACAGCGATGATCGGGCTGCTGCCGACCTACAACACGCTCGGAATATGGGCGGCGGTACTGCTGATCGCCTGCCGCCTGATCCAGGGCTTCGGTCTTGGTGGCGAGTGGGGTGGTGCAGTCTTGATGGCGGTCGAGCACGCCCCCGATAACAGGAAGGGCTTTTACGGAAGTTGGCCGCAACTTGGCGCCCCGATTGGTCTCGTGATGGGCACGCTGGTCTTCTCGATCTTCTCCGCTACGATGAGCGACGCGCAATTCATCGCCTGGGGTTGGCGCCTGCCGTTCCTGTTCAGCATCGTTCTGGTGATCGTCGGTCTGTGGATACGCTTCACCTTAGCGGAATCGCCGGAATTCCAGAAGATCAAAGACACTAAGGAGCAGGTGCGGATGCCGATCATTGACGCCATCCGCATGCATCCAAAGAACATCCTTCTCGCGATGGGTGCGCGCTTCGCTGAGAATGGCTTCTTTTACATCTACGCGACCTTCGTGCTCGCCTATGCGACGCAGATACTCGGCATGAACAAGCAGGACATATTGACCGGCGTGCTGATCGCCGCTTTTCTGGAAAGCTTCACCATCCCGGTGTTCGGCGCACTATCCGACAATCTCGGCCGCCGGCCCGTGTACATATTTGGCGCGATCTTCTCCGCGATAATGTCCTTCCCCCTGTTCTTGCTGCTCGGCACGAAAAACCCGCAGCTCGGCTGGATCGCGATCGTTCTCGGCCTCGCCGTCGGTCATGCCGCCATGTACGGCCCACAGGCGAGCTTCTTCGCCGAATTGTTCGGGACCAAGGTGCGCTACAGCGGCGTGTCGCTCGGCTATAATCTCGCATCAATCTTTGCCGGCGCGCTGTCGCCGATCATCGCCACCTGGCTCATGACTGCCTACAAGCCGCAGACCTGGCCGATCTCAGTCTACATGATTATTCTGGCGCTCATCACTCTGGTGTCGGTGTACTTCGCGGTGGAAACACGCAAAGCGTAGAAACCTGAGCGGTCGCAGCGTTATCGTTCTGCGGCCCGGAGGTTCATGGACCCGCGCATTTTAGCATCGGGGCCGATGAAACTGAGGGATCGCATGTTGTCGATCCCGCTCGAACAGCGCTTTACCTACGACGAGGCGACGAATCATTTCTTTGTCAATCTTGAGCGTCGAGTTCGATTTGCCTACGCCGAAAGTTTGGCCGGTCGGTAATTCGTATTCAACTCCTTGCCATTCACCTGACTCGTTTACGAAAGTCGCTGAAATGCCTCTTGACCAAAGGCCGAGCAAGGTCAAACACCGCCTTATTGCGGGCGATTTTGCCCCAATTCTGGTCGAGGCACACAGGTCTGGCATCCGGTGCTTCTTGCACATGAGCCATTTCCGCTTCATCCTCGGAGCTATGGCAACGCATCCTTCCGGGAATATCCGCAACATTGCGATTGTCGGACACGCATCGTCGGGTAAGACAGTTCTCAGCGAAGCCATGTTAGCCTGTAGCGGTGCCATCGGCCGAATGGGACGTATCGCCGACGGCTCGACCGTCTCCGACTATCACGCGAGCGAAAGGCAGCGGCAAATTTCCACGCAAACCTCACTTCTCCGCACCACATGGATGGAGAAGAAGTTCAACATCATGGACACGCCGGGCTACCTCGATTTCATAAGCGAGGCATTCGCGACGTTGCGCGTCGCTGACCTTGCAATTGTAGTCGTTCACGCGCAACACGGCATTGCCGTGGGCACCGAGCGGGTCTGGGATTACGCCACGGAATGCGGGATTCCAAAGATTATCGTTATAAACGCGCTGGATAAACAGAATGTAAATTTCAACGACGTCCTGGCGGAAGCTCGTACGCAGTACGGTCCGCGTGTGTTTCCGATGAACGTGCCTGTGAAAGCGGGGCCGGGCTTTAACCAGATTCTCGACGTGCTCCGCAGCGACATTGTCACCTACGTGACTACTGGCCGAGGCCGGTTCACCGAGAAAGCGGCGGATGGCGGCTGGAAAGAGCGCGTTAGCGGGCTCCACCGGGAGCTGATCGAAATCATTGCGGAGTCCGACGAAACGCTGCTTACGAAGTTCTTCGAGCAAGGTGGGCTTTCTGAGGAGGAGTTCCGAATCGGCATCCATTCGGCGGCCCAACAGCAGCTTTTCATCCCGCTGTTCTGCATTTCGGCCGAGACCGATGTAGGTGTAGCGCGCTTGATGGACTTCATAGCGAAGTACGGCCCTTCTCCAGTGGACCGGGAAAAAGTCACTGCAGTCGATAGTCGCGGTCATGAGGTCGAAGTAATGCTGAATGGTTCCGAACCTGTAGCGCAGGTCTTTAAGACGATGAACGAGGAACACTTCGGCGAACTTTGGTTCTTCCGCGTTAATTCAGGCTCGGTGAAAATCGGGATGGACCTGTTCAACGCTACACGAGGCGTCACCGAACGGATCGGCCAGATTTACCTTCTCAACGGTCGCGAACGCACCGCGATCAGTGAAATCCGTGCAGGCGACCTGGGAGCTACCGTGAAGCTTAAAAATACTCACACCGGCGATACGCTTTGCTCGCCAGGCTGGCCTGTAAAGCTACCGGTGCCTCTCTATCCGAAACCCACACTTCACGCCGCGCTCCAGCCCAAGGCCAGGGGCGAGGAAGACAGGATTGCGGCGGGACTCGCCACGTTGCATGAGGAGGATCCAGCATTTGTTTTCACCACCGATCCGGAACTGCGCCAGACGATCGTCGCTGCGCAGGGCGAGTTGCATCTCGACGTTGTCGCCGAGCGGCTCCGCCGCCGCTTCAACGTCCACTTCGATCTCTTGGAGCCTCGCGTGCGCTTTCGTGAAACGATCAAATTGCCTGCCGAAGCGAATTATCGACACAAGAAGCAGTCGGGTGGTGCTGGCCAGTTTGGCGAGGTGGCGCTCCGTATCACACCGTCAGCGCGCGATTCAGGTATAGATTTCAGAGAGTCGCTCTCCGGGCAATGCGTGGACCGCGTATTCGTGCCTTCTGTTGAACGTGGAGTCCAAAACGCCTGTGGTGAGGGAATTCTCGCGGGTTACCGCGTCGTGGATGTAAGTGTTGATTTTTTCGATGGCAAAATGCACCCCGTCGACTCGAACGATATTTCCTTTCAGCTGGCCGGCTACTGGGCATTTAAAGAGGCGTTCCTGAAGGCGAAGCCGTGCCTGCTTGAGCCGATCCACGCTCTCGAAATCCGCGTCCCTGAGGACTGCGTGGGCAAGGTTATAGGGGACCTTTCAAGCCGTCGTGGGAAGGTTGTTGGGATGGATGCGAGCGGGAGCCTGCAGGTCATCCACGCTCTAGCTCCAGCCAAAGAACTTTATCGCTACGCCAGCCAACTCCGTTCCTTAACCGGGGGGCGCGGGCTGCACACCGAGGATTTCAGCCATTACGAAGAACTGCCTTCCGAACTAGAACAGGAGATGGTCGAGGCAGCGAAAAAGGCGCGTCTTAACCATTAGCTGTAGAGGCTAAATTGCCTGGATTGGAACGATCTCTCAGCGCCGATTTAATAGTCCGGTAAACTCACCGGTTTGAAAAACGGATACTGGGAAGGCAGGATTTTCTTCAAATGTTCAAGCAAGAACTTTTCTTCATTTTGTTCTGTCTTGTTCCGTTTTCTTCCGTTGCGGCGCTAATTTCTTCGATCTCGGGCAGCGGAGCTTGAAGTAGCGGCAACTCAAACTCTTGAGTTTGCCGATTACCTGTGAGGTAATTGATACAATTCAAAAAATCCATAGTTTGCACTGATCTTCCATTCAGAAAAGAGCGGGAGAAACTCAAAGACAAAAGTAAGAACTCACATGCAAACGAAAGAGAAACAGAACTTGGAAACCACAAAAATAGCCTTCACGAAGACCTCGCCTCCCGAATGGCTCCTCGCTTTTTGGAAAGAAATTGACGACAAGACTTTTGGCCAGGGTTTTGATTGCTTCGTGGAGGATGCCACCTGTCGTCTCGGCGTCGCGGAATGGACCGGACGCGAGGTGATCCGCGAGAGTCTGCGGGCCTTCATCGATACGGGATTCACGGCGCTGCACGACGTGTCCGAATACTGGGATGGAGGTTCCATTAAAGTCTTTCGCGGCTTTGTCACCATGACGCCCGATGACCGCAGCAAAAAGGTCGTGAAGCCGGTGATGACCCACTTCTTCTATATGGACGAGGCCAATCCCTCGAAGGTCCGCAGTTGGATCGGCTCGGTTGGCCCCGTCGCGTTTTAACGCGCGTCACGGGCGCGCAACGGAAGGTTGCTGATGCGGATAAAAGGTATCGTGGGTGGTGACAGCCCACGATCCTTACGTTGATGGTATCTTAACTCCCACATGATCTCAGAACACATTCACCTCCAGATCGGCTCGCTGCTGTTTGAAGGGATAGACCAGATTGATCTCACCGGTCCCTTTGAAGTATTTTCCCGTCTTCCGAACTCAACCTATCGTCTCTTCGCCACGACCAGATTGCCTGTGCGGGACACAAAAGGTTTGCGGCTGCTGGCCGATGCCCTCCTTTCCGACGCTCCTCAACTCGATCTGCTGCACGTGCCAGGCGGACCGGGCCAGGAAGCACTGATGGATAACGAAGAAGTGCTGGCTTGGTTGCGGCAGCAGGCTGCCGGAGCTAGTTGTGTGTTCTCTGTCTGCACGGGTGCGCTGATCTGTGGAGCGGCCGGATTGATCAAGGGACGCCGGGCCACAACGCACTGGAGCGCGTTCCATCTATTGCCTTTCTTTGGCGCCACGGCGGTAAACGAACGTGTGGTCATGGACGGCAATTGGGTATTCGCCGCCGGCGTCACCGCAGGCATCGATGGGGCGCTGCGGGTTGCCGCAAGCTTGCGTGGCGAAAAGGTCGCCCAGATCATTCAGCTCGGCATGGCCTATGCACCGGAGCCTCCGTTCCAAAGTGGAACGCCTGAGAGTGCTCCTCCTTGTGTTTTGGCAGAAGCACAGCGCTCAGGCGAAATGCTCGCCGCGCGCCGCATGGAAACAGCCCGGCGTATGGCCGCGCGTTTAGGAATTAATGAAGCGCCCGGAAAGTAAATCCCTGCAAACGGAACCCTCGATGAATCTATCTCAACCCACTCCTGGACAGCCAGGCAGGGAACTTGGCCCGCTTTTGCGCCACTGGCGTGGTACGCGTGGCAAGAGTCAGCTCGACCTGTCACTAGATTCAGGTCTGTCGCAACGCCACCTCAGCTTCATCGAATGTGGGCGCAGCGCTCCCAGCCGGCAAACATTACTGGACATCGCCGAGGCACTGGATATTCCCCTTCGCGAGCGTAATACTTTGTTGCTCGCGGCGGGCTACGCGCCAATTTTTTCCGAGAGCACATGGAATGCACCCGAGATGCAAAGCATAACCAAGGCGTTGGAGCGTGTCCTTCGGCAGCATGAACCCTTCCCGGCTATTGTGATGGATCGCTACTGGAATGTGCTGATGACAAACGATTCCGCGCCACGTTTTTTTAACTGCTTCGTCGACATGGCGGCGCGCAAGGGGCCGCGTAACGTGCTGCATCTTATATTTGATCCGAAAGGCATACGCCCTTTTATCGCCAATTGGGAAGATGTCGCCGCAGGCTTGTTCCAGCGTGTTTACCGCGAATCGGTCGGGCGTGTGGCCGATGAAAAGACCAAGGAATTGCTCGCGACGTTACAGGCCTATCCCGATGTTAAAACCGAATGGGAAAAGCCCCATTCCTTGAAGACCCTGCCATTCATTCCCATCAGCTTCATCAAGAAGAGAAAGGTGCTGAATTTTTTCTCAATGATCACCACAGTCGGCGCACCGCTTTCCATCACCGCGCAAGAACTTCGCATGGAATGCATGTTTCCGGCGGACGAAGAGTCGGAGAAGAATCACCTCGAGATGATGGCAACTAAGGCGAACAAAAAGAATAATGCGGGTCAATCCGAACTGAAAAAAGCTGCCACAGCTTATGCGCCGTCCTCCTTCTGAGTCGCCCGAGGATCTCTGACATATCCTCATTTGTGGCTATTCAAGAACCTGCTCATCCTCAAAAGTAGGCGAGGGGAGAGCATACTGCACAAAATTCCATTTCTTGAGTTATTTCCTAATACGTTGATCACCAACGTCTTGCTACTGCTTTCGATATTTTCTACTTGACAATCTGGAAGCGAGCGAAGTTTGATAGCGGTTCAAAGAGCAGAGCCTTGACCAAAATGTCTCTTTCTTCGGACATCGCTCAGAATATTATGGGATGCTTAGCTGGTAGGAAAGGATCAGCGAATCTACAGGCCAGATTACTCCCGCGGCCTGGGGTTATTACTCTAAGAGGGACCAATATATAAGATCGCGCCGGGCGATGCGTCACCATCTCCCGGCGCCTGGACAAAACAACCCATCACCGAGTCACCGACAATGAGAAGTTTCGTGTTGAACAATATCACTACTCCAGTAGCTTTCAAAGCCATCCGGATTAACCGTCGCGCTCAACTATCGAACCGGCTAGCTTCGATCATCACGGACCTTATTCTTTCGGTGTGCGTTTTTGCGCTTTTCAGCGAAAACTCTTCTGCGCAGTCTCAGTACGAGAGTAGTACTGACTTTGCAAAGTTCGCAATGAGGCTGCGCGAAAACGCGCTTCTCAAGATCGAACCAAAAATGATTAATTCACAGCCGAAGACTGTCTTCTCAGGTGACGATCCCCGCTACTTAACTGGAGCTTCATTGATGGGCCGAGGTGCCGCTTTGAGTAGAGGACCAGGATCGTATCCTTGGAAGCTCGGCATTATCACGACAATCTTCTGGATCGGCGAGCGCCCGAGGGGATATAACCCCGTGCCCAACAATCGCAGCTCCTGGGACAAGTACTGGTATTACAGCTACGGAGGTTACGATAACCCTGACCCTGGTTCGCGCAGAAATTTTATTCCGATCAACTTCATTCCTCGCCAGAATCCGTTTTACGTCGCTCTCCCTTACAACGATGTCGAAGGCGGTCATACCAAATACGAAGCGAGCCAGGTGATTCCCTGGTTTAAGCAGGCGTTTGTTCGCGATGGACAAAGCGTTCTCAAAGGGAAATGGATTGCGATCCATCATGGAAACAAAATTTGTTATGCCCAGTGGGAAGATTGCGGACCGTTCCGTACGGATCACTGGCAATACGTGTTCGGTAATGAACGTCCAAGACCGAATTTAAATCAGGGCGCCGGCTTGGATGTGTCGCCTGCGGTTCGCGATTACCTTGGCCTTGGCAACAAAGATGCGTGTGACTGGAAGTTCGTCGATTTCCGCGAAGTACCTCCCGGTCCGTGGGCCATGTACGGTGACAACAACACGTTCGTCATTCTGCGGCGCCAGAGTAACGACCGGTTCGCGCGCCAAGTAGTTTTCAGAACCGAAGCCACCGACTAATCTTAGTCCCACCATTGATAGGTTACAGCCAGCGTCGCCTCCCACAGTAGACTAACCAGAAGAATTAAGAACAGTGTAAGGCTAAAGGCTCGCCAGTTAATGAATCTGCGGGCAGTCGGAAAAAACCCGGCTGCGGGGAAGAAAGCAGCGAGCACGAGAAAGGTGAAATACTCCGGGAAACCCTCCCGGACCGGCGAGAACGCTTTCTTGTAAACGACCGCAGCCGCGATGAGGGCGATGCCGAGGATCACCGACGGGGGATGCAATCGGCCTAGGCGATCAATCTTCTTTGATTCCATTCGGTAGTCCGCCACGTCGTACATGCGGGCCAGTCTCCTTAGACTCTAGCAATCCTACTCATTCCCGCGCACTCACCAAAACTAATCGGTAAGTGGTTTCGAGTCGGGGTCCGGAAATAAACCGGCAGCAGTCGGAAGGCGGCGGCCGATTTGACCCACGCTCGGCGATCTTCCGGTCTCACCACCAAATATTGTGATTCGCTATGTTGCAAGGCACAATATATGGGGTACAGTGCGCTGGGGTCGGACTAGGCGATCCGCCGCCGCAAGTGATTGTGCGAGTCGGACGGTGCCCGTCCGAGGGGTCATCGCATTCGAATTCTGAAGTCAATGGAACGACCGATAGAAAAAAGATCTGAGCGGCAGTTTTCACCTAAAGATTTTGACCGGACCGAGAAGATTAAACGTATTGCTTATCGGCTTTGGCTGAATCGCCAGGAGAACAAAATCTCAGGGAGCGCGGAGCAAGACTACTTCCAGGCGGAGCGGATCTACGAGTCACACAAAACGCGCAAACAACAGTCCCTGGGATCTCTTTGCGTATGGACGGTGACATACCTGGCAGCGAAGTCACCGGAACCGAATTATCTGAGCGCGGCAATTGCCGCCGTTGCTTTGGACACTCTTGAAGAGGAACTGATCTGAGGCCGTGTCGGGCGAAGGGGGAGGTAGTGAAGGAGTCAGGAGAAGCCAGGAGTTGCAGAATGAGACGGCGGCCTTCCGGTCTGTGGAATGTCATTAATCGGCTTCCATGCGACGAAGATTTCACGGTAAGGGCGAAAATTTCGGCGAGCTCAGTCGAGTGGCTCTGCCTGAACTCCTGCAACTGCTGACTGACGCCTGCCTGCCAATCACGTTTTGCTAGCCAATCCCTCGGTGCTCGCTTCTCGGTCGATTGAGCCGGCGTGCTGGTTCCAGGAACGGCGTCCCCGCTTCTTTTCGTCTCTTCCGCTAAAGAACTTCATGATGACCGAAAAGAAGACCGGGGTAAAAAAGACTCCGAAAAAAGTCACGCCAATCATCCCTGCAAAGACCGCTGTGCCCAGCGCCTGGTCCATCTCGGCTCCCGCTCCCTTGGCGATCACTAACGGTAGAACGCCGAGAATAAACGCGAATGATGTCATTAGAATGGGTCGAAGCCGCAATCTCGCGGCTTCTGCGGCCGCTTCCATTCGGTGCTGTCCGGTTTCCATCTGTTGCCGGGCAAATTCGACGATCAGGATCGCGTTCTTACACGCCAGTCCGACGAGAACGACAAAACCGATCTGCGTGAAAATATTGTTATCCTGACCCCGGAGAAACACGCCGCTCATTGCCGAAAACAGGCACATCGGCACAATCAGAATCACCGCCAGCGGCAGCGACCAACTCTCATATTGAGCAGCCAATGCGAGGAAGACGAAGAGAACGCAAAGCGGGAAAATGATGATGGCGGTGTTACCTTCCGTCACCTGTTGATAGGTTAGTTGCGTCCATTCGTACGCAAACTGGCTCGGAAGCGTTTCCCGGCAGATCCGTTCCATTTTCTCGATCGCCTGGCCCGAACTGACTCCAGGCGCTGTTGCGCCCTGGATAAGAGCAGCCGGGTAGACGTTGTAATGGCTGACCGTATCCGGGCCGGTGACGCGCTTTATATCCATCATGCTGCCTAAGGGGACCATGCCGCCCGAGTTGTTTCGCGTATAGATTCTGAGAATCTTATTTGGATCCGCGCGAAAAGGGGCATCGGCCTGCACATTCACCTGGTAGGTTCGTCCGAGGAAATTGAAATCGTTGACGTAATTCGTCCCAAGGTAAGTCTGTAGAGAGTCAAACACTGAGGCGATTGGCACATCCAGTGTCTGCACCTTTTCGCGGTCAATATTCAGGAAAAGCTGCGGGACCTGAGCACGATAGGTCGTGAAGACTCCGCTGAGGCCCGGATCCGTATTGGCTGCCGCAGTCACTGCGTCGGTCGCCTGCTGTAGCGCAGTTAATCCGGCGTTTTTGCGGTCCTCGATCTCAAGTTGGAACCCGCCGGCATTTCCAAGGCCTCGAACGGACGGCGGCTGGATCGCGACCACAAATGCATCCTGAATGGATGAAACCGCTGCTTGCAGTTTCCCGACGATTGCCGTCGCGGATTGCTCGGGATGCCCAATACGTTCACTAAATGGCTTCAGTGGAAAGAATACGGTCAGCGCATTGGATTTGATTGTCGAATCAAGAATCGACAAGCCTTCAATCGCAAATGTCAATTCAACCCCTGGTATGTTCCTGCCGATCTGCCCAATCTTGCGGCGAACGTCGTCGTTTCGTTGCAGCGATGCGCCATCGGGCAATTGAGCGAACACGATGAGATACCCTTGATCCATCGTCGGGATAAAGCCGGGCGGGACAGTCTGGAACAGCGACCCGGTAACAAAGATCAGACCTGCGTAAACGACCAGCACGAGGGCACTCAACCGAAGCAGCCGACGTACGACTGCGCCGTAGCCGCTGATGCCGAGATCGAAAGTGCGGTTGAACAACCTGAAAAACCAGCCCAGCAACAAATCGATGAACCGCGTAAGCAAATCCTTCTTTGCATGTCCGGGCTTAATCAGGAGCGCGGCGAGTGCCGGGCTGAGAGTGAGCGAATTGAATGCTGAAATAAGGGTCGCAATCGCGATCGTCAAAGCGAATTGTCGGTAAAACTGGCCGCTGATTCCACTCACCAGCGCCGTCGGCACAAACACCGCGGTAAGCACAACGGCAATCGAAATGATCGCACCGCCCACTTCGTCCATCGCTTTCCTGGTAGCCTCCTTTGGAGGCAGGCCGTGTTCTATCCAGCGCTCGACGTTTTCAACCACAACGATCGCGTCATCGACCACGATGCCAATCGCCAGGACGAGGCCGAACAATGAGAGCGAGTTCAGCGAGAATCCGAAGGGCGCCATCACGGTTAAAGTTCCGATCAGGGAGACTGGCACCGCGATCAATGGGATCAACGCAATCCGCCAGGATTGGAGAAAAACCATCACAACAATGACCACCAGGATCACAGCGTCCCGGAGCGTTTCGTACACCGCATCAATGGACTGCTGAGTGAAGAGTGTTGGGTCGTACGGGATTGAATATTCCATTCCAGGTGGAAACGATTTCGACATGTCCGCAATCGCCTTTTTTACAAGCGCGGCTGTTTTCAACTCGTTCGATCCCGGCAATTGGAAAATCCCTAAGGCGACGGCTGGGATAGTGCCATCCTGGTAAGTCGTGCTGGTGTAGCTCTGGCCGCCGAGTTCAAGTCTGGCGACATCGTTGAGGTAGACCAGTTGCCCGTCGGCGCCTCGCTTCAGAATGATTTTGGAAAACTCTTCGGGCGTGATGAGACGTCCCTTGGTATTCAGGATCAGCTGGAACTCCGTCTTTGGACGTGCCGGCTCCGCGCCGATGCTTCCCGGGGCGACCTGGACGTTCTGCGCCGTGATCGCATTCACGACATCGTCCGCCGTAAGGCCTCGGGAAAACATCAAGTCGGGATTTACCCAGACACGCATACTATACGGTTGCGCACCGAACACCTGGACGTTTCCAACGCCGTCAATTCGTTTCAGGGTATCCTCAATCTGAGTGTAGGCGTAGTTGCTGAGGTAGAGCGGGGAATAAGTATTGTTTTTAGAAGTAAGCCCGATCGCCATTAGAATGTCGGGAGATTGTTTCTGAGTGGTGACACCGATATTTCGAACTTCCAGTGGGAGCTGCGGTTCCGCAATTGCCACACGGTTTTGAACAAGGACCTGCGCGATATTCGGATCGGTCCCGAGTTTGAACGTCACGGTTAACTGCATCGTGCCGTCCATCGCGGAGACCGAGGACATGTATAGCATGTTCTCAACGCCATTGACCTGCTGTTCGATTGGCTCAGCAACAGTCTCCGCCAGGGTCTTTGGATCTGCGCCGGGGTACTGCGCCTGAACGACTACCGTTGGAGGGGCAATTTCCGGATATTGTGCGACCGGCAAGGCCAGATAGGCGATCGCTCCCAAGACCACCGTCACAATCGAAACCACGATCGCAAATATCGGGCGATCGATAAAAAAATGAGACAACTTCATGCTGTTATTCCTCTGGCACTTAGCGCGTGGCTTTGTTGGGGTCCGTACCGGCGGAGGAAGCGGTCGATTTCGACTCCGTCAGGGGCAGCGAAAGATCGTTCGAACTGAATTCCTCCATCGATCCCTGCTCCGGTTTAACCGGGCTGTTGGGACGCACCTTCAGAATTCCGTTGATGATGACGACATCGTCCGGTTGCAGTCCGGACTTCACCACGCGTAACCCGTCCGCGAGCTGCCCGATCGTGACGTGGCGCAGCTGTGCGATGCTCTTCGAGTCAATCACGTAGACGAAATTTTGATCCTGATCCGATCCAATCGCGCGATCCGCCACCAAAAGCGCATCGTACTTCGGGCTGGATGCCAATCGCACCCGGACGAAGCTTCCCGGGATTAGAAACCCGTTCGCATTTGCAAACGAGGCCCGGAGAAGGCGTGTGCCGGTGGTTGAATCGAACGTGTTATCGGAAAAGTCGATAGTCCCCGCGTGAGGGAACCCGGACTCATCCTGTAACTCCAGGTAGACAGGCACTTTCCCATCCTGCGTGCTGGCGAACTTTCCTTCCTGGACAAGCCGTTGATATGTCAAAGCCGCGAGTTCATCGACGCTGAAGTACGCGTAGATGGGGTCGATACTGACGACAGTTGTCAGCTGGGTTGAATCCGCCTGGACGAGGTTGCCGATGTTTACCAGTTGCCGGCTGGCACGTCCATCAATGGGCGAAGTCACATGGGTAAACTCGAGATTCAATTGCGCCGAATTCACGGTGGCTTGAGCCGAGACCACCTGCGCTGCCGCCTGGCTCTTGTTGGAAACAGCCGTATCGTAGTCCTCCTTCGCAATGACCCCCGTTTGTCGAAGGTGATCTTGCCGCTCAAAGGTTGCATCCTGCAGCTGCTTATTGGCTTGTGCCTGTTTCAGTTGGCCGACGGCTTGGTCATAAGCATCCTGGTAGGGGCGAGGATCGATCTGGAAGAGCAGATCGCCTCTGTGCACAATGTCGCCTTCCTTGAATGGGATACTGACGATATAGCCGCTGACGCGCGCCGTGATCTTCACAAGGTTCACCGCGGCGGTTCGTCCGGTGAACTCATTCCAGTTCTGGACCTCTTTCTGCACCGGCTTGCTCACGGTCACCTCCGCGGGTGGAAACCCGTGCGCTGCCGGTTGTTGCTTGCCGCAGCCCGCCAGCCAGAGAGCAAGCGCGAGAACGCCGAAACTGACCCAGCCGCCAGTAAATCGCCTTATGCGGGTCGTGGCACAATCCGCTGTTGAAGCCCGGCGCCCGGTGCGCGAGGATTCGGCCTCGGAAAGCATAGAGACGAGCCGAACGGAAGAAAATTTTTTCATGTACAAACTCCGTAACCGATTGTTTGTTCTCTGGTACCTTTCGGATACTAAATTACTATTGGCAAGAAGGCACGTTACAGAGAGCAAGTTACTTCCATGAAACCATATATGCATTTTCTTAAGGTGCGATCTTGTGCAAACGATCCAGTCAACGAACGAACACGGATCGGGCTGCGAGACAATGGGCTGAACATTTTTCGGCAGCTTTCAGCGATTCGCGTGATACTTTAAATAGACAGGTTCCAATGGGCGGCAACGCACTTCCTCAACCCCGCGTAACCCGAAAGAGACTCCACCGGGAGAATCGGTCGGCGAGCGTTTATGACCGCTCCTGTCCCGCGCGGCTTATCATTGACCATCTGGCTGACAAATGGGCTGTTTTGATTGTCCGACGCTTGGCGAACGGCACCTTGCGGTTCGCAGAGCTGCGCCGCGCGATTGACGGGATCAGCCAGAAGATGCTCACATCGACGCTACGCGACCTGGAGCGGGATGGTCTGGTCACGCGAAAGATTTATGCCAGCGTCCCACCCAAAGTCGAGTACTCGATGACGCCCTTGGGCGGCTCACTCGTGAACAAGGTAGAGGATCTCTGCCGCTGGGCCGAAGCCAACGCCGGCCAGGTCTTGAAAGCTCGCGAAGCCTTCGACAAACGCATTCCGCAGGGCGCGCGCCTATCCGATTCATAATGCGGAACGATTGGTGCCAATTGGCAGGCGCAGAATTTGATCGGCGTCGGATTGAAATGTTACATTTTCGTAACACTTTCTATAGAGCCAACGTCAGCAGTTGCGCTAGCTTTTCCGCATGCAACTCGCGCTAAGCTTTCAGCCATGAACGCCAATGTGCCGGTTTTATGAATAAACAAATTGGATTAAACTGAATGAATAAAATCTGCACATTCTGCGTCCCAGGAAGGTACGTGACCTAAGTCGCGAGACTTGCATGCGAAGGGTCATCAATCAGGCTTCTCGCTGGGAAGGGCGTGAATTTGCAATAAAAAGAGGGAAAATTCTGATTCCCGTAGCGATGGGAACGGGATCTGCTACTTAAAATTCCCGTTAGTTCTAGATACCAACTGGGCCGGACAAGGATAAGAAATAGGCAACGGAAGAGGAAAGAGAACCGGAATACAAGAAGTTAACAGTGGGCCAATGATGGTTACTTCTTGGGTGTTCTGACTCGGAGGCTGCATGTCTTACGTAGTTAGTAAGGTCGCAAGTACTCGAAAGCCGTCACTGGCATTCGTCATACCGGTTAAAGATGAGCAAGCAACACTTGCTGATCTTTTCCGTGGAATAGCAGTTGAGGCAACGAAAGTGACAGATGAGTGGGAAGTCATATTCGTTGATGATGGAAGTACTGACGCGAGCTGGAGTGTGATCCGGCAGCTCGCCGCTGAAAATGTGGAGCATGTAAAGGGCATCCGCTTTCGATGTAACGCGGGCAAAGCCGCAGCTCTGGCTGCTGGATGGAAGGCGTCAACTGGAGACATTGTCTTCACGATGGACGCCGATCTGCAGGATGATCCGGAGGAGATCCCACGATTTCTGGAGAAAATTAACGAGGGTTACGATGTTGTCACCGGGTGGAAAAGGGATCGGCATGATCCGTGGCACAAGGTGCTTCCCAGCCGGATATTCAATTTTATTCTGAGCCGGGTTAACAAGGTCGAATTGCACGATCATAACTGTGGTTTTAAGTGCTACCGGCGTGAGGTTGTACAGTCGGTTCCGATGTATGGCGAGATGCATCGAATGGTGCCTTCGCTCGCGGCGATGCAAGGATTCCGGACAGCGGAAATTCCGGTAAAGCATCATCCGCGGCGGCATGGGCGGAGCAAGTACGGATTTAAGCGCTTCCTCCGCGGCTTTCTCGATATGTGGACTGTTTTTTTCCTGCAGAATTTCAGGCAGCGCCCGATGCACCTGATGGGCGCAGTCTCAATACTGATGATGGTGTTTGGCTGTTTCCTCGCGCTATTTTTGGCCCGGGTGCCGCTTCCGATCAGCGTCTTCATGCTGCTGAGCTCGGCCTTACCAGCGCTGCTTATCGGAGCCGTCATGACGGCAATGATCGGGTTGCTGGCCGAGTGGAATGTCCACCAGAACGCGGACATCAGCCCGCATCCGATCGCAGAAACGATAGGTCAGATCGGGGCAATGCCGATCGCGGAGATCTCCTCGGAGAAATCCTTGACCAATGGCGAAATGCCTTTGATTGCTACCGCGCTCCCGCTTGATGATAAGCCGGAAACCCGCGAGCTCAATGCCGCCTATCTGCGGGGGAATCTGGACCCGCCCTCGGTTCCCTCCCCCGCCGAAAATCAGCCACGGCAACAGTGCCGATCGCAGCCGCAACCCACGGTATCAGCCGCTGGCAGGGGAAGGATCTTAATGGAGAAATGTCTCTTGACCCAGAATCGAGTTTTGGCAGCGATAGTCGTTGCCATGGGGCTGGTTCTTGCGGCAGGCGCATTTGTTCTATGGCCGGCGTACAAGAATCCGGAAAGCCGTTTTTATACTTCTGCGATCGGCCTTCTAAATGTGCAGCGGTTGTTAGGGATGCCGATGGAGGCGGAAGCTGCACATCCGGTCTTGCACGATTTTGCGACGCCTGTTCTTGCAGAGGGGACGCTGCAGTGCGACTTCTACAACGTGCCGGTCGTGCCGGTCGCACGGATTACGGCTCTGCACGTTGACGAGGGTGAGCACGTCGAAAAGGGGCAACTGCTTGCTGAACTGGATGACACGGATGCGACGTTAAATCTGCATTCGGCTCAATTGGCATTGGCCAACGCCACGGCGGAGCGGCAGCGTGTAGGCGCCGGCACTTTGGCCACAATGGCGGCAGAACGCCCGGACAAGAACCAAGTCAGTATCGAGGGTCTGAAAAAGGTCATGGAGGCCGCCCAAGCCAAGTTAGCGATCGTTCGAAAACTGGCCGGGGACGGAGCGAGTTCCCGGCTCGACCTGGTGAATGCGGAAATGGATCTCGCGACTGCGCAAATGAACTACAATCAAGCGCAGGTTGATGCCGGGATGTCGACCGCAGGATTTCCGCAAAGCAACGAGATCGCTCA
>Ga0209656_10000740_pt1 | contig 21148 bp, 19 predicted proteins | sample BogFormECP12_OM2_FD_188239 | JGI IMG/M metagenome (GOLD analysis project Ga0209656, IMG submission 188239) | Bog forest soil microbial communities from Calvert Island, British Columbia, Canada - ECP12_OM2 (SPAdes) (version 2) | ecosystem: Environmental > Aquatic > Freshwater > Wetlands > Bog ... | reverse complement strand
TGTCTTCGTGCCCGACGCCGACGTGATCGGCGAGGTGCATGACGGTTGGCGGGCCGCGATGAGCACGTCGAGCAACGAACGCGGCATGTCGCTGCGCAGTCCGGCGCGCTTCCTGGCCGCCGCCGAGCGCCTGGTTGAGCTGTGGAAGACCCACGACGACAGCGCCTTCGGTGATCAGGTGGCCGATGCGTGGATCAAAGCCCAGGCCTACCGGCTGCACACCTTCGGCACCGTGACCCGGCTGGCGAGGGGCGGCGAGCTGGGCGCCGAGTCCTCGGTGACCAAGGTGTTCTGGTCCGACTTGGACGTCGCGATACACCAGACCGCGCTCGACATCCGCGGTGCCGACGCCGAGCTGGCCGGCTCCTGGACCGACGGGTTGCTGTTCGCGCTCGGCGGCCCGATTTACGCCGGCACCAACGAGATTCAGCGCAACATCATCGCCGAGCGGCTGTTGGGGCTGCCCCGGGAGAAAGCCAAATCATGATCCCGCGCCCAATGGGACTGGCAATTGACCTGTCTCGGAAGGTTTGGGTTGCCGTTAGGCTTGCTGCTGCCGCCCTAACTGGCTGTCAGGGTGAGCGCTGCGTCTGGGCGCATGATTTCGCCCCAGCGTTCGACACCACGGCGTGCGATGTTGACGGCTGCATTGTGGTCGGCGTGCCCAACGAAGCCACAACGACCACACTCAAATTCGCTTTGCGAGCGTCGATTTTGTTTATCGACCCACCCACACTTATGGCACGTTTGCGATGTGTAGGCTGGGTCGACCTCGACGAATGCCACGCCCCCGGCCGCGGCTTTGTAGGCGAGGTATCCGCCGAGCTTGGCGAACGCCCAAGAGTGCAGCGTGACCCGTTGGGGCTTGCGAAGCCGTACCCGGTCACGGATGCCGCCCAACTCCTCGACAGCGATGCCGCGCCCGGTGCGTTTAGCCTCGGCCACGATGCGTTTGGAAATCTGGTGGTTAATATCAGCGGCGAACCGAGCCTCCTTGCGGCACCGCCTCTTCAACAACCGCCGCGCCGAACTGGTTTTCTTCGTCTGCAACCGGGCCCGCAGTCGCTGCTGGCGCTTGCGATACCGGTTCAACCGGGACCCGGCAACGCGATCACCCTCGCTGCTGGTCGCGATATTGACGATTCCCAGGTCCACGCCCACAAAGCCGTTGACCGGATCTGCCAGCGGGGTTTCAACCGAATCGATGGTGGCGTGCAGAAACCATTTCCCGTCGCGGTGGATCAGGTCGGTTTCACCGATTGGGCGGGTGCGCAACAGGACCAGGTCTCGCGCTGCGCCCAATATCCGAACGCCCTTCAATCGGCCATGGGTCGTCCAGATCGACACTGTCGCCTCGCGCGCGCCAACGGTGTCAGAGACTTGCCACGACAGACAGCGGACGTCAAACGGCTGCGCTCCATCTGCGCGAAACCGGATCGGCTTCTGCTGTACCGCTTTTCGTCGGTCGGAACCGGGTGGGCCGTAACTGCCGCCATCGATGTTGGCACGCAGTGTGGTGTAAGCGTCGGATACCTTGCCGATGACCCGGATCGTTGGCTGCGCCGACAATCCAAACCTCTCCCGTATCTGGCAGTAGAAACGCTTGTGCGCATCGAATTTGCGGCGCACTCGGTGGGTGTGCATGGCATTCGACAACCACGACGCTGCCTCGTTGCAGGTCCGCAGGGTGTCCGCCAGCGCGGCCGATTCGGCATCGGTTGGCAGCATCCGCAGCTTGACGACTCGCTTCATGCCCGCACACTAACCGCCGGCACTGACAACAACTCGATACTGCGGCAAGCGTTGGAACGGCCCAGGACAGACACCTGGCCACAGCGGTTCATCCGAACTCCCAGCGGCTTATCCTCAGCGCCAGGATCCTTAACTACTGTGAGGGCCAAATGAGATTTGACCTTGACGCGCAGCAGCGCGATTTCGCGGCCAGTATCGACGCCGCGCTCGCGGCGGCCGACGTGCCGGGCGCGCTGCGGGCCTGGGCCGGCGGTGACACCGCGCCCGGCCGCAAGGTCTGGGCGCGGCTAGCCGACCTGGGAGTCACCGCGTTGGTGGTGCCGGAACGCTTCGACGGGCTCGACGCGCACCCCGTCGACCTGATTGTTGCAATGGAGCGGCTGGGGCGTTGGTGCGTACCCGGTCCTGTCACGGAATCCATAGCGGTAGCGCCAGTTTTGCTGGCCGAAGAAGATGAACGGGCCGGTGCGCTGGCGACCGGTGAACTGATCGCCACCGTCGTGTTGTGGCCACAGGTGCCGCGGGCTGTGGACGCCGATGCGGCCGGGCTGGTGCTGGCCGCCGAAGCCGATGGCTGGGTCAGCGAAGCGCACGTCGGCGACCGGCACGAGTCCGTCGACCCAAGCCGCCGCCTCTTCGACGTCGACGCCTTCTCCGAACCGTGGCAGGCCGATGTCGCCCGCGCCTACGAGTTCGGCGCGCTGGCCACCGCCGCGCAACTCGTCGGGGCGGGCCAGGCGCTGCTGGACACCGCAGTCGAGTATGCCAAGCAGCGCGCCCAATTCGGCCGGGTCATCGGCTCTTACCAGGCGATCAAGCACAAGCTCGCAGACGTGCACATCGCGCTCGAGTTGGCCCGCCCGTTGGTCTACGGCGCCGCACTGTCGCTGGCCGACCGGTCCCCCGACACCGCCCGCGATGTCAGTGCGGCCAAGGCCGCGGCGTCCGACGCCGCGCTGCTGACCGCCCGGTCGGCGCTGCAGACGCACGGTGCGATCGGTTTCACTTCCGAGCACGACTTGTCGCTGTGGCTGCTGCGGGTGCAGGCGCTGCGGTCGGCCTGGGGTGACCCGGCCACCCACCGGCGGCGAGTCCTGGAGGCCCTGTAAATGAGCGACGAACGAGAACTGTTGCGCGAGACGGTCGCGGCGTTGGTGGCCAAACACGCCTCGCCCGCCGCGGTGCGCGAGGCGATGCAGTCGGAGCGCGGCTACGACGAATCGCTATGGCGACTGCTGTGTGAGCAGGTCGGCGCCGCCGCGTTGGTGGTGCCCGAGAAATACGGCGGCGCCGATGGCAATCTCGGTGACGCCGCCGTCGTCGTCGAAGAACTCGGCAAGGCGCTGGTACCCAGCCCGCTGCTCGGCACCACGCTGGCCGAGCTGGCGTTGCTGGCCGCCGACGATCCCGACGCCGAAGCGCTCGGCGCATTGGCCGAAGGCGCGTCGATCGGTGCGCTGGTGTTGGACCCCGAATACGTGGTCAACGGCGATATCGCCGACATCGTCATCGCCGCCAACGACGGCAAACTGGCCCGATGGACAGCGTTCGGCACCGAGTCGCTCCCCACAATGGACCCCACCCGGCGGCTGGCCCGCGTGACGCCGCAGAGCATCGCGCCGTTGGGCGCCGATCCCGGTGTCGCCGATGTCGCCGCGATCCTGCTGGCGGCCGAACAGATCGGCGCGGCCACGCGCTGCCTGGAGCTGACGGTCGAATACACGAAGGAACGAGTGCAGTTCGGCCGGGCCATCGGTAGCTTCCAGGCGCTTAAACACAGGATGGCCGACCTCTACGTCGCGGTGCAAGCCGCACGTGCGGTGGTGAACGACGCGTTAGACGCACCATCGGCCACGTCCGCCGCATTGGCCCGGGTCGCGGCCACCGAGGCGTTCAGCACGGTGGCCGCCGAGGGCATTCAGCTGCACGGCGGTATCGCGATCACCTGGGAACACGACATGCAGCTGTATTTCAAACGGGCGCATGGTAGTTCGCAGCTGCTGGGTCCGGCGAGCGAACACTTGCGCCGGCTGGAATCCGAAGTGCTCTCGCCCGGGGACGATGCAGAGCGCGCAGCGCGATGAGGAGGAACCGGGCAATTTACCGTAGCTTGGCGACATGAGCGATCACGTCGCACTGCGCGCCGGGGTCCCACCGTTTTACGTGATGGACGTCTGGCTGGCGGCCGCGGAACGCCAGCGCAGCCACGGCGATCTGGTGAACCTGTCGGCGGGGCAGCCCAGCGCCGGTGCCCCGGAGCCGGTGCGCGCGGCCGCAGCGGCGGCGCTGCATCTCAATCAGCTCGGCTACACGGTGGCGCTGGGCATTCCGGAGCTGCGCGCGGCCATCGCCGTGTCGTATCTGGATCGGCACGGCTTGCAGGTCGACGTGGACGACGTGGTGGTGACGACGGGCTCGTCTGGCGGCTTTCTGCTCACCTTCCTGTCCTGCTTCGACGTCGGCGACCGGGTAGCCGTCAGCAGTCCCGGCTACCCGTGCTACCGAAACATATTGGCAGCGTTGGGATGCGAGGTCGTGGTGGTCGAAACCGGGCCGAAGACCCGGTTCCAGCCCACTGTGCAGATGCTTGCCGAGCTCGACCCGCCGGTGCGGGGTGTGGTAGTCGCGAGCCCCGCCAACCCGACTGGGACAGTCATCCCGCCTGCGGAACTCGCCGCGATCGCGTCCTGGTGTGATGCCTCGGGGGTGCGGCTGATCAGCGATGAGGTCTACCACGGATTGGTCTACCCGGGCGCACCGCAGACCAGCTGCGCGTGGAGCACGTCACGAAATGCCATGGTGGTCAACAGCTTTTCAAAGTATTTCGCGATGACCGGATGGCGGCTGGGCTGGCTGCTGGTGCCGTCCGAGTTGCGGCGGGCGGTGGACCGCCTGACCGGAAACTTCACGATCTGCCCGCCGGTGCTGTCGCAGCATGCTGCCGTCGCGGCATTCACGCCCGAAGCCGTCGAGGAAGCCGACGGCCATCTGCACCAGTACACGGCCAATCGCACGATGTTGCTCGACGGTCTGCGTGCAATAGGCATCGACCGGCTGGCGCCCACCGATGGCGCGTTCTACGTCTACGCCGACGTCTCCGACTTCACTGCGGACTCTATGGTTTTCTGCTCAAAGCTGTTGGTCGACACCGGGGTAGCGATTGCGCCCGGCATCGATTTCGATCCCGAGCATGGCGGATCCTTCGTCCGGCTGTCCTTCGCCGGGCCGACGAACGACATCGAGGAAGCGTTGCGCCGGATGGGCACATGGCTGCCGGGCCAATAGGGTGGAAATTCATAGCCTGTCGCGTGGGTTCCAAGCCGGCCGAGTTGAACCCGCCCACGTGCTGACACGTATTAGCTTTAGGCCGCTGTGGTCGGGCGGTCGGATGCGCGCAGCCTTCCGCTGCTGCACTGGGTAACAGAACTCGAGGTGGTTGACGGTGGAGCTGGCACGCATCGCGCCGGATAAAGATGCGTTCCAGTTCCGTTTTGACCCGTCGCTGCTGACTCCGTTGGCCGCGGTCTACGAGAGCGTAGTGGCACCGAACCTTGACTTCCCGAGGCTGCGCAGCGACGCTGGCCACGACAAGCTGCGCGGTGACGGGCTGCGTTTTCACGTGTCGCGATACGGCCAGCTGCTGGCTTGGGTATCGGCCGATGACTTAGCGACGCACCGCGAATTCGGGCGTCTGTTCGAGCACCTCGAGCTCGCCGACGCGGCGAAACACCTGGTCGACTGGCACGAGCGCATCGTGCTGTACAACGGCTTCTATGTCGTTAGTGATGGTGTCGAAAGCCCGAGTTGGCACCGCGACTATGTCGACGGCGCGCAGGCCTACACGCTGCTGACGCCGCTCTACGAACTCGATGCTGAGCATGGTCAGCTCTGGTACGAGAGTGGTGGGGAGACAATGCGTTACGAGTACCGGCATGGTGTCGGGGTTATGTTCGGCGAAGGCTTCCGGCACGCGACCGAGCCTTTCGGGCCCACACCGCGGCCGCGGGTACTGGTGAGCCTGGCCTTCGGCACGGACCGTATGCGGTATTGGCCGGCGTTGCAGCGAACTGTCGGAATACAAGCCCCGTTCGTCGTGATGCCGTGCGGTCATCTGAGGGGGACGTGCGCGTGCAGACATCCCCTGCCAGTCCAATAGGGCCCGCTCGATCTCGAACATTTATCTGACCGTGTTCTAGATGTGACGGCGGTCACTCACTGTTGTTGGACGTGACTTGAGTGCGGCAGGCGCACCCCCAACGGGACGAGGAGTGAGATGCCGGCGCCGGAAGATCGTTGTGGCTGGATATCGCGCGCGCCAATGTGGCGCCGCGGGTTTGTGGCCTGGTGCGTGTGCGTGCTCGTCGCTGGGGGCATGTATGTAGCGCGTGCTGCCCCGTGGGCGCCGGGCGCAGTCCTGCGCGTCGGCAACTATCTTGGGATTCCCGGGCAATACTCGAGCATCCAAGCAGCGGTCGACGCCGCCCGGCCGGGGGACTGGGTGCTCATCGGCCCAGGCGACTACCACGAAACCGGCAATCGCGTTCCGCCCGGGATGGTCGCCGGTGACCTCACGGCGGGGGCCGCCGTGCTCGTGACCACGCCCGGCATTTGGATCCGCGGGATGGACCGCAACGCGGTCGTGCTCGACGGCACCAAGCCGGGGGCGCCTCAGTGCAGCTCCGCGCGGGGCGACCAGAACTTCGGCCCGCTCGATTCCAACGGCCTTGCGACGGGACGAAACGGCCTGGTCGTGTTCAAGGCGTCCGGTGTCAGCATCGAGAACCTGACCGCGTGCAACTTCATCGCGGGCGATCTCACCCCCGCCGATGAGATCTGGTTCGACGGCGGCGGTTCGACCGGCGTCCAGCAGATCGGAAGTTGGCGCGGCGCATACCTGTCGGCCAGCTCGACTTACAATGGCGGCCCGAACCAGTCGACCCAATACGGAATCTACGCCTCCAACACCCATGGGCCGGGGCTGTTCACGCAGGTGTACGCCAATAACATGGCCGACGCGGCGTTCTATATCGGCGCGTGCCCGGACTGCAATACCATCCTTGACCACGCGCACGGCCAGAACTCGGCGGAGGGATACTCGGGGACCAACTCCGGTGGGCACCTGATCATCCAGAACTCCGAATTCGACCACAACAACACGGGATTCGCCACCAACAGCCAGAACAACGACGACCAACCGTCCCCGCAGTCCGGCCACTGCCCGCTCAACGAGACCGGTCCGACCGGAACCCATTCGTGCTGGGTACTCACGCACAACTCGATACATGACAACAACAACCCGAACACGCCCCTCGGCACGAGCCTCGCCGCCGACAGTCCGATCGGAACCGGCGTCCTGATCGCCGGCGGCCGATTCGACACCGTCGATCACAACGACATCCACGACAACGGCGCGTGGGGCGTGCTGTTGGTCCCCGAGGTCGACACCGCGACCCCGCCGCCGATCGCGCACTGCAAAGGCGGCTTCGGCCTGTCGGCGTTGTCGTTCTGCTACTACGACGACTGGGGCAACGAGATCGAGAACAACACGCTGAGCCACAACGGCTTCTTCGGCAACTCAAGTAACGTCGACCTCGCGGAGATATCAAACCTCGAGTTTCCCGGTAACTGCTGGCACGGCAATGTCGACAGTTCGGGCACGGCCATCCGCCACAAGCACTTTCAGCTCGGTCGTCAACGGGTCACGAGCGACCCGCCCTTCATCCAGTACTTCCCGCACAACACCTGCGGAATCCCTGACGCGGGCCAAGGGGTGATCAGCATCCTGAGTCTGCAGCTCGTCTGCAACACGCAGATCTTCGGCCCCTGCCCAGACAGCACCTCGTACGCGAACTACCCGCGGCGGACGGGGGTTCAGATGATGGCGCTGCCCCCGCAGCCGAGCATGCCCAATCCGTGCCTGGGCGTGCCGCAAAACCCTTGGTGCCCAACCAACCCGATCAGCCAACCCCCGTATCCCGTGCCGGGGTCAAGCGTTATGTGACGTGGCGTGGCCTTCCGGCGCATCAGTCAAGGTACGCCAATCTCGTCGCAGATTGGCGGGATGATGATCAAGCCACCGCGGGGGGTGCAGAAGGGGTGCGGCGGTGGTGGCGGCGGCGGAGGCGGAGACGCATAGATCGGGGCCGGAATGTCCGCTGAGATGAAGCTGCTCACCGAATTACCCTGAACGCTCACCATCCGCACGTTGCCCTGGCCGATCGGAACCTCGTACCAGGTGTGGCACACGCCCATGTCCCACTGAATGCCGGGGAACGGCAATCCCTACCCAGGACACCAGTTGTGTGGCTGCGCAGAAAATGTGTTGTTCGGGTCAGCGTGTGCGGGACCCGATGCGACTCCGAATATCGCGGCGGCCAGGCCACCCGATAGCAAAGCCCCGGCAATAAGCTTGTTGACACTGCGGGAGATGTCCATAGCCGATTCCTCTTGCTGTCGCCCCGGACGGCATCGTATCGCCGACCACGCTCGGAATTCTTGCGTTTGCTTGGCGCGACTTCAGCTATGGCGCGACCTCGTCGATGCGGGCTTCGAGCACTGTGCGTTCGCCCGCGTCTGCCACGTTGATGCCGAAGCGGTCGGTCAGCGTGTCGACAACCGCCGACGCATCGTCCAGACGAATCTTCTCGGTCCCGCCGCGATGGTGAATGGCGAGGTTGCGACCGGATAGGTTGCATCGCCCGTCCGCTGTGACCAGGGACGCCATCAGGCTGGTCACGAAATGTGACGACGGATGAGTTGAGACATACCAGCTGCCCACTTTCAGATCGATCGGCGACGTCGGTGTCTGGCCGCCGAAACCCACGTCGACGAGATAGGGCTGCTGGCCGCCGGGCAGTGTTACCGCCAAAAGCGTGTGCGTCTGTGACCCTATCGGCGCGTCCGGGGCGAGCGTCCAGACTACCCGGGCGCCAAACCGTCGCACGCCGAAGCCGAGTTCTTCCAGCACGTAGCCCATCAGCCCGTTTTGTTCGTAGCAGTAGCCACCGCGGAGCCGGCGAACCAGCTTGTCGGTCAAAGCCTCTGGACTCAGGTCATCAATCGGCTCGCCCAACAGCGGATCGAGGTTCTCGAACGGAATCGTTCGCGTATGAGCCGTAATCAGATCCTGTAGCACATCGAGCGTCGGCTCCGCAGCGCCGTGATAATCGATCCGCTCGAAATAGCCGTCCAGATCCAGTGTCATGTCGGTCATTCTGAACCAACGACAACCGGGTTAGGCGACTCGGGCCTCTACAACGCTTAGCGGCGAAGCGGTCTGCACTACCCGCGTCATCCGGAATCCCGCTTGGCTGAGCAGGTTTCGGTATTCGGCGGCGGTGCGCTCGCGGGCCGCCAAATTCAGTAGCATCTCCAGATCGGCCCATTTCCCCGGAAAGTCGCGGTCGTGGTCGGGGATCACCAATTCGACCAGCAACACCGTGGTGTGCGGGCCGCCGGCGGCGCGAACATTGCGCAGGATCTGCACCGCCTTCTCGTCAGGCCAGTCGTGCATGATGTTCTTCAAGACGTAGGCGTCGCCGCCGCCGGGAACACTGTCGAAGAAAGACCCCGCCTCGATGCGCACTCGGTCAGCCACATCGTGCTTGCACATGAGGTTCGCCGCGGCCGACACGACCACCGGCAGGTCGTAGAGGACGCCCTGCGAGGCCGGCGCCGCCGCCAGGATGGTGGCCAGCAGCGGGCCGTGCCCGCCGCCGACGTCGACGATCGTGGGGTAGGCGCTGAAGTCGTAGCCGGCCGCCACGGAAGCATCGGTCAGCTCAGAAATGCTCGTCATGGTCCGGTTGAAGAGCTCAGCATGCTCGGGATACTCGGCGAAATAGTCGAAGCTCTGCTTTCCGTGCAATGCCGGGACGACGGATTTTCCGCTTCGGATGGAATCCACCAGCAAGGTCCATCGCTCACGCTGCTCGGCCGACCCGTAGAACCGGGCCGCCCAGGCCATCGACATTGGCGCGTCCGAACGCAGCGCGTCGGCAAGGGAATTCAACTCGTACCGGCCGTCGTGTCGACGACGAAAGACGCCCCGCCCGATCAACGCCCGCAACAGCCGGCGCAGTGCGTCCGGGTCCGCGTTCACTCGGTGCGCCAATTCATCGATCGTCAATGGCCCATCGACGAGTGCGTCGGCCACACCTAGTTCGGCGACCACCGTAATCGCCTGAGATGTCCAGGTGGCGATGATCATCTCCATCATCGCCGCCGGGGCGGGTATCAGCCGCTGGTTGAGCCGATGGAGGTGGTGGCGAACCCACTCGACAATGCGGGCCGCTTTGGCGGGCGGTACTTTTGCGGTCGTCGACATCACCGCACCTCCGCAAGGGAATCTCTGCTGATCTCCGCGGAGATGTCACGGTGGCTGACCCAACCGAGGAACATCGTCAGCGCCCACGTCATGAACCGGTCCGGGATCAGCGCCGCCGGTCGCAACACGGATTCGGGACGCGACACCTGATGCGTGGTCAACCAGGACACCGCCTTGACCCGGCGCCGCCGGGTGTTCTCGTACCAGCGCAGCGCCCTGGAGACATCACCGTCGCCGTTTGGCAAATCCGACAGCGCTTTACGCAACACCATCGTGTCGAGCAGCGCCTGATTGGTCCCTTGCGCGAGCGTGGGCGGCATCGTGTGGGCCGCATCGCCGAGCAACGTCAGCCGGCCTGCGCCGGCGCGGGGAATCGGATGCCGAAAATGCGGGAAGGGCGACGGTTCCAAATCGTCGTCGGTCAAGGTCGCGAGCACCTGATCGACCATGTCGGACCATCCGGTGAAATGGGACCGGATCATCTCGATCGGACGTTGCGGTCTGACGAAGTCGGGCGACCAGCGCAAGTCAAACCACCACTGCAGGTGAGAACCTCCGGCCGGCCACATGCCGAGGTTTCCGTGCTCGCCGATCATCATCGTTGCGACGTGCGGGTCCGCGATGTCCGGAAGTTTGACCAGCCCCTGCCAGCTGCACCAGCCGGTCGGCTTTGCGGGTTCCCCGCCGACAAATTTGCGCACCACCGAGTGCAGCCCGTCCGCACCGATCAACACATCTCCGTCGGCGGAGCTGCCGTCCGCGAAGTCGACTCGCACGCCGTCGCGGGTATTGACCACCCCTTCAACGCGGGAGCTGCACCGGACGCGATCGGTCGGAAAGCCGCTGAGCAATCGTTCCAGCAAAACGCGACGTGGGACCATCCGAACGGGTGCACCCAGTCGGTTCACCATCGCGTCGAGGTCCATGGTGGCCAGCGGGCGACCGGTGGACGTCATGACCCGCACGGTCGACAGCGGCTGTCCGGCGCCGCCCATGTCGACCCCGAGCTGCTCGAGAACCGTCGCGCCGTTCGACCAGATAGTGACGGCACCGCCGCCGACCGTCACGTTCGGCCGCTGGTCGAACACAGCGACGTCGTGTCCGTCGCGCAGTAAGCCGCGCGCGACCGAAATGCCGCTCACGCCGGCGCCGACAACCAGGATTCGAAGTTTCAATCGACGCCCTTAGTCCTCGGCGTGCCGCTCGTAGTCCCACCGCTCGAGCCGGGCCTGCAGCTTCACCAGGCCGAACCCGACGATGGGTGCGCCGGCCCAGAAGTACAGCATTAGCAATGGGCTCATTTGAAGACCTCCTGCTGCTACCACGCGGTACTCCGATGAAAAGTTCACCCGCGGCGCCTGGCACCCCAGATGACTGAAAGAATCGGCCGGGTGAGCCTGGTTATCTCTGGTCGCGAGCGGGCCGCGCTGGCCGAGGTGGAACGCTTCCCGCTGTTCGCCGCACTGACCGGGCGGCGGTCGCGCCGGTTCCCGGCCGGCGGCCGGATTCCCGCGGGAGCACTGGCATACACCAGTCGTCGACCAGTACAGCCGTTGTCCGAAGTCGAACGGGCACTGCTTGTTTCGGCTACCGGCGGCGTCACCGGTTGGAACTTCGGCATCACCCACAACCCCAGCTACGCGCCGTTGTTTCCGAATTACTCCGGCAGTGCGACGGGTCGAACCTTCCCGTCGGCGGCCGGCTTTCACACCAGCCAGCTGTTCTTCACCGACGACACCGGAACCTATCTGCTGCCCAGCCGCGACGAGCATCCCCGCGAGTTCGACAGCATCGAAGAATGGATCGGTCACACCGCGGAGTCCTATGTGCGTATCTCGGACACCCGCCTGGAACTGCCTCGCGCGGAACCGCACATGGAAGGTCACAACGTCTGGATCGGCAACCATCCAGGCAGCTTGCTGGCATTCCCGGTAGCCGACCTCGCCGAGCATCTGATGGAGAACCTGTGGTTCTTTGCCGTCAACGGCTATTCGATCGTCGATGACATCAACGGCCGCAAAATCCCTGGCCTCGAACGGTTTTCCGCACTACCGCATGCCGATGACCCGATCCCACTGTCGTTCGTCGAGCAGTACACGCTGACCGAGTCGAGCGCGGAACTCGCGATCGCCGCCAACAACGGGGTGCTGGCGTTGCAGGCGATGGGTCTTGGCGGCTGGACGTACGACGGGCTCAACCGGTTGTCCGTGTTGGGTGGCTCGGGTGATCCGAGCGCACCCGGGTTGGGCTTCGTTGCCGACGACGACGAGCGCTGGCCCTTCCCAAACGTCACCGGGCTGCCCGGATACTTCGAAACGCTCAGCCCGCCGCATGTGCCATCGGTCGCGGCGGGGGTGGACAAGCTGGTTACGCGAAAGTACGGCCCCGGCGGGCCATTTCACCCCGATACGCAAGGCCCGTGGTCGGATACGCCGAAGGTGCGCGCCTCCGCCCTGCCACCCGACGGCATTCAGGAGCTCGTCACGGTCGAAGCGTCCTACATCTACGATGCCTTCGGAAAGCTACCCGGCACGGTGCCGACTGTGCACGTGTTGATGTACCTACAGGCGCAACATCTCGACGTCGACTTCTACGACGAGTTCTTCGGCCCCGGTGCTTACCTGCCCGCGCACGCCGATCACCAGGCCCGTTGGCATTAGCCTGATATTCGTCGGTAGCCGGCGGGACTGTATGAGTCCGGGTCGGCGACGTCCCAATCCGACCGCCACGTCGCCGGCGCATGGTCGAGCAGCGATGACGGCTCAAGCCATTCGTAAAGCTCCGCATACGACTGTTGTGAGGTGGGCGTTACCCGCTTGCGCAGCATTTGCGGGTTGAGCATCGACGGGTCGGAGACGCCCATCGAGGCCATCAGGCGCATCGCCTGGGCGACGGTGGCCCGTTGGTAGCGGTACACGCGTTCGCTTTTGTCGGTCACGTCGAGAGCTCGAGCCCGATACGGATCCTGCGTGGCGACGCCGACCGGGCAGTGGTTGGTGTGACACCGCTGAGATTGGATGCAACCCACCGCCATCATCATCGATCGGGCTGAGTTGGTGTAATCCGCGCCCTGGATCAGGCGCTTCACGATGTCGTTTCCGGAGGCGACCTTCCCGCTCGCCCCGATCCGTATCCTGTCCCGCAGCCCCGTTCCCACCAAGGCGTTGTGGACGATCATCAATCCGTCGGTGAGCGGAAGACCAACGTTGTCTTCGTATTCCAGTGGTGCCGCGGCGGTTCCGCCTTCGGCGCCGTCGACGATGATGAAGTCGGGCGTCACTCCTTCGGCCAGCATCGCCTTGCAGGTCGCCAAGACATCGATCCGGGAACCGACACACAGCTTGAAGCCCACCGGTTTGCCGTCGGCCAATTCACGCAGCCGCGCCACGAACATGATCAGTTCGCGTGGGGTGTGGAACGCCGAGTGCGCCGCCGGACTGACACACTTCTCGCCGACCGGCACCCCGCGGTAGCGGGCGATCTCCTCGCTGACCTTTGCGGCCGGAAGCACGCCACCGATGCCGGGCTTGGCGCCTTGGCTCAGCTTGATCGAGATGCACTTCACCAGATCGTGAGCCGCCTTGTCCGCGAACTGATCCGGGTCGAATTTGCCGTCTTTGGTGCGGGCCCCGAAATAGGCGGAGCCGATCTCCCAGATCACGTCGGCGCCGCCGAGATGATAAGGAGTCAGCCCACCTTCGCCGGTGTCGTGGGCGAACCCTCCTTTGCGGGCGCCGTTGTTCAGCGCGCGCAGGGCGTTGGCCGATAACGCGCCGAAGCTCATCGCCGAGACGTTCATCAGCGCCATGTCGTACGGTCGCGCGCAATCGGGTCCACCGATTCGCACCCGGAACGGCTCGTCCGGGGAATCGACCGGCCGCGCCGAATGCACCAGATACTCGTAGCCGACCTCGTCGATGTCGCGCTCGGTCCCGAAAGCCATCTCGGCGGCCGTACCTTTGGCCCGCTCATAGATCAAGGTGCGGACGTCGCGGTCGAAAGGGCGGCCGTCGAAGTTCCGCTCGATGAAGTACTGCTGCATTTCCGGGCGCAGCGCCTCCAGCAGAAACCGGACGTGCCCCAGGATCGGGTAGTTCCGCAGCACCGAGTGCTTGCGCTGGAAGAGGTCATAGATGCCCACGGCCGCGGCGCCCGCGACCACCGCCGCCGGAATCCACCAGCCCCAAGGCCCCACGATGGCCAGGCCCAGCAAAGCCCCCGCGAGAACCGTCAAGAACGCGACGTAGCCAAACCGGACCAATGCAGCCCCGCTTTCCGCAGCAGATTTTCACCGCCGAGCGTAGCGCCAGAGCAAAACGGTCAGAGCCAGGTGTCCTGGGTGGTCGTCGTCAGGAACGCCTCCAGGTCGTCACGCCACTGTGCGGGCGTGGTCTTGTCCGGCTCGATGCCGGTGTAGTCGCCGCGGTAGAACAGCAATGGCCGCGGCTTGATCTTCGGCACCTCCGACAGGGACTGCACCGCGCCAAACACCACGAAATGATCGCCGCCGTCGTGCACCGATGCCACCGTGCAGTCGATGTAGGCCAGCGATCCGTCGATAACAGGCAAGCCCAAAGGTGAAGGGCTCCAATCGATACCGGCAAACTTGTCCGGCTCCTTCGACCCGAACCGCGCCGACACATCCTTCTGACTTTCGGTCAACACGTTGACGCAGAACTTCCCGGCGGCCTCGATCGCCTTCCATGACCGCGAGACCTTGGTCGGGCAGAACAGCACCAGCGGTGGTTCCAACGACAGCGCGGCGAACGACTGGCAGGCGAAGCCGATCGGGATGTCGTCGTGCACCGCGGTGATGATCGTGATCCCCGTGCAGAACTGACCCAGCACCTGCCGGAAGGTGCGTGAATCGATCTGCTCGGCCATCGCTACCCGCGGAAGCCGATGCTGAAGTCGTGGCCCCACAGGCTCACTGCGGTGCTTTCCCGGGCGATCCAATCCTGATCATCGACTTTCCTGCCCTCACAACCGAATTCGACATCGAACCCGCCGGGTGTCTTCATGTAGAAGGACAACATCAGGTCGTTGACGTGGCGGCCCAGCGTGGCCGACATGGGCACCTTGCGGCGCAGTGCCCGGTCCAGGCACAGGCCCACGTCGTCGGCCTGCTCCACTTCCATCATCAAGTGCACGATGCCGCTGGGTGTCTGTCCCGGCATGAAGGCCAGGCTGTGATGGCGCGGGTTGCAACCGAAGAAACGCAGCCACGCAGGCGGCCCGTCGGCGGGCCGGCCCACCAACTGCGGCGGCAGCCGCATCGAGTCACGCAGCTTGAAGCCGAGCACATCGCGGTAGAAGTGCAGCGACTCGTCGTCGTCGCGGGTGGTCAGCACCACGTGCCCGAGGCCCTGTTCAGCGGTGACGAACGTGTGCCCGTAGGGGCTGACGACGCGGCGATGCTCCAGCGCGGCGCCGTGGAAGACCTCTAAGCAGTTGCCCGAGGGGTCGGAGAATCGGATCATCTCGTCTACCCGGCGATCGGCCAGCTCGGCGGCGGTGGCCTCCTTGTACGGTGTGCCCTCGACGTCGAGCCGGTTCCGGATCTCCTGCAGGCCTGCGGCATTCGCGCATTCCCAGCCTGCCTCCGATAGCCGGTCCTGCTCGCCCGGCACGATCACCAGGCGCGCCGGGAAGTCGTCCATCCGCAAATACAGCGCGCCTTCGCCTGCTCCGCTGCCCTCGATCATGCCGAGGACTTTCAGGCCGTATTCCCGCCAGGCCGCCATATCGGTGGCTTCGATGCGCAGGTAACCCAGCGAACGGATGCTCATTTACGCACCTCCCAGGAAGTCAATGGTCAGCTTGTTGAACTCGTCGAACTTCTCCACCTGCGCCCAGTGTCCACACTGCCCGAACACATGCAGTTGCGCCCGCGGAATGGTCTTCAACGCGACCAGCGCGCCGTCCAACGGGTTAACCCGATCTTCGCGGCCCCAGATCAACAGCACCGGTTGACGCAACCGGTGAACCTCGCGCCACATCATGCCGAGTTCGAAATCGGCACCGGCGAACGACTTTCCCATCGCCATCGTTGCGGCCAGTGATTCCGGCGTGCTGGCCAACGCGAATCGCTCATCGACAAGCTCGGGAGTGATCAACTTCTGGTTGTAAACCATCACTCGCAGGAAGGCCTCGAGATTTTCCCGGGTCGGTTCGACGGAGAATTTGCCCAGCCGCTTGACGCCCTCGGTCGGATCGGGCGCAAACAGGTTGATGCTGAGCCCGCCGGGACCCATCAGCACCAGGCGTCCGGCGTGGTCGGGGAAGTCCAGCGCGAACCGAACTGCGGTGCCCCCACCCAGTGAATTGCCCACCAGCGGAACGCGTCCCAGGCCTAGCTGGTCGAAGAGGCCCTTGATCGCCCTGGCCGCGTAATGATTGAACTGACCATGCTCGGCGCGTTTGTCGGAGTGGCCGTAGCCGGGCTGATCTACGGCGAGCACGTGAAAACGCTGCGCTAGCACCGGAATGTTGCGCGAGAAGTTCGTCCAGCTCGCCGCTCCGGGACCGCCGCCGTGCAGCAGCACCACCGTCTGGTCGTGACCGACGCCCGCTTCGTGGTAGTGCAGCTTCAGCGGTCCGTCGACGTCCACCTCGACAAACCGCGAGGTCGACTCGAAGGTCAACTCCTCCGTTGTGGTCATCAGACCATTGTGTCGCCGGGCGGCAGCCCGAACTCGTGGTTACCGAAGATCACGTAGGCCCGCTCGGGGTCGTTGGCCGCGTGCACCCGGCCGGCGTGCGCGTCGCGCCAGAAGCGTTGCACGGGTTGGTCATTGCCCAGTGCGGTAGCGCCGGATGCCTCAAACAGCCGGTCGATCGATGCGATCGCGCGCCCGGTGGCACGCACCTGGTCGCGGCGGGCGCGGGCCCGCAGGTCGAACGGGATCTCCTTGCCGGCGGACAGCAGCACGTACTCGTCGGCGACGTTGCCGCCCAACTGCCGCCAGGCCGCGTCGATGTCGCTGGCCGCCTCCGCGATCCGAACCTTGGCGAACGGGTCGTCCTTGGCCTTCTCGCCGGCGAACGCCGCGCGCACCCGCTTGCCCTGGTGCTCCACGTGCGCGTCGTACGCGCCGTAAGCCATGCCGACGATCGGCGCCGAAATGGTGGTGGGATGCATTGTGCCCCAAGGCATCTTGTAAACCGGAGCGGTGTTGGTCTCATAGCCACCCGCGGTGCCGTCGTTCATCGCCTTGTAGGACAGGAACCGGTGCCTAGGCACGAACACGTCCTTGACGACGACGGTGTTGCTACCGGTGCCGCGCAGGCCGACGACATGCCAGACGTCGTCGATGCGGTACTCGCTGCGCGGGATCAGGAAGCTGCCGAAGTCCACCGGCCGGCCGTCCTTGATGACCGGGCCGCCGAGGAAGGCCCACGTCGCATGGTCACAGCCCGACGACCAGTTCCACGAGCCGCTGACCAGATAGCCGCCGTCGACCACCACGCCCGCACCCATCGGGGCGTACGACGACGAGATCCGCACGTTGGTGTCCTCGCCCCAGACCTCCTCCTGAGCCTGTTGGTCGAACAGCGCCAGATGCCAGTTGTGCACGCCGATGATCGAGCTCACCCAGCCGGTCGAACCACAAGCACTCGCCAAGCGGCGAGCCGCCTCGTAGAACGTCACGGGGTCACATTCCAGACCGCCCCACTGCCTGGGCTGCAACAGCCTGAAGAAGCCGATCTCCTGAAGCTCGCTCACCGTGGCGTCCGGCAACCGGCGCAGGTCTTCGGTCTCCTGGGCCCGCTGCCGCAATTTGGGCAGCAGTTCGTCGATGCCGTCTAGGACCGACTGGGCGTCACGTTGTTGAATAGACGTCACGGATTCCTCCATAGGTGGCTTACTTAGACAGAGACTAGAACACGTTCCGATTTGTGTCGAGCAGGCTATTCCTGCGACTGGTAGCGCCACCAATCGAGTTTTCTGTAACCTGTTCTAGTTACGACAGACGAGAGGACTTCGCGGTGCCGGAAGTCGTGACCAATGAGGTTCCCGACGAGCCGCTCGGCAGCCATGTCCTTGAACTGGAGATCGCCGACGTGCTCGCCGAGACCGACGAGGCGCGGTCGCTGGTGTTCCGCGTACCGGACGGTGCGGGAGATCCGGCCATTCCCGCTGAGCGGCTGCGGTATGCACCCGGCCAGTTTTTGACGCTGCGGGTCCCCAGCGATCGCACCGGATCGGTCGCGCGCTGCTATTCGCTGTGCAGCTCGCCGTTCACCGACGACGCGCTGACCGTCACCGTCAAGCGGACTGCCGACGGGTACGCGTCGAACTGGCTGTGCGATCACGCCCATCGCGGCATGCGGATTCACGTGCTGGCGCCGTCGGGCACCTTCGTGCCCAAGACGCTCGACGACGACTTCCTGCTACTGGCCGCCGGCAGCGGGATCACGCCGGTCATGTCGATCTGCAAATCGGCACTGTCCGAGGGCAGCGGGCAGGTGGTGCTGCTGTACGCCAACCGCGACGACCGCTCGGTGATCTTCGGCGACGCCCTGCGCGAGCTCACCGCCAAATATCCCGACCGGCTGACCGTGGTGCACTGGCTGGAGTCGCTACAGGGGTTGCCGTCCGCGACCGCGCTGGCCCAGCTGGCCGCCCCGTTCACCGACCGGCACGCGTTCATCTGCGGGCCCGGGCCGTTCATGGCGGCCGCGCGTGAAGCGCTCGAATCCCTGAATGTGCCTGCGCAGCAAGTACATCTCGAGGTATTCCGGTCGCTGGACACCGATCCGTTCGCCGCGGTGAAGATCGAGGACACCGGCGACGAGCCGCCGGCCACCGCAGTGGTCGAGTTGGACGGGCAGACCCACACCGTGTCGTGGCCGCGCAACGCTAAGCTGCTCGACGTGCTTCTGGATGCCGGCCTGGACGCACCGTTCTCCTGTCGCGAGGGCCACTGCGGCGCCTGCGCCACCACTCTGCGCAGCGGCAAGGTGAACATGGAGGTCAACGACGTGCTGGAGCAGCAGGACCTCGACGACGGGCTGATCCTGGCCTGCCAGTCGCACCCGGAAACCGATTCGGTCGAAGTCACCTACGACGAGTAGCCGCAAAGTAAGTTCTGCTCAGACCGCAGGCGAGAGGACCCACGATGAAGCGGCTGGTGACGGCACTGGCGGGCGTCGGTCTGATGCTGGCGTTGGCCGGCCGCCAGCAACACCGCCACCTCACTGATGCCCCTCAACGACGGCACCCAGTTGGAAACGCGCGCCGTGCTCGACTGCCATCGCGCCAACGGCAGCTGCGACTTCACCGTCGCCGCCTACCGGAAGACCGGCGACGGGGTGACCGGATTCCCGAACGACCTCTGGTCTCGCCAGAGCACCGACATCCGGTCGAGCGACCGGGTGGTCTATTTGGATGTGCACGCCACCGCCCAATACGACCGGGTCTTCAAAGAAGGCGGGCACGACGACGTCACCACGATCTACATGGGCGAGGGTGCGCCGGACAAGTACCAGACCACCGGCCGGATCGACTCAACGGACTGGCGGACCGGGCAACCGCGCACCGACCTGCCCGTCATCATGTGCACCCACATCCAAGTGGTCTACGGGGGGAACAACATCACCTCACCGAGCACCTGCGCGCAGGCCGCCTTCTCCTGAGGGACCACTGCGCGGCGTTGTCAACGAGACTCGAGAAAAGTGATCACCGCTCGGACGCGGCGGTGATCGTCGGCGGTCTCGGGCAGGTTCAGCTTGCTCAGAATGCTTCGCACGTGCTTCTCGACGGTGCCTTCGGTGAGCCACAGCTGCTGGGCAATGCCGGCGTTGGAGCGCCCCTCTGCCATCAGCGCCAAAACCTCGTGTTCCCGAGGACTGAGAGCAGCAAGCGGATCTGTGCGTTGACGTCCTGAAACCAACTCTTGGATGAGCGCCGGATCGATCACTGAGGCGCCATTGGCGATCCGCTGTAGTGAATCGACAAACTCCGCCACATCGATCACCCGACTTTTGAGGAGGTAACCGATCGCACGGCCGCTGGTCAGAAGCTCCATCGCGTGTTCGACCTCGACATGAGCGATAAAACCAAAATGCCGGTCTCGGGTGGGCACCCAAACCGCTTGCGCGGCTGCACAAGCGGATCCCTGCGAGCAAACCCGCACATCCATCGGCTTCGCCGGCCGAGGCGCTGTCCTAAGCCGGGTGAGCGTAACGTGGGTGATCACCTTCGCAGGCTGCTTCCACACAAACCAAGGCGCGGCGCTACAAGGCGTCTTTGTGCTCGACGATGCCGCACACCGGCCCGCCTCCACGGCGCGGCCACGGCCCCGCATTCGGACACTGAGTCGCGATAAGCGGTCGCGGGCCCGGCTTCGCCGGTTTGCTGCGGTTACGGATTATCAAGAGGCGCTTGGCAACAGATGCAACGCCGGCTTGGCGGCGGTGGTCGTCTCGTATGCGCACAATGCGGCGGCTATGCACCCGATTACCCGCCCACTCTTGAGCATGCCGAGGTGGCCGACGTCATTGACCGTGATGGTCTCCGCCTGGTCGTGGAACGGCACCGACCGCAGGCCGGGCACGATGATGTCGAGCGCCGCTGTCACTGACAGCCACCGCACCCCGTCAGGCAATGGCGTGGAGGCGAGCCGGCGCAACAGTGGCGACCCCGGCCGCAGTGCCCGGACGATCTCGAAAAATGGCAACAAACCCGCCCAGGGCGACCCGCCAAACGGGGCGCCCAGCGTGACGACAGTGTCGACCCGCCCGTTCAAGCGAGGGTCCGCGATGGCTTGCGCGATGATGACACCGCCCAGACTGTGTCCGACCAGATGCACCTTGTCTGCAGCGGTTCGAGACAACATCCTCTCTACATCGGCGACCAGCTGGCCAGCGAGCTGCTCCACCGAAGTTCCGAGCGGCGCATAGGCTATCGCCTCGACGGTTAGGCCGCGGGCACTTAGGGCTTGCGCCACCAAGGACCAGTGCGACTTGCTCCCCCCGAATCCGTGGACGAGCAGCACTGGACGTGTCGTGGAGGCGGCGTGTGCTTTTGAGTGTGGCGACATACTGCTTGCAGACTGATAGCCACCA
>Ga0209656_10000738_pt1 | contig 21172 bp, 16 predicted proteins | sample BogFormECP12_OM2_FD_188239 | JGI IMG/M metagenome (GOLD analysis project Ga0209656, IMG submission 188239) | Bog forest soil microbial communities from Calvert Island, British Columbia, Canada - ECP12_OM2 (SPAdes) (version 2) | ecosystem: Environmental > Aquatic > Freshwater > Wetlands > Bog ... | reverse complement strand
AACAGGCACACACTGCGGCATGCCGATCTTCTTGAAAGTAACCACCAACTGGAGAGCCGGATCCAAGAAATTTGGCAGTCCGGTTCGGAGGGAGGGGCAAAGCCTACCTTTGTCCCTACCCCTATCAGAATGCCTGCGCGACCTTCTTCATTCTTCCTTCAACCTTCTTCCTCTCCTCGCTTGCCTTCCGCCATGCTTCGCTCCTTAATGGCTCAATGAAGGTCCTCTTTCTGACGAACGAGTACCCCCCAAACATTTACGGGGGTGCAGGTGTTCACGTGGATTACTTGAGCCGTGAACTCGCAAAGATTATGGATGTCGAGGTACGCTGTTTTGGGGCACAGGATGTCAAACAGCCGCACCTGACGGTCAAAGGGTTCGGACTCGACACCTCCACGTTTCATGCCCCGAAGAATCTCAACTCGGTCTTTGGCGCGATCCGTCGCTGCACTGACTTCAACACGGCCGGCATCGACGCGGACGTCGTGCATTGTCACACCTGGTATTCTCACTTCGGCGGAATTCTGGCCAAGCTCAATTACCACATCCCGATGGTTCTAACGGTTCATTCGCTCGAACCGCTTCGTCCATGGAAACGGGAACAGCTGGGATACGGCTACGATTGCTCAAGCTGGCTCGAAAAAACCGCTACCGAAATGGCCGACGCCGTCGTTGCCGTTTCGCAGGAAACGAAGCGGGATATTGAACAACTTTTCAACGTTGATCCGGCGCGGATTCGCATTATCTACAACGGCATTGATCCCGAAGAATATTACCCGCGCAAAGAGACGAATTTACTAGTCGAGAATGGGATCGATCCAGACAAACCATTCGTTCTGTTTGTCGGCCGGATTGCCCGGCAGAAAGGGATCATTCATCTCGTCAACGCCATCAAATATTTCGATCCCGGATTTCAGGTCGTCTTATGTGCCGGCGCACCGGACACCCCTGAAATCGCGGAAGAAATGAAAACTGACATCGCGGACGCACAAAGCAAACGGGAAGGAGTCATCTGGATCGACAAAATGGTCCCGAAGCCGGTCGCCTACCAGCTTTACAGTCACGCCGCCGTTTTCTGTTGTCCCTCCATTTATGAACCGTTCGGGATCATCAACCTTGAAGCCATGGCGTGCGAATCCGCTGTGGTGGCCTCCGCGGTGGGTGGAATCAAAGAAGTCGTCGTGGATGGCGAGACCGGGTTCCTCGTCCCGCTCGAACAGATGAAATCCAGTCCATTTGAACCGGTCAATCCCGACAAATTCTCGCGTGACCTTGCTGAAAAGATCAACCAGCTCATGGCGGATAAATCGTTACGGGAAAAATTTGGCGCCGCCGGCCGAAAACGCGCCGTCGAAAAATTCAGCTGGGCCGCCATCGGCGCGGAAACCAAAAAAATGTACGAATCGCTAGTTAGGTAAGTTCGAGGTTCGAAGTTCGAAGTTCAAAGTTCCGAGTTCAAAGCCTCTCCGAACTCGGAACTTCGAACCCGGAACCTTGAACATTGAACTCCGCCTCCAATGTTCGTAGACCGCATCAGAATCCACGCAAAAGCCGGTGACGGGGGGAATGGCTGTGTGAGTTTCAGGCGCGAAAAATTCGTACCGCGCGGCGGCCCGAACGGGGGGGACGGCGGGAAAGGAGGTGACATTATCCTGCGGACCGATATTCACACCGACAATCTCGTCGACTTCTATTATCGGCCGCTCCTGAAGTCGAACCGTGGCGAGCACGGGCTGGGCAAAAATATGTACGGCAAAGCCGGGGCCGACATGATCTACAAAGTCCCGCTTGGAACGGTGATCTACCGGATCCCACCCCAAGTCGTTGAACCCCCGGCTGAAGACCGCGCAACGGACGGCGAGCCGCCCACCAAGCCCATCATCTCACTCGCGGACTGTCAGCTGGTCGCCGATCTCGACCAGGAAAATCAGGATTTTATTCTTTGCCGCGGCGGTACCGGCGGCAAAGGGAATACCCACTTCAAAAGCTCCGTCAATCGGGCCCCGCGCCAATTCACCGAAGGCGCACCGGGCGAAGAAGGCTTCTTCCTCCTCGAACTCCGAAAGATCGCCGATGTCGGTCTGGTCGGTTACCCGAACGCCGGAAAATCTACCCTTTTAGGCAAAGTCTCAGCCGCCCACCCAAAAGTCGCGCCGTACCCTTTCACGACGCTGAATCCTGTGATCGGCGTCGTCGAGTTTGATGGTTACAAACGTGCCACAGTTGCCGACATTCCGGGCCTGATTGACGGAGCGCACCGGAATATTGGACTTGGGCACGATTTTCTCCGTCACATCGTTCGGTGCAAACTGCTTATCTTCGTTCTCGACATTGCCGGAAGCGAAGGCCGGAACCCAATCGAAGACCTCGGTTCCCTGCGCCGTGAACTCGACCTCTACGACCCGACGCTCAGTCAGCGCCCCTGGATGATCGCTGCCAACAAAATGGATCTGCCAGGCGCCGAAGAAAATCTCGCAATCCTCCGGACGCGATTCTCCGACAAGACCATCACACCGATCGTTGCCGCGGAAGCCCGGGGCATCGAGGAGTTCAAGGCCGACCTGAAGGTGTTTCTCGGGCTGTGATTTCGCGGGATCGGCGTTCGGCGTTCGAGTCGATTTTGAAAACATCGGGCTTTTGCAATCCCAAATTTAGTATTTTTCTCTAAAACTCTGTGTTCTCTGTGCCTCTGTGGTGAATTCTTCCTCTGTGCCCTCTCGGTCTCCCCTCCGCGCCCTCGTCGCTAGTTTCTGCACCTATTTCCTGAAGGCAGAGATGCTCCACATCTATCGGCAGATCACTGCGTTGCGCCGGACCGACACGTTCGTCATTACCAGGTTTCGCGAAAACGCCGATCGTTATCCTTTTCCGGATATCGAACTCCTCGACAAACCAGGCATCCATCCGCTCGAACGTGGCTGGCTGAAATATCTTTCGCGTGCGCCCGCAATCATCTACCGCGGCGAATTTGACCTTGTCCGGCGCATCCTGCTCCGGCGCGATCCGGATCTCATGCACATCTATTTCGGGAATACCGGCGTGCATCTACTGCCGCTGATTGAACGCTGGGACCGCCCTTGTGTTGTCTCGTTCCACGGAATGGATGTTCAACGCCGTGAAACCGAACGCGGCTACGAAGCCAATCTCCGCAACCTCCTGCGCATCATCCCGCTGGTCCTTGTCCGGAGCCGCTCAATCGCAGACCGGCTGATCGGCCTCGGATGCGATTCCGGAAAAATCCGACTGAACCGCACCGGGATTCCATTGGACGGCTATCCGTATGTTGACAGGGCACCCCCTTCAGAGGGCGCCTGGACGATTGTTCAGGCCTGCCGCCTAGTCCCGAAAAAAGGCCTTGGCACTGCTCTGCGCGCATTTGCCGGGTTCCTGAAAACTTTTCCGAACGCAAAATTCCAGATCGCCGGTGACGGCCCGATGCTGGCCGAACTCCAAACTCTGGCCGGCCAGCTCAATCTCCAAAACTCTGTCACCTTTCTCGGCTTTCTCAGTCAGGTCGACCTACGAAGTCTCTACGAAAAAGCTCACATCTTCCTGCACCCGAGTGAACTCCAGTCCGACTCAAACCAGGAAGGTGTCCCCAACTCCATGCTTGAAGCCATGGCTACCGGGCTTCCGGTTGTCGCCACCTGCCACGGCGGCATCCCCGAAGCCGTAACCGACAACCTGAACGGGCTCCTCGTATACGAACGCGATATAAACGGACTCACAGCCTCCCTTGTCACAATCGCGAAAAATCCGGTCCGTTGGAAGACCATGGGCGCCTCCGCCTCCCAAAGCGTCGCTTCAGAATTTGCTCAGCCCCGCCAGATCGAAGCGCTCGAATCGGCTTACGGCGAGGCGATCGAGCAATGGAAGCAAAAGAGAATTCACCACAGAGGCGCAGAGACACAGAGGATGATTTAGTTTTTCTAATCGTACTTGCGCGTACTCGAACTCGCCGGTTTCCTCAGAAGCTCGCACGTTGCCAAGTACCGAAGCATACGCGTCCCGCGCGTATTCTGGTCCCGAAGCAAGCCCCAATTTCCTGGGGCTCCGGGGCCCTGCAATGAGACGCGATCCGCGTGCCAAGTCTGCTGTCCTCCACTGTAACGATTCCCCGCAACCAAAGGACATACGACCATTTCCGGACCGCGCCGCGAACGTTGTTTGCCGAAAGGCGACAGCAAATGGGTCGGCGTGCTCCCAACGAGGACGGTTATTGGCACGCCGGCCCTGTTTCTGAAACTCCCAGCCCGCAGGCAAATTAGAAAGAGCCGGCAGCGGCTCCGGAGGCAAACGCACGCAGTGCGAGAGCACGGAAAGAATTGGTCGCTTTTGAAAGCCGCCGGGAGGCACTGGGCTAATGACAAGTGTCCTCAAGCCGGTGCAGCCCTCGCTTTCTTCGCCCTGTTTTCACTCGCGCCGCTTATCCTGATATTGATCGCATTTTTTGGCCTGTTGTTTGGTGCAGAGCATGCCCGCGACAAAATCGTCGAGCAATTGCAGTTCCTGATCGACCCCAGCGGGATCAAAGTGATCAAAGACATCGCTGCCAGCATTTCGAGCTCCCGAAACGGACACCTGGCGACCGCGCTCGGTATTCTCGTGGGATTGTTTGGTGCCAGCGGAGTCTTTGTCCAACTTCAAGACACGCTAAACACCATTTGGGGCGTCAAAGCGAAACCGGCAGCGGGTCTCTGGCCTTTTGTCACAGCGCGGATCCTCTCTTTTATAATGGTCGGCGGAGTGTGCCTTCTGCTATTGGTTTCCGTGACGATTGAAAGTGTTCTCAGTGGCTTAAGCTACTATATACAAACCCAGTTTCCCGGAGGGCACCTCTTAATGCTTATCCTATTCCGGCTCCTCGATGTCGGAACCGTGATCGTTCCGTTTGCGATGATATTTCGATATCTACCGGACATTAAGACCGAGTGGCGCGATGTATGGATCGGAGCCTCATTAACCGGCGTCCTGTTCATCATGGGCAAGTTCATTCTCGGGCTCTACTTCGCCAGCGGCGCGGCCGGTTCCGCCTACGGTGCCGCGAGTTCGGTGATAACGTTACTACTATGGATCTACTACTCCGCGCAAATCCTCCTATTTGGCGCGGAATTCACTAAGCTCTACAGCAGCTCACATGGTTCTCAGGGCGAACTGGAGAAGTACGCCGTGAGGGTGGAGAGAAAGGAGATTGAACTGCCGCACGAACAGTTCACCACAGCGGCGCGGAGCAGCAAGAAGGATGAAGTAAGTAGGATGAACGAATCGTAGCATACGCGTCCCGCGTGTATTCGGTTTTGAAATCGTCTAACGATTCCTTCACCACCGCCGATCCAAGCTTATTGCTGAGCCCCTCAATCGCAAATCGGTCTTCAACGGACTCCATCCCGCGGCGGCGGATGATCGGCGCAGGCTACACGCTTTGCAGCGCCAGAAGGAGCGGCCCAGGGTCGCTCGCCGGATTAGCCAGGAACTCGCAAACCAATGTTCGGTTATCGCCCCAGCGAGCAGCGAGCGGTGAGAAGAGCACTTCTTCCAGTTTTTCGGGCTCTGGCAGGCGAGCCTCGCCGGCGATAACGCGGCCGGCAGACAATATTGCGTCTCTGAGAGCGTCACGAGCCTCGTCCAGCAGGTCTTCAGCAGCCAGAATACGTGCCATCTTCAGTTTGCGTTTGAAACCATCACGCCAGCTTGCAATTCGAGAGCGTTCTTCGTCGCTTAATGGCGTACAGGCAACGCCGCTCTCCGGATGAAGGTGCCGCGTCGCGCGGATCCTCATCTGCAGCAGGCCGGCTTTGCAAAGACGCTGGACGGCTTCTTCGGTGGAACGATCAACGACTTCAAGCTGCATATCATCCGGGGAGCCTGATTGCCGATTACCAGTGATTAGTTTTTCATAGCCTGGCCGGAGTCGCTCACGCCACGTATCGGAGTCGCGCTCAACCACGACTACCAGAACTGAGCTGGTCTGCCCTTCCGGAAAGCGTTCCTGGCAAGCAACAATCTGGTTGCCGAGTAACTGCGCCGCATGCCGTGCAAATGCTTCTGCGGCATCGACCGGACCAGCAGGGGGTGCCGGAAGGGCAGGCTTCAAATGAACAGCCGGGCCGATCATTTGTTCCAGCTTGCTGAGAAAAGTTTGCCCACTCCTCTGCAACTTGATTTCCTTCAAGTCGCCGATCCTGTCCAGAACGCCATCTGCCAACCCCTTTTTTGCGGCCAAAGTGCCCAGCATCCGATGTTCGATCGTTTGCTCTGCTATCAGGTTGACGACTGTCACCGCCCGCGTCTGATTCTTGCGCCATGCTCGCGCAATTCGTTGCTCCAGTTTCGCCGGGTTCCAGGGCAGGTCGCAATTAATAACAACACTTGCGTTCTGTAAGTTGAGTCCAACGCCCCCGGAGTCGGTGCTGAGAAAGACGCGGCATTGAGGATCGCTTTTGAACACCCGGATTTCCGCCCTGCGCCGTTTCTGCGGCACAGTGCCCGTGTGCCAGGCGTAACCGATGCGCATGCGCTGCAACTGATCGCGAACGAGTTCTAGCATTCGTTCCCATTCGGAAAAGAGCACGACTTTGACTTCCGGCTCTGAAAAGCAGCTCTGCAGAATGCTTTCGAGTTCATCGATTTTCGGCGACGTCCGGTCCTCGTGATCGAGAATATAGTTCGTGTCACAGATCATGCGCATCATCGCCAGCTCGCGCATCAACTTCTCTTGCTGCTGCTTGGTCAGAGGACGCCGCTTGGAAAGATGAACTAGCTTTGACGCCTCAGCCTCATGCGATTGGTACGTTTCGCGCTGTTGATGGCTGAGCGGAATGAACAGGTTTCGGTCCGTTCGCCCGGGAAGCTCTGTCTCGACGTCTGCTTTTCGACGACGCAGTAGCAAAGGTCGGACCCGTTCACGCAACAGCTCCAGGTTGCGATATTCCTCCGGCCGCCCACGCTCATTCAATGTGTAAAACTCGCGGTTAAAACGGAAGAGCGGCCCGAAAACAGTTGGATCCAGAAAGTCGACAATCGAATACAACTCGTCGATCCGGTTCTCGATCGGCGTACCGCTCAGCACGAATGCGTACCGGCTTTGCAGCCGCTTGATTGCCTGGGCGGTTTTCGTGCTCCATGTTTTGATCCGTTGTGCTTCGTCCAGCACAACGACGTCGGGGCGAAGGAGCCGGTTTACTTCGAGGGCGTCACGGACCATCTGTTCGTAATTGACGATCGTAAAAAACGACGGGTGCTGGAGTGCCCGGAGCCGCTCTCGGTGAGGACCGAAGACCAGCCGGTATGAGAGCCGGGTGAAACGCTGAATCTGTTCCTCCCATTCTGTCTTGAGCGACGCCGGCGTCACGATCAGTACTCTCTCGGCTTTGCCCATCCGGTGCAGGAGGGCGCAAGCAGCGATCGCTTGAATCGTCTTGCCAAGGCCCATTTCATCGGCCAGAAGCGCGCGCTCGCTAAATGCGAGATGCAGCATTCCTTCACGCTGGTACGGAAACAGCGGCACATTTGTCTCGTGCTGCGGATAAATTCCGGATTGCGCTTTCTCCTCATAGTCGCGACGCAGAAGAAGACGTTCCGTATGCCTTCGTCGATGTTCGAGCCGGTACGGTACTTCCTGTGAGATCCGCAGCGCCGGTATGCCGAGCCGGCCTAACTTTTCCACCACCTCTTCAGCGTCATATTCCCGGCGCAACAATCCCTCAGCGTCAAAAAACTCGCTCAGCATCTCTGGAATCGCCTCTGTTGCATTTTCAATCCGCAACGTGTCGAGGGGTTCGTCCCAGGCCACCTCGATGCGATCAGAGCCGTTCTTCGCTGCCTCAGCAAAAACTTTTGGGTACCGCGCCTCCAGATGCAGGAGCACGGCTTCGATATGTTTGCAGGTGCCGAGTCCGTTGACCCGAAAATCAGTACAGGTGCAGGAGAATATGCGCCCGGCCAGCGAACGCAGCTCGACGCTATAGGTCATACCGCTTCGCGAGATGACTTCAAACCGGGAAAAAATCTGCCACGCCGGCTCAAGGTTTCGGATACGCGGTTGTTCGTCGCGCGCCCGTTGCCGGCGCAGTTCGATCTCCTCCTCGTCCGTCGTGCGCCAATCGAAGTTACGGGGCAACTTGCTCCGCTCGTCGTCCGACCCATTACCATTTTTCGCCGGGCGCTTCTTCGGGCGCTTTCGCTCAACTGCCTCCATGACGTTAGTTGAGAACAAAACTCAACGGCCGAAAAGCCGATTTTCGTTGCAGCAGGATTATTCTCGCACCGGGCACTTTTGCGTTACGGAAGTTGGAATTGTTGCTTCGCACCTTCGGTGCTTAAGACGCCGAGCCTTCATGACGCAGGAGGTGTGGACTAGCCGCGACGGAAGATCTCAGGAAGCCGGATCGATAACCCCCGAAGCAGCGGCGAACTGATCTCTTGTTGTCCGTTGAATTTCGCCACCGGTTCTTTTGAATCCTGGTCGAACCGATAAACGGAGATGTCTATTTGATCGGGATCAATGATCCGGATACGCGTCCCGCGTGTATTCTGCTCTGGAATCAAGCACCCCCTTCTTCCACCGCCGGAGCCGCGAACCTGTTCGCGCCTTCACCATGCACGACCGCCGTTAGGATGCGACGACCCAGCCTCATCAAAAAACGCAGAAAGCCAAAAGCAACACCATCAAAGTCGAGTCACTGGAACAAGAGTGCTTCGCCGGGGCTTCCTTCTGGTAAAGGTGAAATTCTTCAATGCGAACCTAAAAATTCTGAAACCTGGGAAGGCACGATGCCGTAGTACGGGGTTGAAGACCGGCATCTAATTGAACGACCTGAGGCCGATCGAACTAAACAAATATTTACAGGATAATAAATCATGAATAAGCTTCGCATAGGGGTTGTTGGATGCGGTCCAATCGCGCAAAACGCGCATTTGCCCGCGATTGAGAAGGCGCGCGATATTCATCTGCAAGCGATCGCTGACACCGACCCTGCGTTAAGAGAGCGAGTCTCTCAATGTTATCGTCCGCAGTCGGTATATGAGCATATTACGACTCTACTTTTCGTCACCAGGTCACACAACCGAATCTTTTCTCACTGGAAATGCAAAACTCCGGTCGGGTCACGAAGGACTTGGGTACTGATTGGAAGACGACAAATCGACAGATTTATAATCTTCTGACCCATTCGCCGCACCTCCTCGACCTTGCGGGATACCTGGTCGGGCCAATTGAAAAGGTGCGCGCTACTCACCGGGAACGAGATATCAGCCTATCCGGGACTGGATCCAGGATTGTGTCACACGTTTGGCACATCGACGTTGGCTTTGTCCCCAAACTTGGCGAAAATGAGGGCGCAACCGGCCACTTCGAGTTGGTCTTGCCGCGGCATGGCGAGTTCGCCGAAGGCTTTAAGCTTGAAACCAATCTAGGCCGGGCCCTGGTAGAATATCCATATGTTTGGTTTCAAAGGGAAGAACGAGTCGAGATCTATGACGCCGCGACGAAGACGCTTTTTCGTCCCGACGGTCAGGATGCTAGTACTTTCCGCTTGCAGCTGGAGTCCCTGGCGGACACGATTCTGCACGGTAGCCCGTTAGTAAATGCAAACCTGGAAGATGGTATCGCGGCAGTCAAGGCGATGGTCGCTATTGGTCACAGTGCGCGGCACGGTGGCGATTGGGTTAGAGTAAAAGAAGTTGAGGGAGACTTGGAACACTCATCCTTGAAGCGCCCGGAGCTGGTCGGCAAGGCGCATCGTCTATCACCATCGAGAGAACTCCAGGGATCGGGCCTCGGTTCAGAACTGATCGATTGCAGAGACACTCGCTAACTCAACTAACCGATGGATACACAGCTAGGTGTTTTTGCTAAACACATCTCAAGGGAAACGCCGGAAGAGCTCTTCGACGCGTTGGCCGGTTTCGGCTTCAATTGCACTCAGTTCAATGCTGCCTGCCTGGGCATTCCCACTCTGCCGGATCAGATGGATGCTGCTCTGTGGCGCAGGGCCGCGCGAGCTGCCCAGCGTGCTGGAGTCAGGGTCGTTGCCTTGTCCGCGACTTTCAATCTCCTCGATGAAAATAAGTTCCGGCTCACGGACAACTTTCGGCGCCTGAAAGTGCTGGCGCAAGGCGCCTCAATATTCGGTACTGACTTGCTGACCTTATGCAGCGGTACTCGCAACCAGCAAGACATGTGGACCTATCATCCGCAGAACCAAAGTCCTGCGGCGTGGCAGGAGATGGTCGAGGGGATGCGGCGGGCATTGGAGATCGCGAGCGAACATGACCTCAACCTCGGAATTGAACCAGAAGTTGCTAACGTGGTTAGTAGCGCAAATGATGGGGTGCGTTTGATCACGGAGTTAGAGTCGAGTCGGATCAGGATCGTATTTGACCCGGCCAACCTCTACCGTCCGCCGGCGAATCCTCGCCGGGACGGTCATGAAATAACGCATGCCTTGACGCTACTGGGCGACCGCACAGCGATCGCTCATTGCAAAGACATTGCGGCATCCCCGGAAAAGGGGGCGGGGCACCAGCATGGCGAAGAACTATATACTCATGTCGCCGTCGGCACAGGTATACTCGACTACCGTCACTACATCTCAGAGCTGAGGAGACTGGCGCCCACAGGTGTACCGCTCATCTTACATGGCTTGACTGAGGAACAGATTCCGCGCTCGCTCGCATTTATCCGAAGGTGGCTGAGCGAGGTGGAGCCACCCGCGAGCTCGGTTAATGTCTAAGCATGGCCTCATTCTATTCAGACGGGCTACAATTTAACTATGCCACTCGCGGACTGGGACCGAGCACGTTCTTCTTTCAACATGGAATCGGAGGCACTCATGCGCAGCCGCTTCGTTTCCTGCACCCCTTCGATGACGATGGATTGAGCATCAACAAACAGCGCACGTCTATCCGAAAGTTGCGCCTGGCGGCTTTTGATTTCCGCGCGCACGGCCGTACGCCGGTGGGAGATCCAGAGAAGCTGCGGCTGGATGCATTCGCAGATGATCTTGCCGCGTTTATGGACTATCTCCAGGTGGAAAAGGCGGTGTTAGGTGGCATTTCAATGGGAGCTGCCGTTGCCTTGAACGCCGCTTTGCATTATCCGGAACGATGCATTGCCCTCGTTCTTTCCCGGCCGGCATGGTTGGACGGCTCCATGTCCGCAACAGCCATTGCCGCCTACACCGAGGCAGTCAAATATTTGAAAGAAGAGCCGTCGCCGGAACGCGCGCTGCAAAAACTGGAAAACAGTGATGTTTACCGCGAAGTCGCCAAACAAAGTGCGGACGCAGGTAAGTCTCTGTTGGGACAGGTGCGCTGCGTCGTTTCGGACCCGTCTCTTCGAGAGGCCGCTCTTGCCCGTTTGCATTGTCTGCCGAGCGGCCAACCCGGCGTCGATCTGAAGAGTGCTGCGGCAGTGAGCGTGCCAACTCTGGTCCTGGCGACTCCGAATGACCCAATACACCCCCTGTCTTACGCGCAGTCCGTGGCAGCAACAATTCCTGGGGCTTCGTATGTGGAGCTCGCACCTAAGCAATTAATTGACGGTCCCCACATCCAAGAGGTTAACACACACCTCGTTAAGTTTCTCGATTCAGTATTGGCCTGAAGTAGACCGCATCAGAGGTAAAAAGGTTCGACCGAAGCGTGGACGCTTCTTGTGATTAGAACACAGAGTGGAAGTCTATGCTCCGTTGTCCAGCGGTTGAACAACCCGGCAGACTGCAGCGAGGTGTGACCGAGTCGGTGTTAGCATTTGATAACGGGACGGCGTTTAGGATGTTAACGCGCAGTGAAGTCGACTGGAACGGTTTTCGGCGACGTGCGGACATCTGGTCGCAATCCGGGCGCCAGGGTAGACAGGCGAGACGCCTATCGTACTTTGGGCTCAGAGACGTTCGTACGTTTTCGGGCGACGCGACGAGTCACTACAAAATTTGCCTCTGTGTTCTTCGCGCCTTTGCGGTGAATCCGGTTTTTCTCTGTGCCCTCCTTCTGCTCCGCGCCCTCCCGGCAGGCTATTGGTGCGCTTGGGGAGCGGGGTTCGCGCTCGGATTGGTCGGCGTATCCGGGCCGGCGGGATCGATTCGGAAGATGGTTTCGCCAGGTTTCATGAGGTCCAGCTTATCACGGGCTAGAATCTCGGTATAAGCTGGATCATTCTCAAGAAGGTTGAGCTTTTTGCTTTGCTTGTTGTAGAGGGCGCGTTCCTCGTCGACCTGCTGTTTCAAGTTCTGCAGGTAATGTTGCTGACGGTCACGTTCTTTGACTAGCGGCAGGAACCAGCAGATCAGAAGAATCAGGCAGGCAGCGAAGATCAGGAGATACAGGATTCGGTTCAGGAACGAGCGGAGCCAATCATTTCTGGGTTCGTCGTAATCGCTGTATCCGTCGCCGTTACTCACTCAGCGCATCTTACCTCCATACTGCGCGTTGTCACCAAGTTCTTCTTCGATTCGCAGAAGTTGATTGTATTTGGCGATTCGATCGGTGCGCGAAAGCGATCCGGTCTTGATTTGACCGGCATTCGTGGCGACAGCGATATCGGCAATCGTTGTGTCTTCCGTTTCCCCCGAGCGATGACTGATGACCGCAGTGTACTTGTTCTCTTTGGCGAGTTCAATTGCGTCCAGTGTTTCGGTAAGCGACCCGATCTGGTTCACTTTGACCAGAATCGAGTTAGCGACTCCTTGCTGGATGCCTTTCCTAAGGAAATTGACGTTGGTGACAAACAGATCGTCGCCAACCAGTTGAACCTTCGAACCAAGCGCGTCGGTGAGTTTTTTCCAGCCGTCCCAGTCGTTTTCAGCGCAGCCGTCCTCGATCGAGACGATCGGGTATTTCGAACAGAGCTCCTTGTAAAGCGCCACGAGTTCTTCCGCAGACCTTTTCGAGCCGTCGGATTTTTTGAAAATGTAGCTATTCGAAGCGGCGTCGTAGAACTCGCTGGAAGCTGGATCCAGAGCGAAGTAGATGTCTTCGCCGACTTTGTAGCCGGCTTTTTCGACGGCCTGGCAAATGGTGTCGAGGGCATCTTCGGTTCCTTTGAGGTCCGGAGCGAATCCTCCTTCGTCACCGACCGCTGAGGAGAGACCGCGCGATTTCAGAACGCTCTTCAGCGCGTGAAATATTTCTGCGCCGTAGCGAAGGGCCTCGGAAAAAGTCGGAGCGCCTTTTGGCATGATCATGAATTCCTGAAAATCGATTGGTGCATCCGAGTGAGCGCCGCCGTTGATAATGTTCATCATCGGCACCGGCAACACTTTGGCGTTCGGCCCGCCAAGGTAGTTGAAGAGCGGGACATCCAGTTGCGCAGCGGCAGCATGGGCGACGGCAAGCGAGGCACCGAGAATCGCGTTTGCGCCGAGCTCTTTTTTGTTCGCGCTGCCGTCGAGCGCAATCATCGCGCGATCGATTCCTACCTGGTCAAGTGCATCCAGACCGGTGATGGCTTCGGCAATCTTGGTTTCAACGTTTTCGACCGCTTTTAAAACGCCTTTGCCGAGGTATTTGTTCTTTTCCCCGTCACGCAGTTCCCAGGCTTCATGTTCTCCGGTGCTGGCCCCGCTGGGAACAGCCGCTCGTCCAACCGCGCCGCCGGTGGTTTCCACATCGACCTCGACGGTCGGGTTTCCTCGCGAATCGAGAATCTGCCGGGCACGGACATCACAAATGATCGTTAGAGACATGAGGCATTTGTGCCAGAACCCGCGAAGGGCCGCAAGCGCGGAAGCGCTTGCGGCCCTTCGCGGGTTCTGGAGTTCCGGGTTCGGAGTTCGGAGTGTTGGGGTGGATTCACCACAACGACGCTCAGTGACCGATTCCTGATTGAGGACCCAACTTCGCCAAGGCTTCGTTGGCAAGCTGAGGATGAACCGTTCTTACTTCTGCCTTCTGCCTTTCATGCCAGCGCCTCGGCGGTTTTGTAGGGTTCGATGTCGGTGATTTCGACTTGGCGATCGGCGATTTCGGACGGGAGTTCGATAACGTCGCCCGGTTTCTTGCCGAGCAGGGCCTGGCCGATGGCTGTTTGATAGGAGATGATGTGGTTATCCGGCTCGCTGTCCCAGGCGCCGAGAATGATGTACTCGACGGTGTCACCGGTGGCAGTGTCACGAAGGCCGACTTTCGTTCCGATCGAAACCAGGGTCGTGTCCGGGTTTTCGAAGCTGGACCCGCGGGCTCTAGCGAGCATCTGTTCGAGCTCGGCTTTTCGGCGCATCAGGACGGTCTGCGTCTCTTTGGCGGCTTTGTACTCAAAGTTTTCGCGTAGATCGCCGTACGATCTGGCAACCGCGATTTCCCGGGTGTTTTCCGGAATCTTTTTCGCGATGAGATCGTCATATTCAGCTTTGCGCTTTTCGAGGCTCTGCCAGGAGACGATCAGGGCAGCATCTTTTTCTTCGGAGTCGCCGCTCAACATCGTTTGCAGTTCCGGGTGGGTCTTGATCATCCGGGCCATAAGCGACCGCTTATTGAGCTCTTCGAAGGCAGGAGTAAAGAGCATCCGGCGCATAACATCGCGGGCACTGGCGGAATCGGCGTTAACCAGCAGATCGGAGACCAGATCCCGGTCGTCGAGAAGAAGATCGTGTAGTCTGGACCCTCGCCGGTTTTCAGACATTTGATCGCGTTCAAGCGCGCTGATGATCGAGGTCATAAGCTCGAAGTCGAGCAGGGACGCAAACGACTCGGCGCCGCGTTCTTTGCAGAGCCAGTAAAGCGCTTCGGAAGAGATCGAATGCTCCTTGATCGCACGGCTCAAAGCCTGATGAAGCTCTTCGGTTTGACCGTTCTCCACGAGGATCTTGGCGATTTCGCCGATGAGACGCGATGCGCCTGAGTTCAGAATCGCCAGGAGGCGGGTGACCCAATCGGCAGGGAATGCCTGAGGAAACTCGGCGAGTACCCGGCGTTGCTTGGCGGCGGGAACTTGTGCAATAATTTCGCCGAGCTTGTGCTGGTGCTCTTTGAGGAGGTCGACAAGCGCGACCGGTCCTTTGGTCAGCTGCGGGATGCGGCTACAGAGTTCGTCTCGCGAAATGAGGAGTTCAATGGCTTGAGAGGGGTTCAACCGGATGTTCCGGTTGGCAATCTCTTCGACCTGGGTGACGACCGTTTGGAGTTCCTTCTCTTTGCCGGCAAATGCGTCGACGTTCTTCAGGATCTGATCGAGAACGTTGAGTTGATCCTTTAGCTTGCGTGCGTGCCGGAACGAATTGATCACCTCCTGGTCGAACGAGAGTGATTCATCTCGGATCGTGATCGCCTCTGTTTTCTTGGCCGGCAACGAAAACCGGCCATCTTTGCGGATGACTTTCTTAGCGCTGTCCCACCATCTTTTGAAATCTCCCTCCGTAATGATTTGCGGTGCGAGGGCGTGTTGAAGTTGATCCTGGGTCGCTTTCCCTCCGAAACTCTCGAGAACCAGCTCAAGGAGTTGCGGGATTTTGTGTGCGGCAAGTTCCCGAACTGCATCCGGTTCAGTGACTTTCTTCACGAAGATGTGCGAGTTCGGGAGCGGTTGCAGCGTTTCAGCGGCGTACTGCAGCTGCATTGGGTGATTCTTCTTGGAGTCAAAATCGATCAGAATCTGATTCAGAAGCAGATTCCAGCTGTTGATCTGACCGAATCCCCAACTTTTGTGAAGGCAAAACGTTTCCGGTTTCAGCTGGTCGAGAGCGTTTCCTGTTTTGACACTAATTTTCTGCGCGTCGACCAGTGCTTGTAATTCTGCATCCATAAACCCGGATTGAACATAGGGAAGAGAGTCTGGAGCGCCAGCAAATTTCTGGAAAGGAGAACGGGGAGGGCGAAGGAGGTCGCGGAGAGGGGGATTCACAGCAGAGGCACAGAGATAGAGAAGAATTTAAATACGGAATTACCATCCACGCGCGACTAAGGTTCCGCGTCCACGGCCCACGCGACGTTTTCGCAGACAAGGGTACGAAGTCCGGAAACACAACCCGTAAAATCTCTCTCTGTGTCTCTGTGCCTCTGTGGTGAATCCCCTTCTTCTCCCTCCGGCACGCCGATGACCCGACGGAGCCGGGTTGACGCTCGAACCGGCTACGGGTACGGTTTTTGACCGTGAAAAAAGCAATGAATCTCCCCATTCGAGGATGTGGTGCGACCCGCCGGTTTTTACAATTGTTGTCGATGATGATCGTGGCGGGCGTAATGCTCGGTTCAACTGGGCCCGCGATCGCGGATCCGATTGGAGACCTTCGCTCGTTATCCGTTTTCAAGGATGCGGACTTGAACAAGCTGGCGAATGGCGATGTGCTCGCTTCGAGAGGCCCGGCGATGAATTTTGCGCGCGGGTTGTCCGTTCAAAGTGCATATATTGTTCGAGCGCCGCTTAAAACGACCCTCAGCATGCAACAGCAATGGAATCCGGTGCGGCATCCGGAGCTCAAGGTCTACGCTCAGGGCGATTTTTCAGGCAGAGGGAGTCCTGCCGATTTCCAAGGGTTGGCCCAGGCGCGCGAAAGTGCTGGGGTGAAGGCGTTTGTGGATGCGACCCTTAAATTGCCGCAGGAAGCTTCCAGGCTCCAGCTCAGCAACGCCGAAGCGAAATCATTTTCGGGCGGTGGATCAGGTGGGGGGACCGTTCCGCCCGCTGTGGTAGCGTTTTGGAGTAAAGTGCTTGCGGACAGGGCGCAGAGTTTTGCGTCGGGCGGTTTGAGCGGGCAGGCGCCATATGAAACAACCGGTAGCACAATTCGAGTCGATCAAGAAGTCGGCCAATTGATCCGGGAAAGCGGGAATGTAAGATCGTATTTCGGAGGGCTGATTTCTTCGACACCGATCGGTGGTGGACGCGGTTCGTCTCCGGCGTCGCAATCGTGGCAGCTATTCGACACCGATGGATTGGGAGCGGTGAGCCTCACAGCTTCCTACGGACGTCCGGTCGGAGACGGCTGGCAATCAGCAGATCTCCAGTATTACGCCAGCGGTGCCGTTTATGCGGTCCTCACATTTTATCAGCTTTGGCCGGTCAAGGTCGGGAACGAGGATGCGACCCTCGTTTGGAGAGTCGATATGACGTCTGCCGCGGAACTCGGGGAGTTGCGCGGCGTCGAACGGCTAGGATCAGGGGCAGCGATGATGCGCGAGATTCAACGAAGCGTCAAAGCGTTCCTGCATGATGCGGCCGGCGGCCGGTAGGCGCGCTGCGCGGTTTCGAGTTCGGAGTTCCGGGTTCGTTGGGAGGAGCATAGACTTCCAGTCTCAGTCTGGTGTGCGAGGTTGATCGTGCACCCGCTGAGGCTGTAAGCCGGCGTCGAGTGTATCATAGGCGGCCCGCCTGTGCCGGGCACCACTCGGAACCCCAGGGCAGGTCGACCGCTTTTCTGCGCGACAATTCGACCGGAGAATATAATAATGGGTGCCAATCGCTCTCGTTCGTCCATGAAACTCCGAAAAAGATCATTATCTGAGATACAATTATTATTCCTGTTATGCTGCATTCTTTGCCTAAGTAAAGCGTCGGCTTACGCTCAGGGCACTTTCAGGAACATCGGCGGCGAATCCGGGGTGCCTTCCGCATCGGCGCTCTCATACGATATTGACGGCGAGAGTTCGTTCTTCGGCCGAGGTAACGCAAACGCAGGGTCGCAACCTGTTGGGAACATTACTGAGATCAGTAGTTCAGCCGATTTTGTGTTATCGGCTCAGGTCAGCGACAAGGCATTGATTCGGCTAGGGATCGAATGGCAGTTGTATTCGTTCGACCCCTCGTCGTCGAGCGCCGCAATCCCGAATTCGGTACAGGGATTGGATCTGGCGATCGGCGCCGATCTACAGGTTTCGCCTGCGGTCTTATTACGTATCGAAGCGCATCCCGGTATCTACGGCGAATTTATTGATACTACCTGGAAGGATTTTAATGTTCCTTTTGAAATTGCCGGCACCTATTTTGTTAGTTCGCGGTTGCTGATTATTGGTGGGCTCCATGTCGATTTGAACGCAGATACTCCTGTATTCCCGGTGATCGGGGTTCACTGGAAAGTCTCCGACAAATGGGTGATCGAAGGCGTCGCACCCCGTCCGCAGCTACAATACCTCGTTTCGGATCAACTTACATTATTTGCAGGCGCCGATTTACGGGAGACCACCTTCCGGTTGGATCCACACTTCGGACAAGTGCGCGGGATGCCGGAACTGAATGATGCGATCCTTGACTATTTCGAGATCCGAGCCGGCGGCGGACTCACCTGGAAAGTGTCGAAGAATATCGATTTTGAGGTCGAAGGGGGTTGTGCGCCGTACCGGCGTTTCGACTATCCGCGAGTAGAGGACGGGTATAAGGTCAAATCAGAAGATTGGTCGCCATATATTCGGGTCGCGCTATCAGCAAAGTTTTGACCTTGGTGGGAAGTCTGGGGTATCCATCTCCGGAGGATCCAAGGAGAGGGATATTCTCATCGCCATTTCATGCCTGAGCCGCTCATTGTGTTGAAGAACCTCTCGAAGAGGTTCGCCAAAAGGAAAGCCGTCAACAGGATCTCAATGTCGATCCAGCCTGGCGAGATCTTTGGCTTTTTGGGAGCCAACGGCGCCGGCAAGACGACGACAATCCGGATGCTATGCGGTTTGACAAAGCCGAGTGCGGGCACCGGGAAGATCGACGGTTTGAACATTTGGAGGGACCGGTTCAAGATCCGGTCACAGTTCGGGTATGTCCCGCAAAAATTCAGCCTTTACGCCGATCTCACGGTGGGAGAGAACATTCGTTTTTTCGCCGGCGCGTACCGGGTTCCTGCGAACAAAGTAAAAGACCGGATACGGATAGTAATGGATGACATGGATCTCGGGCTCCGGGAAAAAGAGCGAGCGGGACGATTGTCCGGCGGATACAAGCAGTTGCTTGCGATGGCGTGCGCCCTGATGCACAAGCCGAAACTTCTCTTTCTGGACGAACCGACAGCGGGGCTGGACCCGACGCATCGTCAGCGAATCTGGGATTTGCTTTACGAATTCAGCCAGGCAGGGACGACGATTTTCGTTACGACACACTACATGGATGAAGCGGAGCGATGTACCGAGGTAGGATTTGTGGACGACGGCCACCTGATCGCAAATGGATCGCCGCGCGACTTGAAGGAGAGCCTGGCAGGGCATTTGCTCGAGGTGCAAGTTGAGCCGGCGATGAATGCACTTTTTGAGCTGCGGAAACTGCCGGAAGTTTACGGCGTGGATTTGCGCAGCGGGAATTTGCGGGTGCACGCAGAGGACCCGGATGGATTGCTGCGTTCGTGGCAGAATTACTGGCCGTTCCCCAAGCTGAGATTTCTCGGGTTCAACTGGGTGGAACCGGATATGGAAGATGTCTTTCAGGCGTACTCAAAGGGGTACCACCGCCGGCACGCTGAGGAACCTGAATCCGCGCGCCTCGTCCACAGATCATGATCTCCTGGCGTGCGATTCTGGCAATTGCCTACAAAGAGTTCGTTCACGTCTGGCGCGACAGACGTGTCCTGTTCTTGATCGTGGTGTTGCCGCCGTTTTTTACCTTTCTGTTCGGCCACGCGTTTGAGAACTCATCGATCCGCGGTGTGCCGGCGATGTATTACGACGCCGACAACAGTCCGCGGAGCCAGGAATTCCTCGCGCTTGTGAAAGGGAAGGACACTTTTGATTGGAAACCGTGGCAGGGGGATCCAAACGGGAAAATCGATCTGTTCCCAGCTGGGGTCGAAGCAGCGATCGTGATACCGGCAGGATGGGGAGCGGCGTTAATGGGAGGAGAACCCAAACCGATTCTGGCGGTTCTGGATGGAACCGATACGAATACCGCGCCCTCCGTGCAGGGGGTGCTGCAGGAGACACTAGGGGATTATCAAAGCAAGCAGCGCGACAACCTGATCGAGAACCTTCCGGACGAAATCATTGATTTGGGGAAGCAGCTTCCTTTGGAAATCCGGCACGAGTTTAGTTCGATGATGACGCCCTGGGAGGTTAAAACCGATACACTCTATAACCCCGACCTACTATTTATCGATTACGTCGTCCCGGGAATCGTCGGCCTTATTCTGCAGCTGCTCACCGTGACTTTGATTGCGAGTACGATCACCCGCGAACGCGAGGTGGGAACTTTTTCCCAGTTAATGGTCACACCGCTGCGCCAATCAGAGATCGTGATTGGCAAAGTCCTGCCTTACCTGGTGATTTCTATGTTTTTGATCGCCAGCACGATTGCAGTTGGGAGCTTGCACTTTGGAGTGAAATTCCAGCAACCAATTTTGCTGTCGATCACCTGCCTTTTATTTTTGCTTTTTTCGCTCGGTCTCGGCTTGTTGATTTCTGCGTTCTCGAGCACGCAGACGCAGGCGATCCAGATCTCGATTTTCTTTTTATTGCCAGTGATGCTGTTGTCGGGCGCATTCGCGCCATTGAGTCAGCTTCCCAGAGCAGTCCGGATCTGTTCGGAGCTTTTCCCGCTCACGCACTTCTGCCGCGCGTTCCGGAACGTGAACATGCACCACGCCCATATCAGCGCGATCTCCGGAGACCTGCTTTACCTGGCAGTGGGATCCGTCGCGACCTGTGTGGGCGCGGCGTATTTGCTTCGGGCATTTGATGACTGAAGACAAGAGAGTTCACCGCAGACGGATTCACCACAGAGGCAAAGAGACACGGAGGATTTTTAATGGTTCGCAATCGTCCTCGTCGTCGTTCTCGGTGAATCCGCATGTCTCAGGCTTTTAGTTCGTGGTTATTCGTCCCATCAAGGATGACAAATTTTTCGTGATGGTAGGTGGGATCGGTTCGGAAAGTGAGCCGGCCGGCGTACTTACGTTCGATGTCGACCAGCAGTTCTTCGTCTTCGCTCTTCAATCGGTTCAATACCTCCGGATTGACGATGACGCGGACATCATGAACATCGGGTTTCTGCCGCAGGACGGCATGGAGCGCCCGTTGAATTTCGACGCTCATGGTCATCGGGCTTTTCACTACTGCACGCCCGTTGCAATAGGGACAGGTAATGAACATCGAACCGGTTAAGCTCTCTTGAGCGCGTTGCCGGGTCATTTCCATCAAGCCAAGCTGCGAGATCGGTAGAACGTGGGTCTTGGCTTTGTCCCGCTTTAGCCGGTCCTTCATCCGGTTGTAGACCACCTGTTGGTCTTTGCGGTTCTTCATGTCGATAAAGTCGCCAATGATCAGGCCG
>Ga0209656_10000737_pt1 | contig 21176 bp, 22 predicted proteins | sample BogFormECP12_OM2_FD_188239 | JGI IMG/M metagenome (GOLD analysis project Ga0209656, IMG submission 188239) | Bog forest soil microbial communities from Calvert Island, British Columbia, Canada - ECP12_OM2 (SPAdes) (version 2) | ecosystem: Environmental > Aquatic > Freshwater > Wetlands > Bog ... | reverse complement strand
TTTTCCCGGGTCTCGAACCCCGCGAGACCCGGGGCACCCAAGTTAGATCTGGGGGAGGAAGAAATCGTAGGCCGATGAACATGTTCAGCGGAGACCTGGGCCACCCGCCCGTCTTTTGCACCGGTCTGCTGGATGCGAGAGCGCTCATTCAAGGTTTCGGTCTGACCTGGGTCGACCAGGGGCACCCTCGGGCAGCTCTCGAGGGGGCACCCGGCCACCTGTTTGCCGCGCGGGAAGCGGCTGACATCGCCGAGGGTCAGCACAAACGCCAGCGCCGTGACCGGCCCCACACCGGGCTGGGTCATCAGCAAGCGGGCTTGCGGGTCCGCTTCCGCGGCCTGCTCCAGCGCGCGGTCCAGTTCCGCAATCTGCCCATCCATCAGCTTCATCAGCACGTAGCTAAAGATGGGATTTTCGCTTCGGAAGAGTAGCGGCGTTATTGTACGGCCCATAGCTAGGGAATTACGCTCCCATTTAAGTGGGGGTGTGCGGGTGTTCTACTCATTTGAAGCTCATTGCGACTGATTGGGAAGTGTAAAGGTCAGGTTCAGCTCGACAAGAATGGTGCAGAAACATCCCACTCGACACAAAGGGGGTTAAGTGGAGCACCGCTGCCCTAGTTAGGGAAAGCATATCCCTCGACTCGGACTAAAGTCCTCGACTCGGGATGACAAGGATTTGAGTGGTTACCTCGGCGAAAAGCGGGTCCTACATCACGATCTGTTTTACCTGACGGGTGATGGGATGCTGCATCTCGTCGAGGTCGCCCTTGACCAGGTTCAGCCCGTAGACGCAGGACTCGAAGTGGCTCGCCAGCTTGCCGAACAGCGGCGCCAGTCGCGCATATTCGAACTGGTCGAACTTGGAGACGATGTAATAGCTCTCCTTGCCCGCCTTGATGAGGTCGATGAAGTTCTCGATGCGCTGCCGCCGCAGGCGATAGTGGTTGATGCTCTCGGGGAACATCCCGGAGAAGAAGAGGACGTAGTCACCGATATGCTTGCGCACCTGGCGCTCGCGGTCGAACGACGGCGCCGGGCCATAGACAGGGTCGGCCTCAAGCAGCAGCTCTCCGACATCGTTGAGCGGCCGCTGGTTGGCGTTGCGAATTTTGTAAAGCTGCTCGCACTCGCAGAATTCGGCCAGGATGTTGGCGATGTAATCCTGCACTTCGGCGTCGCGCAAACCGATGTCGCGGTCGAAATGGTGGTGGACCAGTTCGGTGAAGAGCTCCTGCAGCGGGTGCGATTCCGGGACCATGGCTTGTGCTCGTCTCCTTGGGCCGCTACTTCTCCCATCGGCTATATTGATGCGAGTTTTTAACTTAATTCTTCACCGAACGCAAGCACCGATTGCTAGCATGGTTGCCTTGGCAGGTTCTCATGCGTCTCGAGTCGCTTCGAAACCAGCCGTCTTCGTGCGCAGCGGATGTTTACTTTGATCGCTGTTCATGCGGGTTTGGTTTGCTGGGACAGAATGGAGATGGAACGATTTGAGGTGTCTGCTAGCAGTGGCGATTGTTGACTGCCAAACTTCGAGACGAGCCGCGGAGGTGCGCTCGATTCCAGCTTGTGGCACAATGCCGCGTTCGATAGAGGTGCAACTTGAAACGCAAAAACATCTCAGGCAATTCTCCCTATGAGCCGATTGTCGGCTTCTCCCGCGCGGTAAGAGTGGGCCCGTTCGTTTCCGTTGCTGGGACCGTCGCGACCGGTGTTGACGGTAAGATCGTCGGCGAAGGCGACATGTACGCGCAGGCAGTGCAAACGCTGAAGAACATCGGGCGCGCGCTGGAGCAGGCGGGCGCCAGCTTCCGCGACGTGGTGCGCACGCGGACATTCGTGACCGACATCAGCCGCTGGGAACAGGCTGCCAAGGCGCATGGCGAGATCTTTCGCGACATTCGTCCGGCGGCGACGATGCTCGAAGTCAACGCAATGGTTGCGCCGGAGATGCTGGTGGAAATCGAGGTGGACGCGATTATTGCGGCGGAGATGGAGTAAGGAGTAGCAATTGGCAGCGGGTCGTTCTGGGCGCCTTCTAAAGACTGCCCAGCTACAATCAAGCTTGCACATGCTTGGAACTCTTCTCGGCGGACTAGGTGTAGCGGGACTCGCCACGGTGGCGGGCTACAACACCATGTCTCCGACCTCGCAGCTCTACGGTCGGACATTCATTGGGCTGCCGCGCGGAACGCGCCTGATGGCTCTCACCTACGACGACGGCCCCAACGATCCCTACACCTGGCGCACGATGGAGGTGCTGGAGCGCCACGGCGTAACGGCGACGTTCTTTCTTGTCGGGCGATTCGTGCAGCAGAAACCTGAGATCGCGCTCGCGCTGGTTAAAGCCGGCCATGTCATCGGAAGCCACACCTGGGACCATCCCAACCTGATCCTCTGTTCCAAGTCTGAGGTGCGACGCCAACTCGAACAGGCGCAGAAGGCCATCTTCGATGCGACCGGCGTCGAAGCCAAACTCTTCCGGCCGCCTTTTGGCGGGCGCCGTCCCGCGACTCTGCGCATGGTGCGCGCGTTTGGTCTGCTGCCCATCACGTGGAACGTTACGTGTTACGACTGGAAGGCCGAGTCGGCGAAGGAGATCGTCGGCCATGCCGAGCGGCAGATTCGCGGAGGAGACGTCATCCTGTTGCATGACGGTGGATACCGCCGCATGGGATCCGACCGTAGCCGCACCGTCACAGCCAGCGACGAGATACTGACTCGCTACAAGGGCGAAGGGTACGACTTCGTTACCATTCCGCAGATGCTGGCGTACCGTGCGGAGGGACACTAAGGTTCGCGCAGGCACTCGCCTTCCGGGCAGAAATGAATCTGCTTGCATTGGCGTTGCCCGTTTTCGGAATGGGAGCGCGAGCGAGTTCGGATTCGGGACGGCAGCGCTCGCCTCAAAAACAGAGACTTTCCACAAAAGTGCAACGGGTTGCGCATCCTCTCACTATTGAAGGAGGCAGGCCAAGCGCGGCCTGAGTTCGGCCCCCGTTCCCATACAGGGAAACCCACGTCCATCAAGCCTTGTGAGCCACATTTTCAACATGATTTGTGGGTTCTAAGTCCGCCAAGCGATCTCTTACACTCCGTCGTTGCTTGGCACGTCGAGTGCAAATAAAAAGGACGATTACAGTGTTCCCCCTGCACACGATCTCCTGCCCAGTTGATCGCCCGCCTCAACCTGCGGGTCTGAACGGTAACTCTGCCCGTTGAGAGGCGGTCACAGCCACAAAGCGCAAGGTTCGCGCTGGTGAACGAGAGCGGGGGAAATCTCTGTGCGTGTTATCGCGGTCAAACCGGGCCGCAGCCATCGGCGCGGGCGATTTCGTAAGATCTGCATCTCGGCGGTTCTAGTCTCGATCAGCGCGTTGCCGCTAGCGCTTGTATGTTGCGCCGCCATCTTCGGCCCCTCGCCTCACGAATTGACCTGGCTCCCTTCTGTAACTTCCCTCGCCGAGGTCGAACCCGCGTTGGATTATCGGGCTGCCCGCAAAATCCATCCCTATTCGGTCGTGCCCGGCGGCGTGTTGACGATTGCTGAAGTCGAGAACTCGATCGCGGCAGACCCTGTCGTCGCGCGGCACTACAGGAACATCCATACGGAGAATTTGCTCCTCCGACGCACGGCAGCGCCGATGGAGGTCTTTGTCTCCTACCGCATCCAGAACGCAATCTACTGGACCAGCCGCAAAATCCATCTGCTAAAGGGAGAACTGTTGCTGGTGGATGGCAATAACATGATCCGCGCCGGATGCGGTAACCGCGTGGTGTTCCAAATTCCTCCGGAGCCTCCGAAGCGTGAGCCCCCTCCCGTAGAGCCCCCCTTGGTAGTCTTCGAACTGGGGCTGCCGCCGTTACTCACGCCGCATGAACCCTCCGTTCCGACCTTGGAGTTGCAGCCGGGGCAGAATCCCGGGGTTTGGCCACCGGTATTCTTTCTTCCCTTCGTGTGTTGCGGAGAATACGGTCCCGGGACGGGCCCGCCTCCGGCTGCAACTACTCCTGAGCCGCCCGTTCGCCTGCTATTAGGAACCGGAGTATTGCTGCTCGTGCTGCGTACCAAACCATGGAAACGGTGGTGAGGCCTGGTGCGGTCAAGCACCAACCCGCGCCTGATTAACGCTTTCGTCTGCCGGCTCAAGTACATTTCCAAAATGGCCGATGTATTTCTGGTATGGATGAAAACCGTCAAGTTGCGAATGCCTGCACCTCTAACCGTGGCGGCAAGACTCTGCAAGCCGGCGAACGCAGGCAAGAGCGGACTACGCTTTCCGTGCCGGTCCAGATCATCAGCCACGGGACCAGGCAGCACTGCGCCCAAGGCGTATGTGTTGACATCAGTTTGGCGGGCGTGGCGTTCACGACTGAGGCCGACTTGCACCTGACCGACATCGTGGAACTCATTTTCGAGCCCAAAGACCAGCCCTCATTCCGCAAATATGTCCGGTTGCTGTATCGCCTAGGACCACGCTATGGCGGCTATTTCGCTCCCCTGCGACGCACTCAAAATCTTGGCGGAAGCGTGTGCGAGTCGAACGCACCATTGACACCGCAAGGCGCCAATCGCCGGTTTTGAAGACCGGGAGAGTCACCGGACCCCCTTCGCTTCCGCAATAGCTGGCACGGTCACGTCGCCAGCCCGATCCTTTGGCTCCTTCAGAAATAATTTGTCGCGAAACACCTGGTTCCGGAGTCTCGTAAGAGCCAGGCACTGGGACCGCCGGCGGCTCCGGCCTTTTCGCAGTGTACATTGAACGTGGAGCAGCAACCATGCCGGTTCGCAAGTTCCGTTTCGTACAACTTGATGTTTTCACCGATCGCCCTCTTGAAGGCAATCAGCTTGCTGTGTTCTCGGACGCCCGCGGATTGAGCGACGAGGAGATGCAGAAGCTAGCGCGCGAGACCAATCTCTCGGAGACCACCTACATTCTGCCCCGCGAAGAGGCCGTCGAACGCAAGGAAGGTCACAGGGTCCGCATTTTCACCGTTAATGAGGAGCTGCCATTTGCCGGACACCCTACGCTGGGTACTGCCTGGCATCTGCGCCAGCACTCGGGTACGGACGAAATTGTCCTCGATCTCCAAGTCGGTAAGGTGCCGGTGCGGTTTGAGCAGCGCAACGGCCGTGTTTTTGGCGAGATGCGTCAGGCAGAACCGCAGTTCGGGCGCACGCACCCTCATGCTGACGTCGCCAACGTAATCGGCGTTCCAGTCTCAGAGCTTGACGGGAACCTTCCCATCCAGACCGTCTCCACCGGAATGCCATTCACCATGGTGCCGTTCCGGTCACTCGCCACCTTACAGAAACTCACCGTCAGTTGGCAGCAGATGGCGCCCTATCTGGCGACTGTAGGCAATCCAGCGTTCTTTTACCTTGTCTGCCGCGAAACGGTAGATCCGAAGGCGACCTTGCACGCGCGAATGATCTTCTACAACGGCGAAGATCCCGCCACCGGATCTGCCGCAGGATGTTGCGCAGCATGGGCGGTAGAGTACGGCGTGCTGGCGCCGGAGCAACAGGGACTGATTGAGCAGGGAATGGAAACCCGGCGTCCCAGTTGGCTCTACATCCGCGCGGCAAAATCGGACGAGACTGTCACCAACGTGCGCGTCGGCGGTAATGTAGTGCAGGTGATTGACGGCGAAGTTACGATGTGAATTTTCTGCGGATAAACTGTGCAAGCCCCAAAGCCTTGCCAGGCGATGGTTTCAGACGATAGCGCAGGTTTCTCTCCACCGCTGACGGTGCTGTTTCGATTGTCTTGATTGCCCAAAAAAAACTTTCCGATTTGACCATTGCGGTACTTGGCAGGGTCGCGTTGTGGACGTACTATCCGGATACGCTACTTGCTCAGGCGGACGAAAAATTCAACCGAAGCCGCTCAGTGACTGGCCGGCGCGACTGACTTAACAGGTTTGCTCAGTCGCGGCCGCGCAGCCCCTCCGAGAAGGCCCTTGTGGGAAGGTCCATGAAACCGAAACGCACCATTCTTTGTGTCGACGATGACGAACGCTCTCTCTCCATCCGGAAAGTCATACTCGAGACGCGGGGGTACCGCGTCCTTACTTGCTCTGATCCCGAACGCGCCATCGAATTTATGCGCTGTGGCGGAATCGATCTGGTTATCACTGATTTGATGATGCCCAAAATGAGCGGGGCAAAATTGATTGACCGCCTTAAATCCATTTCGCCTTACACACCAGCGTTGCTGTTTTCCGGTTCGGTCACAGCTTGCGGGGAAGATCACCTCGCCGACTGCTGGCTATCCAAGGGTGAGTTTGCTCCCATGGAACTGCTGGAACGCGTTCGCCTGCTGTTAGTACGCAAGCGTGGACCCAAGCGTTACGCGGCGCCACGCCAGCTTGCATCCTGAGGTTGTCGTAGATGGCGAGCTTTGCCGTTGGGGAGAGCGGACTAGGCTACCGAACAGCAGTTCCTGCCCCGTGCCTTGGCGGCGTACAGTTGGTGGTCCACTCGCTTGATGAGGTTGGCGCGATCGTCTCCGGCAGTCGCCACGACACTGCCGATCGAAACCGTCATTTTCAGGAAGGCGCTGCCAGCCGGAGTTCCCGTCTGCGCAATCAAGACGCGGGCGCGCTCGGCCACCTGTTGCGCGCGCTCCAGCCCAGTCTTGGGGAGCAGGAGGACAAACTCATCGCCGCCCCACCGCCCGAGCATGTCGCTGAAGCGCAGCGAGTTCAGCAGGGTTTGAGCCATGGTTCGCAACACGCGATCGCCGAATTCATGTCCGTGCCTATCGTTTGCCGATTTGAAATGATCGACGTCGAGCATGCAGAAGGTGAAAGGCTCGGCAACGACGCCAAATTCGTGCAACAGCCGATTCAGTTGCGTCTCGAGAAAATGGCGATTGGGAATGCCCGTGACCAGGTCAACGAAGGCCAGTCGCTCCAGTTCGGCGATGCGGGCCTTCCAGTGATCTGCCTCGCCGATCTCCCGAAAGGTCTCCACTGCGCCCACAACATTCCCACTGTCGTCCCGGATAGCGGCAGTTCGAACCACGACGGGCACACGATAACCAAGCTTGTGCCTCAGGTACACCGTCCCTTGCCGTGACTCGCCGTCTTGCATGGTCTTATGCAGAGGGCAGCCCGACTTACACAGTTCGGTCCCGTTTTCGTCCACATGAACAAGAATGTTATCCATGCAGCAGCGGTGAAGTAGCTCGTCGGAGGCATAGCCAGTGATGTCGGATGCGCCGGAATTCCACTTCTGAATAACCCGGTTGCGATCGACAAAGTAAACGCCCTCGAACATGACGTCGAGAACGTTATCCACGTTGGCGGCATTTTCAACGATTAGCTTCGCAGGACTCTTTTCCGTCGGAGTTCTCACCATCTGGTTATCATCTCACGCGAGATTTGGGCGCGCTACGGATTTGATATGCTTGCGCGAGCTTTTCTGAAGACATTTTCATACAACTTTCTGGTAGGTCTGTGAGCCCGGAATGCGAAATCAAATTGAAATGCCACTCTGCGCGAGTGGCATTCTCCCCATCACGGATGGTTTTCCGCAAGACGGTGGCGACCTTAGTAGACTTCTAAGCCTTCTGTTTTTTCTTGCGCTCGGCCCATCGCTGTTTCATCATCTCAGAGATACGCTTGCGCGAAGCCGCGCTCATATGCCGTTTTGGACGCTTGGTCGCGGAGTGGCTGCCGACTGGTCTCCCTCGCCGAGGTCCCCCTAGCCCTTCCAATGCAGCGATAGCTCTGTCGATGCGCTCCCGCTCTTTCTTCAGGTCACCTAGTATGCTTTGGATATCCATGCTTCTCCTTTCGAGGATCACAAGTCAGGGGGTAGTGTAACAGATAAGTTAAGAACGATGTAAAGAGTATATCTGACAAGGTTGACTGGAAAATCGGCACTGACCGTGAGGTGGCAGGCGAAAATAGCACAGAAGTAAGAGCAACTGCCAGCCATAATTGGCACTATTCGCCACCTTGAACTGTCGGACCTCGAATAGGATGATCTTGGAAAGGCGGTTCTTGTTTGCAGATGGCATCTCAAGTTGGTATCCGGATCAGCTACGCTAGAATGGATCGTCCGGTCACGACCTTGCTGTGTTTAACCGGGTCCATGGCCGGCTGGTATTACCTCGGTTAGCCTGGATGGGCGCGTGGCATCGGTGAAAGGAATTAGGGGGTGGGTTTGCCGCAAGAGAAGAATTATCACATGACTCCGCAGCAGTTCCGCGAGTATGGGCGCGCTGTGGTGGATTGGGTTGCCGACTACTACGAGCGCATCGAGACACTTCCCGTTCTCTCCCAAGTGAAGCCGGGCGATATCCGGAGGTCACTACCCGCGGAAGCTCCTCGAGATGGGGAAGCTTTCGAAGCGGTGCTGCAAGATATCGATAGGATAGTGTTGCCCGGTGTGACTCACTGGCAGTCTCCTAGCTTCTTTGCCTACTTTCCTGCCAATGCTTCAGGCCCCGCCATCCTCGGTGACCTGCTGTCGTCTGCGCTCGGCGTCCAGGGGATGTTGTGGGCCACCAGTCCCGCCTGTACGGAACTTGAGACACATGTGTTGAACTGGCTCGTACCTATGCTGGGACTTCCACAGAAGTTTCTTTCTACTAGCAGCGGCGGAGGCGTGATTCAGGATACAGCTTCCAGTTCTTCGTTATGCGCGATGCTTGCTGCACGCGAGCGCGCCACAAACTACAGCAGCAACCGCCGTGGTTGCGATGGGCGTCTGGTTGCCTATACCTCGAACCAGGCGCATTCCTCACTTGAGAAAGCGGCAATGGTATCTGGAATTGGCGTGGACAACCTGCGACTGATCGACATTGACAAAAACTTTGCCATGCACAGCGACGCTCTGCAGCGCCAGATCGAGAAGGACCGCGAGTCTGGTCTAATTCCATTCTTTGTCTCCGCAACTGTGGGCACCACTTCCTCCAATGCACTCGATCCGTTGCCAGAGATTGGAGCAATCTGCCGCGACCAAGGAATCTGGTTCCACGTGGATGCCGCCATGTCTGGCACTGCTGCACTGTGTCCCGAGTTCCGCTTCATTCAGGATGGAGTTGAACTCGCCGATAGCTACACTTTCAATCCTCATAAATGGATGTTCACCAACTTTGATTGCAACTGCTTCTATGTTGCCGACCGCAAGGCACTCATCAACACGTTGAGTATTCTGCCGGAATACTTGCGCAATAGTGCGACGGAGTCTGGTGCCGTATTTGACTATCGCGATTGGCATATTCCGCTCGGCCGCCGCTTTCGTTCGCTCAAGCTATGGTTCGTCATCCGTCACTACGGCGTGGAAGGGTTGCGGTATCACATTCGCAAGCACATCGAGATGGCACAGCGGTTTGCCCAGTGGGTAAAGCAGGATGACCACTTCGAACTGGCTGCGCCGGCGCCGCTGAACCTCGTGTGTTTCCGGCATCGCGGCGGAGACGAGAGCAATACGCGATTGATGGACCGTCTTAATGACAGCGGCGATCTATACCTGACGCACACGCGTTTGAATGACCGCTTCACGCTCCGTCTCTGTGTGGGCCAAACCAACACAACTGAGCGTCACGTCGAGCAGGCATGGAAGCGCATTCAGCAGGAAGCGGAAAAACTGTAGAGAACTCTTAACGCGCATACGTGCTTCGATGGTGACACGATAGCGGCGATTTGCCTGAATCACCCACCATTTGGTTTCATTTGTTACCCTGTTAGTTTCCATGAGACTGCGGCTCTGGCTAGTCGGGAGTTTTCTTATTATTGCTGGGCTCGCCGGGTGCGGCACTCCCGGGGCGCCGCAGTTGCCATCGTTGCAGTTGGCGCGTCCGGTCGAGGACTTGACGGCGACCCGCTCCGGCAATCGGGTGGAACTGGACTGGACCCTCCCGGTGAAGAACACAGACCGCACGCTGGTCAAGCACATCCCTGAAACTCGCATCTGCCGGCACGATGGGGTCACGCTGATGAGCACCTGCACTGTCGTGGCTGAAGTTCCTACCCCCAAGGTTCCGCCGCTGCCCAAGCACAAGGGGCAGAAACGACAACCGGAAGCGCTCCGCTTGCAGTACGTGGATATGCTTCCTGCACAGCTCGGACAAGAGAATCCCACTGGCTTTGTTACCTATGCCGTTGAGGAAATGAATTCGAAGGGACGCAGCGCCGGGCTGTCCAATCAAGTGGCCATTCCCGTGGCGCCCACATTACCGGCGCCCGACGAACTTTCTGCCCAAGTCAACGCGGAAGGAGTGACGATATCGTGGTCAGGTTCGGCTCCGGCGTCGGCGCCAAAGGGTCTGACCTACCGATATCAAATCGAACGCAGGCCCGTTGGTGGCGCTGCCTACATCGTTGTGGGCGATGCGACGCCCTCGGCCCGAGGCTCTTATCTGGACAAGACCTTCGAATGGCAACAGAAGTACGAGTATCGCATCACAACACAGACCGAGGCGCAAACCGGCGGCGCAAACGCCTTCTTCCCCGGCGAAAGCTCGAAGCCGGTCGAGGTATTCACCCGCGACATTTATCCGCCGGCACAACCAGCTGGCCTGCAGGCAGTTTTCTCCAGCGTGGGGCAAAAGCCCTTTATCGATCTCACATGGGCCCCCAACCTGGAGGGGGATTTAGCGGGTTACAACGTCTTCCGCCGTGCCGAGGGTGGAACTCCGGAAAAGTTGAATCAGCAATTGGTGCAGGTATCGTCGTTCCGCGACGAGAACGTCAAGGCCGGCAAGAAATACCTCTATTCTGTTTCCGCTGTGGACCTGCGTAGAAACGAAAGTCCGCGGTCCTCCGAGGCGAGGGAAACCGTGCCTGACAAGTAAATCCTTAACGAGGAGTCTTCCCGATGTCGTATTGCCGATTTCAATACCAGAGTATAGCCCGTTATGGACTGATCGAGAGCGTGGCTGGCGAAGCGACCATCACTCGGACACTCACGAAAGCCCCGAACTCCCTCGCCGATTTCGAGGAGGCTGACAAAGCGGAGATATTGCTGAGCGCGGTTCGACTGCTGGCTCCCGCAGAGCCTTCGAAGATCGTATGCATTGGCCGGAACTACCGTGAGCACGCGAAGGAGCTGAACCATCCCATTCCCACCGAGCCGCTCTTCTTCCTAAAACCTCCGTCGGCGGTGATCGGCACAGGTGACGAGATTCGACGACCTAATGGGCTTTCGCAGCGCGTGGACTACGAAGGCGAGTTAGGGGTGGTGATAGGTAAGCGCTGCTATCGCTTGCGCGAAGGCGATGACGTCAGGCCGTATATTACGGGCTACAGCTGTATCAATGACGTCACCGCGCGCGACTTGCAAGAAAAGGACGGACAGTGGACGCGGGCGAAAGGGTTCGATACATTCTGCCCTTTTGGGCCTGTGGTTGTTGAAGGACTCGATCCATGGAAGGGTGTCGCTGTCCAGACCCGGGTCAACGGCCAGCTCCGTCAAAACGGGACCACGATCGACTTCCTGTTCCCGCTTGATTTGCTGGTCCGATTCGTTTCGCAGGTGATGACTCTGGAGCCCGGAGATCTAATCGCAACCGGGACTCCTGCCGGCGTGGGGCCGCTCGTGCCCGGCGACACCGTAGAGGTCACAGTGGAGGGAATCGGAACGCTAACAAATACTGTAGTCAACCTCGACTAGCGTGCATCTAACAAAATACGATCACCGAATTCCTCGCATGAATTCCGTTCGCTTGTATCCCATCGTCGCTTTTGGAGTAATCGCGGCCATCATCGGCTATGCTCTGCTCTCGCGCAAGAACAAGAAACCGGAGGAGCAGATTGAGCGCGAGCGACGAGCGCAACTTACGCTTGGCGGGCGCATCATCGATGGCAACGTTATCGATGTCTTGGAGCTTGAGGACGACGAAACCGGAAGACAGATGATTCTGTTGATTTATACCTACGACGTGGCCGGGGTCACCTACGAAGCATCGCAGGACGTGACTCACTTGCGACAATTTATCGATTTGTATTCCTGCCGGCTGGGTTTGCAGGCTTCGGTGAAATATGATCCGCACAATCCCGGTGATTCCATCGTCATCTCCGAAACCTGGTCCGGCCTTCGGAAGTCGCCCATTCGTGTGCGACCCCGGGATGCTGCAAACGCCCCGACTTTGGTGTAGTGCTGGATGGTGATTCCGCAGTCCTGGGTTGTGTCTAAATATTGACAATTGCCGCGGCCGTCGTTGCTTGGGAACATTGTTACAATAAACGTATGCATAACCTGCCGTTGCCGATTGCCGCGTTCTTGGCGGGAATTCTTTCGTTTCTCTCGCCCTGCGTGCTTCCGCTTGTGCCGGGTTATGTGTCTTTAATTTCGGGAACCAGTGTGGAAGATCTGCAATCATCGGAGCATCGGATGCTCCGCACGGTGATGCTGCACTCCCTCACGTTTGTGCTCGGGTTCAGTGTGGTTTTTATCGCACTGGGCGCTGCCGCGACCAGCATTGGTCAATTTGCGGCCGAGTATCATCGATGGTTATCGCGGATTGCGGGCATTGTCGTCATCATTTTCGGCCTGCATCTGACCGGCATTTGGAAGATCAACGCCCTCTACGCTGACAAGCGCCTGCACGATGTAAAAGGAGGGGCCAGTGCGCTGGGATCGTTTGCAGTCGGCTTTGCCTTCGCTTTTGGCTGGACACCATGCATCGGTCCAATATTGGCGACCATCCTGGTTTTCGCGGGAGCGCAGGAAACGGTCTTCCGAGGGATCATACTTTTGGCAATCTATTCTCTTGGTCTGGCGGTGCCTTTTCTGCTCACCTCGCTGGGAGTAGATCGCTTCCTGGTTTTTTATGGCCGTTTCCGCCGTCATCTACACACCGTGGAAGTAGTCAGCGGTGTATTGTTGATCGCCATCGGCGTCCTCATCTTCCTCAATAACCTGAAACTGCTTTCCGGCTATCTATCGTTTCTGAACCGGTTCGCGCTCTAAAGGAAATTCGTATTGAAACGGAATGTCGTCGTCTTCGTAATGCTGGTAGTGGTCGTCATCGGTATGTTGTCCGTCGGGAGATACCTTGATCGCACGCGGACGCACGGACCCACAAAGTTGGTGGGTAATGTGCACAACGTTCCGGCGCCGGATTTCGAGTTGCCAACTTTGGATGGCCGGAGGCTGAAGCTGTCGGACTTCCGCGGCCAGGCAGTGCTGCTGAACTTTTGGGCAACTTGGTGTCCGCCCTGCAAAATTGAGATGCCTTGGTTTGTCGATATCCAGAAACAGTACGGGAAGGATGGCTTGGTGGTTTTAGGCGTGGCCATGGACGATACTGAGGCGGCGAAGATCGCCGCATTTGCCCATGAGATGGGTGTGAACTATCCCGTACTGCTGGGCACCGACCAAGTCTCGGACGAATACGGCGATGTGCAATCTCTGCCGACCACTTTCTATATCGATCGCAATGGAAACATCGTGACCAAGTCGGTTGGCCTGCTCGACCGCGCGGAGATCGAGGATGACGTCAAGAAGGCTCTAGACTCGAAATATAAGCCAGCCACATTGCAGCCGGACCGCGTGCAGGCCGTGCTCAAGGTGGCGCAAGTGAAAGAAGCGAAGCGATGAAGCGGCTGCTTTTCGGGCTGACTGCATGCTTTGTGGCCGTGCTGTCTTTGGCGCAAGCACCCGGTGAGCGGCTGCCTTCCGTGATCGTAGCGCCGATCGGGAATGTGCAACTGCGCGCCGGCGGCACCGCTGATCTCGCTCTCGATTTTCGCATTGGCACCGATTTCCATATCAACTCCAACAAGCCGCGGGCTGATTATTTGATTCCCACGGTTCTGAAGCTGAATTCTCAAGAGCCGGTTGCGGTTGCCGATGTTAAATATCCCGCCGGAGAAGACATGGCATTTTCCTTCTCGCCCAACGAAAAGCTCAGCGTTTACAGCGGGGATTTCAGCATCAACGCCGTTTTGACAGCGCCGGCGAGCGCGGCAGCCGGAACGTATCCGGTGAAAGGCGAGTTGCGTTTTCAGGCGTGCGACCGCAGCGCGTGCTATCCGCCACGCAGCATCGCGTTGCAGTTCCAAGTGACTGTGGTGAAGAAGTAACCGCGCTCACAACTCTATCGCTCTCGTGCCTCACCACGGTTCGCTCTTGTGCATCTGAAATCACCTAAGCACGGCATGTCAGGGCACCTGCACAATGCGGAAGCCCACCGCCTCGGCGGCAGCCAGCAGTCGCTTATCCCCGGAGATCAGGGGGCGGTTGAATGGACGATTTGAGCTCCAAGCGTGGGCGGCCGCAAGTTGCAGCGCGTCCGCAGGGCGGAGTGGATGCCGTTCGAGCAATGCCTCACTGACACTGCGCAAGGATTCGCTGGGCTGTACTTCGCGCCAGATACCTCTCAATCTCTCTAACCGCTGCTGTGCTTGATGGTACTCTAAACCGTTCAAGATTCCGGCGCGCAGGTCTCGCGCAAAAGCGCTTTGTGCCTCAACCGATGTGGCCCACCAAACCACCAGGGAATATTGACGAACAAGCTGGTGTAAAAGCGGTGAAGCTTGCTGACGAACACAGAGCGGCACCAAAGCACTTGTGTCCCAAAAAGCAGCCTCCACCTAACGTCCCTCCGCGCGTTCCTCGAGGACAGCTCGCATCGCGGCTTCCTCGCTCAGGTTGGCACTGGGGAGAGCCCAGAACTCATCCCAGAATTTGTCCCACTTCGTCGTTTCCTTCTCCGGAAGCTTAAGCACGCCGGACGCAGCGAGCTGGCGCTCTTCGTCTGAAAGGTTCTTAAGTCGATAGGGTGAGATCCGAGCTACTGGCAGATTACGGTCCTTAACGATCCATTTCGCACGAGTTGGAGGTATGCGCTGAGCCGGTTCTTCAGGTCGGCGATGTTCACGGTTTTCATGTCGACATCTTAACATTACTAGGCTATATAGCTATGGAGCATAGCCATTATGGCCTTTTACCTTCCCGCTTCTCGACCTTCGCCCATGTATCCCGCAGCGGCACTGTACGGCTGAACACCAACTTTCCAGGTTTCGAGTCGGGATCGGCGCAAAAGTATCCCAGGCGCTCGAACTGGTAGCGATCGCCCGGCTTCGCACCGGCCAGCGAGGGCTCCAGTTTGGCGTCCGTCAGCACCTCAAGCGAGTTTGGGTTGAGATTTGCCGTGAACTCCTGCCCTTCAGGAACCTCGTTCGGATCTTCTTTGGTAAAGAGGTTTTCGTACAGTCGTACCTCGGCATCAAGAGCGTGTTCGGCCGAGACCCAATGGATCGTTCCCTTGACCCTTCGTCCGTCAGGAGCGTTGCCGCTGCGCGTCGCAGGGTCATAGGTGCAGTGCAACTCGACAACCTCGCCAGTCTTTTCATCCTTCACCACGCTGTCGCATTTGATGAAGTATCCTCCGCGCAGCCGGACTTCGCGCCCGGGTGAGAGCCGGAAGAACTGTTTGGGTGGATCTTCGCGGAAGTCGTCCTGCTCGATATAAAGCACGCGCGAGAACGGCACCTTCCTGGTGCCCGCGGCGGGATCCTCGGGATTGTTCGCCGCCTCCAGTTCATCGACATGGCCTGCGGGGAAGTTATCGATGATGACCCGCAGTGGACGCAGCACGGCCATCACGCGCAGCGAGCGTTTGTTCAAGTCCTCGCGCACGAAGTGCTCCAGCATCGCGAGTTCGATGATGCCGTTGGTTTTGGAAACGCCGATGGCAGCGCAGAAGTTCCGGACCGCTTCAGGCGTGTAGCCGCGGCGCCGGATGCCGGAGAGCGTAGGCATGCGGGGATCGTCCCAGCCACGCACGTGGCCGTCGTTCACCAACTGCAGCAGCTTGCGTTTGCTCAGCAACGTGTACGTCAGATTGAGCCGGTCGAACTCAATTTGCCGCGACGGGAAGATGCCTAACTGCTCGATGAACCAGTTGTACAGCGGGCGATGATCTTCAAACTCCAGAGTGCAGATGGAGTGCGTAACTTGCTCGATGGAGTCAGATTGGCCATGCGCGAAATCGTACATGGGATAAATGCACCACTTATCGCCGCTGCGATGGTGCTCGGCGTGAAGAATGCGGTACATCACCGGATCGCGCATGTTCAAATTGCTCGAAGCCATGTCGATCCTGGCCCGCAAGGTGCGTGAACCGTCGGGAAAGTCGCCGGCGCGCATCCGCTCAAACAACGCCAGATTCTCTTCGATGGAGCGCTTGCAGTAGGGACTTTCCTTGCCTGGCTCGGTCAATGTGCCGCGATATTTCCGGACCTCCTCAGCGCTCAGGTCGCAGACGTAAGCTTTGCCCGCCTTAATGAGTTGCACCGCCCACTCGTGGAGCTGATCGAAATAGTCGGAAGCGTAGAAGAGCCGGTCTTCCCAATCGGCGCCAAGCCAGCGCACATCGGCGATGATCGAATCAACGTACTCTTGTTCTTCCTTCTCGGGATTGGTGTCGTCAAAGCGCAGGTTGGTCTTGCCGCCAAACTCCGCGGCCAAACCGAAGTTGAGGCAGATGGACTTGGCATGGCCGATGTGGAGATATCCGTTTGGTTCTGGAGGGAAGCGCGTCTGCACGCGCCCGTTGTGCTTGTTGGTCTTCAGGTCTTCGAGGATAATGTCGCGGACGAAGTTCGACGGCCGCTCGGAAGGCTCAGCGCCTGCTGGCGCGGCGGCTGCAGCAGAGCGGTCTGAAGTAGTCATGATGTTCCTTAATTACTCCTGAAGGCAGAAGGGCGATGAACAGCGTCACCTGCCAAAAGATCTATTTTACTTGGGCGCGGCACGAGACTGGCGAGGCAGCGCTTTACGGCCAGCAAATCTCGGTCAGCAGCACGGCTACTTGGGCGATGGCGGCGTTGTCGGTGCCCATGCCTTCGGGCGTTTTTGCCTTGATGCCGACTCGCGAAAGGTCAATACCGAGAAGTTCAGCGACATGCTGTTGAATGGCTCTGGCGTGTGGGCCGATCTTCGGCGCGGCCAGAATCAGGGTGCCGTCCACGTTCCCGACGATATAACCGGCTTGCTCGATCTGTTTGAGTGCCTCACGCACGAACACCGCCGAGTCAGCGCCCTTCCACTTCGCATCGCTGGGCGGGAAGTACGTTCCGATGTCTCCCGCGGCGACCGCGCCCAGCAGCGCGTCGGTCAAAGCATGCAGCAGAACGTCGCCGTCGGAATGTCCCGCAAGACCGCTGTTGTGCGGAATCAACACGCCGCCGATCTTGAGCGGAATGCCGGGCTTGAACTCGTGGGAATCCCAGCCAAAGCCGATGCGCGGAATCCGAAAGGTTTGCGTGTTAAAGGACAATGGTTCTTCTTTATCCGCCCAAGCTCGCCCTGCGGCGGTTTTCCTGCGCCAGAAAAAACTCCGCCAACTCCAGGTCGGCGGGCGTTGTGATCTTCATATTTCGAGGCGAACCCATGACAACATGCACGGTGCCTCCGCTGCGCTCAATCAACGAGGCTTCATCGGTCCCCATGAATCCGTCGGCCGCCGCTTCGTCAAACGCCTTCTTCAGAAGGCCGAAGCGAAACCCTTGCGGCGTCTGTGCCAGCACCATGCGTTCGCGAGGGACGGTCGCGATGACGACGGCGCCGTCCGCTGTCCGGTCCACTTGCTTCACAGTGTCAATCGCCGGCACTCCGGCAATGGCAGCCTCGTATTTCTTGACCGCTTCAATTACGCCTACGATCGTGTCCTGGTCCACAAAAGGTCGCACCGCATCGTGCACCAACACAATGTCATCCTCTGCGGCCGTTATGGCGCCGAGCGCATTGGCCACAGAATTCTGCCGATGTTCGCCACCTTCCACGATTCGAATTGGCTTGTTGAATCCTTCCGTCTCAATTTGCTTCTGGAAGCCGGTCATTTCGTTCTTGCGAAGTGCAACCACAATCTCGCTCACGGCGTCGCATTGTGCGAACTTGCGCAATGTGTGTACCAGAATCGGAGTGCCTTGCAGCTCGAAGAACTGCTTACTCGTGCTCTTGGGGGCGCCGCGCGCGGCAGACATGCGCGTGCCTAATCCGGCGGCGGGAATGACGACAACGACCTTCATAGTGGGGAGCGCAGTATAAACTCCACCAGTGCTCGCTTTCAAATGGAGTTGCTAGCGGCAGGAATGTTATCGAATCAAACACCTCGCCTCGGAGCTATTCCGGCTTGGGCGCTTCGGGAATTACAGCCGCCGTAGTCGCCGCTGGTCCCGATGAAATGACAGGCCTGCGGAAGTCAGAGCGCGACTCGACGGCGCGCGGAGCGTACGCAGCCCGTTCATCGAATTTGCCGAAAATCATTTTGCCGGCGGTGGTCTGCAGCACCGAAGTAACCGAAATTTCGATGTTCTTGCCAATCATCTTTCGCGCATTGTCCACCACAACCATAGTACCGTCGTCGAGATAAGCAACACCCTGGTTGTACTCTTTACCTTCCTTCAGAATGAAGACCTTCATGATTTCGCCGGGCAGCACGATCGGTTTGAGGGAGTTGGCCAGCTCGTTAATGTTCAGTACCTCTACGCCCTGCAACTGCGCCACTTTATTGAGATTGAAGTCGTTGGTTACGATCTTGCCTTCGTACAGCTTGGCCAACTCGATCAGCTTGAGGTCAACTTCGCGCACCGCGGGAAAATCATCTTCCACGATCTGTATGTGCAGCGTCGCCATCTTTTGGATGCGCTGTAGAACATCGAGGCCGCGGCGGCCGCGATTACGTTTCATGGAGTCGGCTGAGTCGGCCACTAATTGCAGCTCTCGCAGCACGAACTGAGGAATTACGATCACGCCGTCGAGAAAGCCGGTTTCGGCGATGTCGGCGATGCGGCCATCGATAATCACACTGGTGTCGAGGATCTTGTAGCTTTTTCGGGACTGCTTTTCGCCGCCAAACAATCCTCCCAGCGCAGCCAGGTTGAGCATGTCGCCCTTGCCGGCGCCGACGATCAGGCCAACATAGGCCATGATCAACATGACGAAGAGTTGCAGGAAGCTTTGGGTTGGTCCGGGACGAATGCTGTTGCGAATTACCAGGCTGAAGAGATAAGCGCCGATAATTCCCGAGATGCTGCCGATGACCGCGCCAATCAGACGCTTCAGGCTGACCTGGCGCAGGCGGATTTCGAACAGAATGACCGCCGCGCCGAAGAGCACACCGATGCCGGCGGAGGGCCAGCGGTCCAGTCCGAGAGGCTGCAGCTCATAGCTGGCAAGTGCTGTAATGAAGACAAATAAAATGCGTATAAGAACCAGGTCCAAGCAACACCTCCCTGCCTGTCCTGGCGTCTACGGCCGGATTCAACGAGCGCCGGAGATATGAAGATTAAGCCGGCGATTCATTCCCGTTCCCAAGACGCGCGGGCGGGCTTCGACTCGTTCGCTTTCCAACAACTATTAACGACTATCTTCGGGGGCCTTATGAATATGAATCGCGCCCCGCTCCGCCGAATCGACGGAGTATAAGAGCTGACAGCCGAAGTATATACCAGTTGAGCTTCGCTCGGATTAGTGCTCAGGCAAACATCGCGCCTATTGCTGCTCCGCCCAGAACGACGACAGCCCACCAGCCGAAGACGACAGCCATGCAGGTTCCGCGCTTGATCCTGGTCAGGCACGAGTATCCGATTCCTGCCAGCACCAGCGTCCAAATGGTGAACAGGTCGATCGAGCTCGCCACCGCGTAGAGAAAGTGCGAACTCGGATCCACCAGAGCACTGAAGTTGCTCGCAACCGGATTCTGGAAGGTAAAACCCTCTGCTCCGCCGATGCTGACCACGAGAATGGCGATCAGCGCTTTCAGGATTCCGGGAAGCCAGGAATAGAGAGTCACAGCCAGGCAACGATTGAAGGTGAGTTCGGCGCCAAAGCCGAAGTTGAACGTTCCCAGCAGGACTCCAGCCATGATGGCCGCTATGATCAACGCCACAACCGGATAGGCATAGCTGATCATGCGGTTGAACTTGACGATGGTTTCCATTTGCGCGGCCCGCTGGTCCGGCGGCAACGCGTCAAGCTTCGCAGCCTGCTTGGGCGAAAGCGCCATCTGGTTCTCCACGACCTTCTCCATGCCGAGCTTCTTCTCGACCACGAACACCAACGCAAAACTCGAGATGGCCATCAGCACAAAGGGCAGCCACCAACTGGCGCTGCGCCGGATGTCGGTGAAGGTCTTGGTCGGTGCGATGAAGGTGTCAACCACCCGTTCAACCTCGGATAGAGGCTTTGCTTCGAGCGGAACCGCAGCAGTAGCAGAACTCATGGGCGCTCCTTCGGTCCGGAGAAGTCCGGTGAAACAAAGATGCGGCGAGATTGTATCATCGCGGCAATCGGCAATCAGCAATCAGCTATTAAGATATGCGCTTCGCGCTTCGCCTTTCGTTCTTCGCATTTCGCTCTTCCGCTTTTCGCTCTTCGGCGGGATTGCGGTTAGGTTCGGCTCTCGACCCCCTTCCCCCGCTCTACGTAGAATCAATAGCTTAGCGAATTAACCATGCGCAAGATATAGATTCTGCGTAACTTACATGCAAACAATTGATGAAGAATGACTTATATCGTAGAATGGCATTGTTTTGAGAGAAATATGTCATACTTTTCGTACAATCAATACCATGGTTGTGCCATACTTTTCATACAACCAATGCCAGCGCCATGTCATGCTATTCGTACAATCTGGACAGCTACGGCGGATTCCATTCTCCAAAAGATCGCCCGACTTTGTTCACGTATTTCCGGGACACAACACTAGTGCCGCTGTCCCCCCATAGCATAGCGTCAGCGTATCCGAGGCAACATCACGGGACGCATCCTGACGGAAGCTGGGCTTAGCCAACCCCCTAGTGCCTCTGTGGTGGCCCACTTTTTCTGCGATACTAGAGCTTAGGCTCGCGGCTCGCGGACACGTCGTCTTATGGCTCTGGTAGCAGACCCCAAATCCGTTAAAGTGAAGGTCACCACCGGTACCGGCGTGGACATCGAGTGGAAGGACGGCCACCACAGCGTTTACAGCTTTCCCTTCCTGCGCGATGCCTGTCCCTGTGCCCTGTGCAACGAAGAGCGGGAGAAGGATGGGCGTCAGCCCGGCGATCCCCTTAAGCCGGTAGCGGGGTCATTGCCGATGTTTAAGGCGGCAGCGCGGCCCACGCAGGTCGAGCCGGTGGGTAAGTACGCCATACGCTTCACCTGGAACGACGGCCATCAGCACGGCATCTACTCCTGGGAGTTCCTGCGTGAGCATTGTCCCTGCG
>Ga0209656_10000735_pt1 | contig 21194 bp, 14 predicted proteins | sample BogFormECP12_OM2_FD_188239 | JGI IMG/M metagenome (GOLD analysis project Ga0209656, IMG submission 188239) | Bog forest soil microbial communities from Calvert Island, British Columbia, Canada - ECP12_OM2 (SPAdes) (version 2) | ecosystem: Environmental > Aquatic > Freshwater > Wetlands > Bog ... | reverse complement strand
CAACCTGAAACGGCGTCGGCCGAATCGGGGGTCAGGCCGGGTCCCAGACTCCGACGCTACGCCCAAACCGCCGCAAAACTACGGAAGCTAGGCGCGTGTCAGAGCTTCTCTGATCATCCCTGCCGATCTGTATTTGCAGAGACGACTATCGACTGCAAGGCTGTACCACCACAGAATGCCCTGTTCTGTAGGGGACCTGCGGTGCTGGCCAGATCAATGGGAGCCTCATGGCGCCTTGGCGATACTGGGTGGAGTAGTGGGAGGGAAGGCGTGCCATGCCGCCGGATCATGTCCATTTCAACGGCAGTGTCAACCTGGCCGATGCCGAGTCGGTGATGCGCGAGATCGCCTCGCGGGTGCCGTCTGGCCTGCGGCGGCTTCCGGACGGGGAAACCGGGGACCGCGGCAACTGGATCTTCTTCCAGCTGCAGAAGTTCCTGCAGTTTCCCTGGCTGGTCCCGGCGCAGCCGCTGGATAGCGCTGAGGGGGACTATGAGCAACTGCCCCAGCTTCGGCTGGCCGACGGCGTGGATCTGGCCGAGGTGAGCTGGCCGGACCTTGGCTACGCCGACGCCTACCTGGCGTCGTATCAGACCTTCGTCGCGCTGCGCGAACAGGGCGTAATCCCGCCCGGTGTCCGGTTCCAAGTCGAGTACCCGACGCCGCTCGCTTCGATCAGTGGTTACATCGCCCCGGAGCAGCAGCAGGCGCTGCTGGGCTCCTATGAGCGGGCGATGTTCGCCGACCTGGACCGGCTGGTCAGCGAAATCCCGCATGGCGAGATGGCGGTGCAGTGGGATGTCGCGGTGGAGTTCGGCATCCTGGAGGAGGCCTTCGCCCCCGGCGGCGCGCAGGCCTTCGACGTGATTATCGCCGCCCTGGCGCGCTGCATTGACCAGGTGCCCGCGGAGATCCCCGCCGGGTTGCACTTGTGTTACGGGGACTACGGCCACCAGCATTTCAAGCAGCCAGAGTCGCTGGCCCTGCAGGTCCGGGTGCTGAACGCGGTCATCGCGGCCGCCGGGCGGCCGGTGAGCTTCGTCTCGTTCACCGTGCCGCAGTACCAGCGCGAGGAGAGCTACTTCGCGCCGCTGGCCCGGCTGACCGCCGATCCGGGCACCGAACTCAACTTCGCGCTGGTACCGTACCACCCGGCCGAGCAGGCGCCGGGCACCACCGAGGCGCAGGTGCGGCTCATCGATGCAGCCTTGGCGGCCAGCCCGGCCGGCCGCCGTGACTGGGGTATCTGCACCGAATGCGGGATGGGCCGCGCGGGCCGGGACGAGATCCCAGCGCTGCTGGATCTGCACCGCCAGATCGTGGCAGCCGGATAGCGCCGTTGCGCACCCACATCGGCCCGCAGCAACTCCGCCTGGCGGCCAGGTCCGCCAGGCGGACCAGCCGAGAGGTAACGGGCCACGATCCAGACGGTGAACGCGAACCGCCTTACCTGCATCCGCCGGTCAATTCCGGGACACGGCTATCAGGCGGTCTGCGGTTCCCGCTGCCGTCCCGGAAACGATGCGGTTGGCCAGAATCAGGTGCGCCTAGCGTCGGCCTGCGGGGGACGCGGGTCAGTAAGGGGCGCCGTTGGTAATGTACGGACCGGCAACGCAGCCGATCAGGCTATGGATGAAGCCTTCGCGGCCGCCCCGTACCTGCTCGGCCCCGGCGAACTGCTCGATGTAGGCGCACATCAGGGCGCCGCCGCACAGCGCGGCGGCCATCGCGTAAGGATCGGCTGCCCTGTCGAGGTGGCCTGACTGCTGCCATCCGCGCAGATAACGGGCAGACTCCTCGAGGGCCAGGTGCGGCCCGGAGCGCCGATCGCGGTTGAGCTCCTGGTGTCGGCGCTGCAGCTCCCGGTCGGCGAAGGACCCGGCGACGATGGGGAGCGCGGCGGCGTAGAAGTCAATCGCCCGCTCCATGAACAAGACCAGGGCTGTGACCAGGTCACCTTGGCCGGGCGGTGCCACGGCACGCCACGCCCGGACCTCCGGCAGCTCATAACTCAGCAGCTCGGTGAGCAGCCCCATCTTGTCCCCGAAGTTCTTGAACAGGCTGCCCTCGGCGGCGTCGGCCGCCAGGGCGATCTCCTTGGTGGTGACCCGCCCGATTCCCCGCTCCCGGACCAGGCCCAGGGCGGCATCGAGGATGCGCTGGCGCGCCGGGCTAGGCATGCCGCCTCCTTCGAGGTCTGCGGAACCTCTTGACAATAGAGTGAGCACTCACCATACTACGAGTGAGGTGCGCACTCACTCTACTGGAAAAGGGGCGCCCGGTCCAGCGGCCGGGCCCGGCCAGCGAGGCCAGAAAGGACATCGCATGAACCAGGAGAACCTGGCCAGGCAGGCCGAGCTGGCGCTGGACCGGCAGGGCGACTATGACTCCCTCTTCTACGAGGGCCGGACCCTGTGCGGCCTGCTGGCTTCCACCGTCGAGCGCCGGGGCGGCGAGCCCGCGTACTCCGACCGCGACGACGGCGGACCATGGCAGACCATCACCTGGGAGCAGACCCGCCAGCAGGCGCTCGAGCTCGCCGCCGGGTTGATCGGCCTGGGGCTGCAACCGGGTGAGCGGGTCGCGCTGATGCTGCCGAACCGGGTCGAGCACGTGCTCGCCGACCTCGGGGTGGTGCACGCCGGGGCAGTGCCGGTGACGTTCTACCCGACCCTGGCCGCCGACCAGGTCGGGTACATCGCCGGCGACTGCGATGCCAGGATCGCCGTGCTCGACGGCGCCCGGGAGCTGGCCCGCTGGCAGCCCGTGCTGGCCAGGCTGCCCGGCCTGAAGAAGATCATCGTCCGCGACGCGGCCGTCTGCCCCGCCGGTGACCAGTACCTCACCTGGGCGGACTTCTCCGCGCTGGGCAGGCAGCGGCTCGCCGCCGCGCCTGGCGCCGTCGCCGGCCGGGTGGCGGCGATCAGGCCCGGGGATCCCGTGACGGTGCTGTACACCTCCGGCACCACCGGGAACCCGAAGGGCGTCATCATCACGCACCGCAGCGTGCTCTACTTGTTCGCCGCCGTCGGCGCCACCGGTTTGATGATGGAGCACATCCGCTGGGTCTCCTACCTGCCGCTGGGGCACATCGCTGAGCGGATGTTCACCATTTACGGGCGGGTGTACAACGCCGGGCGCGTCTACTTCTGCCACGACGCCGCCGAGCTGGCGGCCACGCTCGGCGCGGTGCAGCCGACCGCTTTCTTCGGCGTGCCCAGGGTCTGGGAGAATATCCAGGCGCGCATCCAGGCGCTGCTGGCGGCCGAGCAGGACCCGGCCAGGCGCGCCGCCGCCGGCGCGGCGATGGCGACCGGCCGCCGGTACGTACGCAGCTGCGAGTTCGGCAACACCACGCCCGATGATCTCGCCGGGGAGTTCCGCCGGGCGGATGAGGCAGTGCTGCGGCCGATCCGGTCCCTGCTCGGCCTGGGTGAGGCGACCATGGTGTCCAGCGCGGCGGCGCCGCTGCCGCCCGACGTGGCCGCCTTCTTCGCCGGGCTCGGCATGAAGATCCTGGAGGGGTACGGGATGACCGAGACCACCGGCGTGGTCACCCGCAACACCCCCGGCGCATTCCGGCTGGGGACCGTGGGGCGGCCGGTGCCGGGAGTGAAGGTGAAGATCGCCGATGACGGAGAGATCCTGACTCGCGGCCCGCGGAACACCCCCGGGTACCTCAACCTGCCCGATCAGACCGCCCAGCTGATCGACGCCGGCGGCTGGCTGCACACCGGCGACATCGGGTCACTGGACCGCGACGGCTTCCTGTCCGTCGTGGACCGCAAGAAGGACCTCATCATCACCTCCGGCGGGGAGAACATCTCCCCGGCCGCGATCGAGAACCTGCTCACCGCCCATCCGCTGATCGGCCAGGCACTCAGCTACGCAGACCGGCGGCCGTACGTGGTGGCGCTGCTGACCCTGAATGGCGACGTGGCGCCGGCCTGGGCCAGGGCCCGCGGGATCCAGTCGTCCTCGCTGGCCGAGCTGGCCGGGGAGCCGGCCGTCCTGGCAGCGGTAGGCGAGGCCGTAGCCAAGGCGAACGAGCGGCTGGCGCGGGTCCAGCAGGTCAAGAGATGGCGGCTGCTGCCGGCGGAATGGACCGCCGAGAGCGAGGAGCTGACGCCCACCTTCAAGCTCAAGCGCCGGGTGGTGCACGCGAAGTACGCCGACGTCATCGACGCCCTGTACGCGGACTGACCGACAGCCCGGTCACGGGAATCTGGCCCGTTCCGTTACCTCGCCGTGTATCAGGTCGGCCGGGCGGGCCTCCGAATATGCATGAGCCACGCGCATAAAAAAGGGTACGTGTGAGCGGGCAGACGCCACCGTCGGCTTGCTGAGCAGCATGCGCAGAGCACCACCACCATCACAACGTCAGCATGCGCAGAGCACCACCACCATCACAACGGAAGAGGAGTACGGCAAATGGGACTGTCCATCAACGACACCGCACCAGATTTCGAGGCCGACACCACCCAGGGCAGGATCGGCTTCCACGAATGGATCGGGGATTCCTGGGCGGTGCTGTTCTCGCATCCCAAGGACTTCACCCCGGTGTGCACCACCGAGCTCGGGCAGGTGGCCAGGCTGGCACCGGAGTTCGAGCGCCGCGGCGTGAAGGTCATCGGCCTTTCGGTGGACGCCACCGAGAGCCACCACAGGTGGGCTGATGACATCGAGGAGACCCAGGGCGCACGGCCCGGCTACCCGATCATCGGCGACACTGACCTGAATGTGTCCAAGCTCTACGGGATGCTGCCCGCCTCCGCTGCGGGTGACGCCAGCTCGCGCTGCGCGCTGGACAACCTGACCGTCCGGAACGTGTTCGTGATCAGCCCGGATAAGAAGATCAGGCTGATCGTGGCGTATCCGAACGTGACCGGCCGCAACTTCGACGAGCTGCTGCGGGTCATCGACTCGCTCCAGCTGACCACCAAGCACCGGGTCGTGACGCCGGCCGGCTGGAAGCCCGGCGACGATGTGATGATCCTCAACTCGGTGTCCGAGGACCAGGCGAGGGTGATCTTCGGCGAGTGGAAGTCCGTCAAGCCTTACATCCGCATCGTCCCCCAGCCGAGGTGACCGGTACCGGGACATCACCGAGCCAGGCGTCACATTCCGCCAGGAGCCGGTCCACTCCATCGATCCCGAATCCAAGCGGTGGTCACGAACGCGGGCGTCTACGACGCTGGCGTGCTGGTGGTCGCTTGGAGCCAATCCGGCTTCAGGGCGACACCCAGCGTGAGCCGTCAGATTGCACGAACCGGCGCCTGCTGCAGCCGAACGGAGAATCCGCCCAATGAACCACACCAGGTCCGTCTCACCGAAGCTTCGGTCCTTCCAGCGGGGCAGCCGCCCTGCCGCTAACACGGGCCGCAGCCGATTGCGCTACCGCGGACCCGTATTGGGCGGGGCTCGGGTCCCGGCCCGGGAGCCATCGCCGGGCGGGGCGCGCCCCGCAGGGCCGGGCCTGCTCGATGACGGCCTGCCACTGGGTGGCGGCTGCCGCCTGCTGGGTGTCTTCGCCCATCCTGACGACGAGACGTTCTGCGCCGGGGGCACGTTTGCCCGCTACGCCGGGCAGGGTGCCGAGATCATGGTGGTATCGGCGACGAGAGGCCAGGCGGGCCAGATCCGCGACGTTGCGGCCGGCAACCGGCGGACCATCGCCGCCGTCCGGGAGGCCGAGCTGCGCCTGGCCTGCGAGCGCCTCGGCATCACGAGGGTGCGCTGCCTGGACCATGTGGACGGCACCCTGGCCGACGCCGGGTTCGCGGGCCTGGTGGACGAGGTGGCCGAGGTCATCTGCGAGTTCCGGCCAGATATCGTCATCACGTTCGGTCCCGACGGCGGCTACGGCCATCCCGACCACGTCACCATCAGCGCGGCGACGACGGCCGCCTGCCAGCAGGCCGCCGTCCCCGGGCGGCGCCCGGACCGGACAGTCGCCCCGCCCCGGCTGTACTACCGGTGCTTCCCGCGGGGCGACCTGCTGATCATGGAGCGCCTCGCGGCCTGGCTGGCCACCCGGCCGGACCGCTTTGCCGGCACGCCCGCCTTTGCCCGCGCTCTCCTGGTGCTGGCCGAGGCGGCCAGCACCATGGGCCACATCCGCGACCACGTCCAGGTTCGCTGGTACCCGCCGGGTTCGTACGTGGTGGAGCAGGGCGAGGTGGCCGCCGAGCTGTTCTTGATCTTGTCGGGTGAAGCGCAGCTGCGGCACGAGGGCACCGGCGGCCGCCGCGAACGGCTCGGGCGGCTCGGGGTGGGGCAGTTCTTCGGGCACCGGCACCGCAGCGCCGACGTGGTTGCCGCCACCGACCTCACCTGCCTGGTCCTGTCCCCGGCACCGCCGGCTAAGTTCGCTGGCCGGGGCCCGGGAGCCCGCCTGGCCGGTGCCCTGCCCGGCACGCAGGCGACCGCGTCCCCCGCGGCCGCACACGTGCGGGCCGGTCAGGGCGTCGTCTGCTGCGACGTGTCCGGGCAGGTCATGCGCAAGGTCGAAGCCCTTTCCGCCTACCGCAGCCAGTTCCCGCTGGAACCGCGCATGTTCCCGGAGTTCCTGCTCCAGGAGATCTTCGGGTGCGAATACTTCGTGCCCGTGCCTTGCGGCCAGCCCGCTCATCTGGACGAGGTGCCCCTGCTAGAGCCACAGCTGAGCGCGCCGCTGCCGGCCCGGTAGCCAGGCTGGTGGCGGGGCGACGGCCCACGGCAAAGGACGCCCCGCACGACGACGCGACGCCCCGGCACGACGACATGCAACGAGACGACCCAGTAGACCTTAAGGAGGTCAGCCGCCATGATCACGACCCATGACCGGACCCCAGCGGCGACGCTCACCGGCCAGACGGCGATGGCCGCGGCACTCAGCGACTTCCAGCGTCGCTACCCGGCTTATGCCGGCACCGCCGTCCTGAACGACATGCGGGCCAGGGACTACGCCCGGCTGGACGCAACCGGCCAGGTCTATCTGGACTACACCGGCGGGGGCCTGTACGCAGACAGCCAGCTAGCCCGCCACCGGGACCTGCTGGCCGGCGCGGTGTTCGGCAACCCGCACTCCCAGAACCTGCCTTCGCGGCACATGACCGCCCTGGTGGAGGCGACCCGGGCTCAGATCCTGCAGTTCTTCCGGGCCTCACCCGAGGAGTACGAGGTCATCTTCACCCCGAACGCCACCGGCGCGCTCCGGCTGGTCGGCGAGTCGTTTCCCTTCGGGCCGGGCGGCCGGTACCTGCTGACCTTCGACAACCACAACTCGGTCAACGGGATCCGGCAGTTCGCCCGGGCCAAAGGCGCCTCGGTCAGCTACATCCCCCTGGCCCCCGCCGACCTGCGCGTCTCAGAAGATGCGCTGGCCCGCCACCTCCAGGCCGGGGCCCCGGCTCGCCCTCGCCGTCTCGCTCGCCGGCGCTCCGGCTTGGCCGCCGGCAACCTGTTCGCTTTCCCGGCCCAGTCCAACTTCTCCGGCGTCCAGCACCCCCTGGCCTGGATCGCCCGGGCCCAGGACGCCGGGTACGACGTACTGCTGGACGCCGCCGCCTTCGCGCCGGCCAACCGGCTGGATCTGTCCCGGTGGCACCCGGACTACGTGACCCTGTCGTTTTACAAGATCTTCGGCTACCCGACCGGCATCGGGGCCCTGCTGGCACGCCGGCCGGCGCTGGCCAAGCTACACCGCCCGTGGTACGCCGGCGGCACGATCACCTTCTCCTCGGTACGAGCGGAAGCTGCCCCCGGCGCGGGTTTCTACCTCACTCCGGGACCGGCCGGCTTCGAGGACGGGACTGTCGACTACCTGGGCATCCCGGCGGTCGGCATCGGCCTAGACCATATCAGCACCGTCGGTGTCGAGACCATCCACACCAGGGTCATGTGCCTGACCGGCTGGCTGCTGGACGCACTGGGCGCCCTGCGCCACGCCAACGGGACGCCCGTCGTCCGCATCTACGGCCCGGCCGGTACCGACCGCCGCGGAGCGACGATCGCGATGAACTTCTTCGATCCGTCCGGCGTGCTCATCGACTCGGTGCGGGCCGAGCGCCGGGCCAACAGGGCGGGAATCTCGCTGCGCAGCGGCTGCCACTGCAACCCCGGCGTCCGCGAGGTCGCGCTCGGCTTCTCCGCCGCGGAGATGACGGCCGCCTTCCAGGACAAGGACCGGCTGCGCTACGAGGATTTTCTCCATGTGATCGACGGGAAGACCACCGGGGCGGCGCGGGCTTCGCTCGGCCTGGCCACCACCTTCGCCGACGTCTACCGGTTCTGGCAGTTCGCCGACAGCTTCCGCGACCTCCCCTCCGACACGATAGGGGCCTAAGCTAACCCGCCCGGATTACCGGTGCTCATCCTCACCCCCGATCCCAGCTTGGAGTACGGCCCCGCGAGCAGCCGGGAAGGTCCTGTAGCGATCGCGAACACATGCCGCCGCGACCGTCACGCCATACAAGGGCAATATGCGTTGCCAGAACAAACAGGACAGTGCTCATTTCAGGCGCTCATACTCGGCGATCGGCGTGCCTTGCACCGTGCGTTAGCCGCTGACTGAGTTCGGCGCGTACCTGGGCAGTCCAGGGAGAGACGAGCCTGGCTGAGGCCGGGTACGCCGACCGCCGGCACGAGCCAGGGACAAGCGAGGTACGCGAAAGGTACATCTCAAGTCCGCAGCAGGAGCAGGCCTGAGCAGGGCATCCCTAGCGCGCACGGCAACTGGGGCGGCTGACGGCGTCGACGGCTCGGCGGAGGTCGCAGGCACAAGGCCGGCGGCGATGGCTGGCCGTACGGCCCGGTCCTCGATCGTGCGGGTATTTACGTTGAATGCGCCTGTCTGACGCTACTGCTTTCCCGCTGCGGCCTGGCCCTACCAAGACATGTAGCTCCCGCCCCTCGGGGGCGGTGTAAACGGCATCAAGATGGTCAAGCGCTAGATGTCCGGGGGCGCCGGGCTCCCCATTGCTCTGCAAGCGCGTCCTGCTCATCGCCAGAGCTAGCCGGTGCCACAAGCTTCGCGAGACCGGGCCGGGTCAAGACCATTTGACGGTAGTTCCTGATGCAAGGTCAAGCCGCAGATCCTGAACCTGGTCGCCTCCGAGGCCGGTGACGAGGCGGACGGACGGCGGCAGTCCCGCCGCCCATGGGTGCCCGTTGACCGCGTCGCGCATCGCGGTGGCGCTTGAGGCGTTCCACTGCTGGGTGGTGGCGAGGATGATCTGGTCGGCGCGGAGCACGTCGGCGAGCTTGACGCGCTTCGCGGCTGCGCGCTTTATCTCCCTGGGGTTGCTGCCGAGCGTGTTGTTGCTCTTGGCCTCGGCGATGATGAGGCTGCCGTCGCTTGCGGCTATGAGGTCGGCCTCGGCTACGGGGCTGCCGGCGGCGTCGCGCAGTTCCAGTTCCGGCGCGTCGTCATACCAGCGTGACAGCGAGCGGAGGTGGCGCGACAGCAGCAGCGGCACCTCCCCGTGGTCGGCCAGCAGCTCTCGCGCCACGGGGTGGAGGTCGTAGTACCAGGCTGGCTCCTCGACGGGATGGCGCCATTGCTGCCGGGCCAGCTCGTTGGCCGCCCCGCAGCGGGGGCACTGGTTGAGCTGGGCCAGGTTCCCGACCGCTGTGAACGAGGGACGGCCGCAGGTGGCGCAGCCCAGGACCAGGCCGCGGCGGACGACCTCGCGGGCCGCGAGGGCGTCGACGGCGTCCCGGAGCGTGCCCGGGCTGGTGCCGTCCCCGGCGAACTTCAGCATGCCCGCGAAGGTCAGATAACCTTCCCGGACCCCGTTCAGCAGGACGACCCCTTCCCCGTGTGGGTACGCGGCCGACGACTGGGCCTCGGACACCTGGAAGGCACGAAGGACGGGCAGCAGGAGCCCTGTGAATGACCTGACGAAACTGTCGCGGCTTTCCCATAGCTGCCCGAGCGTCTCGGCGTGTCGTCCTGCGGGCGAGAGCCCGAAGGACAGCGCCGACTGCCCGGCGAGGAGCCGTGCCCACTCGGCCAGCCCCGGTTCCCGCAGCCGGGGCCGCGCCAGCCTGGACAGGGGCGTGGTCCCCGCCTTCACGTAGGTGAGGAGGCCAGCGTTGTAGGTGATCGCGTCCCGCCCGCTGCGGACATGGGTGAGGCGGACGTTCTCCCCGGGCGCGAAGAGCGCCTGTCCGTCCAGCCCGCGTCCGCGCGGCATGGCCGAGCCGAGCAGCTCCAGGTCCACGTGCCACCGGAGCCCGGCGGACCGGGCGAGCTCTGGGTCCTCGATCGCCGGGACAGGCGACGGCATCATCATCACGACCCCGCCCGCGTCTCTCCTGACCGGAACCGTGAACTGCTGGTCGAACTGCCCTGTGACGGCCAGCAGCCCCACCTGCGAGAGGTCGAAGCGCGGCTCTCCCACGGTCACCCGGTCCGGCTCCCCGGCCGGGTCCAGGCTGTGGACCAGCGGCGAGTTGAGCACCTCAGCCAGCCCTGTCATCTTCCCGGGGATGAGCGACGTGGTGGCGAGCAGGACTTGCCCGCCGGCGTGGGACGGGTCGTAGCCGAAGTTGTCGAGTTCGACCCGGATCGCCGTCATCTCGCTGCTGCTGACGTCCTGGCTGGGCTGCCACTCGGACGGGAGCCACAGGCTGCGGCCGTACAGGCGGTCCCACGCGAGCGCGAGCGCGAAGTCCGCGGCCTCGTCCCCGGCCACCAGCAGCGCCGGCCTGCCCGGCGCGTACCCGCGCTGGATGACCGTGAGACCGTGCCGTCCCCAGCCGAAGGCGGTATCGAGGTCCAGCGGCTTCACCGATACGGCTGCGGCAGGGTGCCAGACAGCACTGTAGGGCGGTGTTCCCCGTCCGCCGTCGCTCAGCAGCCACCGGAGCAGGTCGAGCCGCTCTTCATCTTGAATCTGCGGGGCCCCGGCGGGCACCGGCTCCGCGAGCGCCCCGCACCGCGCGGCAACGGCTACCCCCAGGGGGCCGCCCCAGTCTGCGGGCGCGGCTAGGCGCGACCCTCCCGGTGCGCCCTCCAGGTCGTAGACGGACGTCAGGTAGCCGTTCGCCCCGACCGCGTTGAGCGCCGTCGCCTCCTCGAACCACGCTTCCCCCGCCGTGGCCCGTTCCCGGTAGGGAGAGCAGACTTCAGCGACTGCCTGCCGCGCCCTTTCCCCGGCCGGGTCATCAAGGAACCTGCCGCCCACCTGCTCGAGCAGTTTCTCGCGGTCCGCCCCGGACACCGGCTGGCCGTTGATGAGCAGCGGCAGCTCGCCAGGCCGTGCGGCCTCGAACTGATTCATCGTGACGCGCAGGAGGACCACGTAATCAGGGTCGTAAGCGCAGGCCGCCTGCAACAGAATGGGCGCCACTTCTCCCCCGCGATGGGGAACCAGGATGAACCCGGTACCGCCCCAGGCCAGTGAGGCCGCGTAGAGAGCCAGGCGCGCCCAGTAGTGCCAGTCATCTCCGCCGTCGAACACGACCGCGACCCGGGCGGGCCGCAACGTCGTCCGGGCATCGGCGTAGTCAACCTGAGCAGCATCCACAGGCACATCTAACCGCCCTTCCCAGCGGTACAGCCGCCGCACACGCCGAGCGCGTGCCATAGGCAGCACCGCCGGGCCGCGCCAGCGCCTGTCAGTCACACGATGCCCCGATTCTCAAGCAGGATCCGCGGCCTCCGAGCGCGGTGGTCACGGCACAGGAAGAAAGATGTAACGGCAAGCTCAGGTCCCTCGCCTAAACCATTGCGCGCTTGCCAGTCCGCACGGCATGCTCAAAGCGATACGCGCTTCGGCACAGCAGGGCAGGGTCGAGTGAAGGGGCGGTCATCGCGATCCAGGGGCCGGACATCGACCAGGCACTGCCGCAAGCTGCTGCACTACCAGTCGCGACAGCCGTCTCCGCTGCATGACGGCGCGATTAGCGCGTGTTTCGCACCACGCACCGCGCTAGCAGTCGCGGTAAGCACCTGCGGCCGGTTTACCGCTCCGGACAAGCAGTTCATCGCGCCCGGAACGGCACCAGGACGGTTGGCTGGGGCGAATGACATCGAGCCCGCCGGCGTTTCCAACAGCTACGGGCGTACGGAACCCGACGTGCCAGCCGAGGACCGGCACGCCATTGACGCGATCACCGAAGCACCCACAAGCCCGGCTGGCGGCGCCGACCAGCCGGAACACGCCGCTGCCCCAGCCCGTCCGTGGCCGTCCGTGAAACAGCCGACGGTGCGTACCGACCGTTTTTAAGCACTAAACCCGTCCGCTATGCGTCCGTGGACACCGCGACACGACGGTCTATAGCGCTCCAAGATGACACACGCTGGGACAGAGAAAAACGGCCCGCCAGCCACGAGAATTCGCAGCTAGCGGGCCATATTCGCAGGTGGTGGCAGGTGTTGGGTTCGAACCAACGTAGGCTGAGCCGACGGTTTTACAGACCGCTCCCTTTGGCCACTCGGGCAACCTGCCGTGTGCCGCAGTGCTGGCGGCTCAGAGAAGGATAGCCCAAGACGAGACCGGACGGTAAGCCGACCGCATTTCAGCGTACCGGACCCGCGACGCGGCGCGTTCGGCGTGACGGCCTGCCCTGCCGCGTCTAGCCTTGGAGCCGTGGCATCCCAAGAGTCTTCCTTTGACATCGTGTCCAAGCTTGACCGCCAGGAGGTTGACAACGCGCTCAACCAGGCGGCCAAGGAGATCGGCACGCGGTTCGACTTCCGCGGCGTCGGCGCGTCCATCGCCTGGTCCGGTGAGCACGCCGTCGACATCCGCGCCAACAGCGAAGAGCGTGCCAAGGCCGTCCTCGACGTGTTCAAGGACAAGCTAGTCAAGCGCGGCGTATCACTCAAGACCCTGGACCCAGACGACCCCAGGCTTTCCGGCAAGGAATACCGGATGAGCGTGGCCCTCAAGGAGGGCATCACCCAGGACAACGCCAAGAAGATCTCGAAGATCATCAGGGACGAGGGCCCGAAGGGTATCCGGGCTCAGGTCCAGGGCGAGGAACTTCGCGTCTCGGCGAAGAAGAAGGACGACCTGCAGGCGGTCATCGCGCTGCTGAAGGGCAAGGAGTTCGACTTCGCCTTGCAGTTCGTCAACTACCGCTGACCGGCGCTCAGCGGCGGTAGCCGGCCAGCGCCTCTAGCCGGCGGATTCGCTCGCCCGCAGGCGGGTGCGTCAGGAACAGCCGGGCGAAGCCCTCGGGGCGGAACGGGCAGGCGATCATCAGGTGGCCGACCGAGGTCCGCAGGCCGTCCGGGGCGAGCGCCAGCTCCGCCGTCCCGGCGTCGATCTTGCGTAGGGCGCCCGCCAGGGCCACCGGATCGCCGGACAGCAGGGCGCCCGACGCGTCCGCCCGGTACTCGCGCTCCCGGGTCACCGCCAGCCGGACGACGATCGCGGCCACCGGGCCGAACACCAGCATCAGCAGCGTCTCGAGCAGGCCGAGGCCCGAGCCCCGGCCCGAGGCCACGGAATCAGCGGCCACGGAGCGAGCGGAGTTACCGGGACGCGCGAACCGGGCCAGGCCGGCCGGGAACGTGATGACGATCGCCAGTCCCGCGGACACCGATGAGGCCAGGACATCCCGGCCGGACACGTGCGCGAGCTCGTGCGCGAGCACGCCGCGCAACTCGGCCTCATCGAGCACCCGGAGCAGGCCCTCCGTGCAGCAGATGGTGGCGGTGCGCGGGCCGCGGCCGACGGCGAACGAGTTCGGCTGGTCGGCCGGCGACAGGTACAGGCGCGGCACCGGCAGCCGCCCGGCCTTGCTCAGCTCCCGCACCAGGCGGTAAAGCTCGGGCTGCTCCACCTCGCTGACCGGCCGGGCCAGCATTGCGGACAGCGCCAGGCGGTCGCAGCTGGCGAAGACGGCCACCACAAGCAGCGCCGCGATCACGATCGCGACGACCGCGCCGCCCGCGCCGGCCGCCGCGACCCCGAGGAGGGCGCAGCCGGCGATCAGCAGGACGACCGACGTGGCCAGCCCGGCGGCCGCGCCGGCCAGTTCGGCTGCCCGCAGCGCGTAACCGCGCACAGCCATCTACCTCCCAGAGCCACGCTCACGTTCCGGCAGTGGCATGATGACAACGTTCCCGCAGGCGCGTGACACGCCCCTCGCCGGGGCACCGGGAGCCGGGGCGTGCTACGCGGAACAGCGGAACACGCGCCGACGCCTGGCGACGAGGTTCTTACCGGAATCTGTCACAAACTACAATGGCGGCGCCAGGGCAAGCACCGGCCTGGGAATATCACGGGTCGCAAAGGCGTTGCCGCGCCTGTTCCGGCGTAATATTTGTACCGTCCTAACTGATGCCCCATGCCGTGGGGGTGGTGCCAGGTGAACGCCCGGCCGCGGCGTGCGGAGGAGGTCTTCCAGCTGTGACCAAGCAGGTCCAGAAGCTCGATCACGTCATCATCAGGTTCGCCGGCGATTCTGGTGACGGCATGCAGCTCGCGGGAGACAGGTTCACCCAGGAGACGGCCGTCTTCGGTAACGACCTGTCCACTATGCCGAATTTCCCGGCCGAGATCCGGGCCCCGGCCGGCACTCTCGCAGGCGTATCGAGTTTCCAGCTGCAGTTCGCTGACCACGATATCCTCACGCCGGGCGACGCGCCGGACGTCCTCATCGCGATGAATCCCGCCGCCCTGAAGGCCAATATCAAGGACCTGCCGCGGGGCCGTGACCTGATCGTCAACACCGACGAGTTCACCAAGCGGAACCTGACCAAGGTCGGCTATGAGGGCAGCCCGCTCGAGGACAACTCGCTCGAGCCGTACAACGTGCACGCGGTGCCGATCACCTCGATGACCGTCAAGGCCCTGGAGGATTACGAGATCACCAGGAAGGACGCCGAGCGGGCGAAGAACATGTTCGCGCTCGGCATGCTTTCCTGGCTCTACGACCGGCCCGCCGAAGGCACCCTGAGCTTCCTCAAGGCCAAGTTCGCCACCAAGCCGGAGATCATGGCGGCGAACGTGGCCGCGTTCCGGGCCGGCTGGAACTTCGGCGAGACCACCGAGGCGTTCTCGGTCAGGTACGAGGTCAAGCCCGCACCGCTTAAGCCGGGCACCTACCGGAACATCAGCGGCAACACCGCCCTGGCCTACGGGCTCGTGGCCGCGTCCCAGCTGGCCGGGCTGCCGCTGTTCCTCGGCTCCTACCCGATCACGCCGGCCTCGGACATCCTGCACGAGCTGGCCAAGCACAAGCGGTTCGGGGTGCGCACGTTCCAGGCGGAAGACGAGATCTCCGCCGTCGGCGCGGCGCTCGGCGCCTCCTTCGGCGGCTCGCTGGCCGTGACGAGCACCTCGGGGCCCGGCATGCTGCTGAAGGCGGAGACCGTCGGCCTGGCCGTGTCGGTCGAGCTGCCGCTGATCGTCTGCGACATCCAGCGCGCCGGGCCGTCCACCGGGATGCCGACGAAGACCGAGCAGGGTGACCTGCTGGCGGCGATGTTCGGCCGGAACGGGGAGTCGCCCGTGCCGGTGATCGCCCCGGCCAGTCCGGCGGACTGCTTCAACGCGGCGATCGAGGCGGCCAGGATCGCGGTCAAGTACCGGACCCCGGTGATCCTGCTTTCCGATGGTTCCCTCGCCAACGGCTCCGAGCCGTGGCGCATCCCGGACACCGACAGCCTGCCCGACCTGAGCCGGGAGTTCGCCTTCGCCGAGCCGGCCGACCCGGCTGATTTCGGGGCCGCGGGCGAGTTCGAGCCGTTCCGCCGGGACCCGGTGACCCTGGCCCGGCCTTGGGCGATCCCGGGCACCCCTGGCCTGGAGCACAGGATCGGCGGCATCGAGAAGGCCGACATCACCGGGACGATTTCCTATGACCCCGACAACCACGACCGCATGGTCCGGCTGCGCCAGGCCAAGATCGACGGGATCGCGGCCGACCTGGCACCGGTCGAGGTCGACGACCCGGACGGCGCCGCCCGCGTGCTGGTGCTGGGCTGGGGATCCACCTTCGGCTCCATCGGCGCGGCGGTGAGACGAGCCAGGAACGCCGGGCACAGCGTGGCCCAGGCTCACCTGCGTCATCTCAACCCGTTCCCGCCGAACCTGGCGGACGTGCTCCGCCGCTACGACAAGGTCCTGGTGCCGGAGATCAACCTAGGCCAGCTCGCGCTGGTGCTGCGCGGCCGGTTCCTGGTCGACGTGATCTCCTACAACCAGGTCCGCGGCCTGCCCTTCCGGGCGGCCGAGCTCGCCGGTGTCATAGAGGATGTGATCGGGCATGCCTGAGACGAACGGTCACGGCGCGCCGGGCCCCGGGAAAGCTGGCGCTGGGAAAGCAGGCGCCGGTAATGGCGACGGGCATCGGCTGGCGTCGCTGACCCTGGTGCCGCGAGCCGCCACCCGTTCGGCGGCTAAAGATTTTAAATCTGACCAGGAGGTGCGGTGGTGCCCCGGCTGCGGGGACTACGCCATCCTGGCCGCCTTCCAGGCGTTCCTGCCCGAGCTCGAGGTGCCGCGCGAGAACATCGTCGTCATCTCCGGGATCGGCTGCTCATCCCGGCTGCCCTACTACGTGAACAGCTACGGGATGCATTCCATCCACGGCCGCGCGCCGGCCATCGCCACCGGGCTGGCGACGTCCCGGCCCGACCTGTCGGTCTGGGTCATCACCGGCGACGGCGACGCGCTGTCCATCGGCGGCAACCACCTGATCCACGCGCTGCGGCGCAACGTCAACATCAAGATCCTGCTGTTCAACAACAGGATCTACGGACTGACCAAGGGCCAGTACTCGCCGACCTCCGAGCGGGGCAAGGTCACCAAGTCCACGCCGTTCGGCTCGCTGGACCACCCGTTCAACCCGGTGTCGCTGGCGCTCGGCGCGGACGCGAGCTTCGTGGCCAGGACGATCGACTCCGACCGCAGGCACCTGACCTCGGTGCTGCGCGCCGCCGCCGACCATCAGGGCGCCGCGTTCATCGAGATCTACCAGAACTGCCCCATCTTCAACGACGACGCGTTCGCCCCGCTCAAGGAGGCCGACGCGACCGCCGAGCGGCTGATCAAGCTCGAGCACGGAGAGCCGGTCCGCTTCGGCGCGGGATCAAAGGGCCTGCGTTTCAGCCGGCACGGCGAGCTCGAGGCCGTCGAGGTGGCCGCGGCCGAGGAGGGCACGCTGATCACGCACGACGCGCACCGCGCCGACCCGTCCTACGCGTTCGCGCTGTCCCGGTTGGACGCGGCGGACTTCAGGCACACCCCGGTGGGCGTCTTCCGCAAGGTGGAGCAGCCGAGCTACGACCAGCTGATGGCGGAGCAGATCGACGCCGCCCGCAGCCGGAGCGGACCCGGCGACCTGGCCGCCCTGCTGGCGGGCAACGACACCTGGGAAGTCGGCTGACCAGGCTGACCGGCTGCGCCAGGGCTTTCGGGTTCAGGCCTGGCTGACCCCGAGCCGCTGGCGCACGATCTGCCGGGCCAGGTCGAGCACGGCGGGGTCTTCGTGCAGGACGAAGTTGGTGTCGGCGGCCAGCAGGATGCCGTTCAGCTCGAACGCCAGCCGGTCGGGGTCCTCGCCTGCCGATAGCTCGTTCCTGGCCAGGGCGGTCGCCGCGAAGCCGCGGATCAGGTCGCCGAACCCGGACTGAAGCGACGCGATCAGGTCCTTGACCGGGCCGGGGCGGATGCCGATCTCCAGGGCCGCGCTGGTCATGAAGCACCCGCTGGGGAAGGTGTGGCGCTCCAGGTGCGCGAAGAACGCCTCGCACACCGCGGCCAGCTGGCCGCGGCCGGCCGGCGCCGCCAGCGCGGGCTGGACGACTTCCGCATCGAAGACCCGGGCCGCCTCGGCCACGGTCGCCAGCTGCAGTTCGGTCTTGGAACCGAAATGGGCGTTCACGCGGCTCTTGCTCATGCCGAGCGCCGCGGCCAGGTTACCGATGGACAGCCCGTCCAGCCCGTCGACGGTGGCCAGCGAGGCGGCGGCGCGCAAGATGGTGTCGCGGGTCCGCTCTGCGCCGGCGCCCGGCGGGGGCGGCCGACGGCTGTCCTGCGGCCATGCTTCGCTCATTGCCTGGAACCTAGCACGACCGGCCGCTTGCGCTTGGCGCAGACAGTTTCAGCCGGTTCGCTTCTCCACGAAGTCGCATAGCGCCAGGAAGGCGGCCCGGGCCGGCACGTCGGGCAGCGCATTGATCCCGGCCCTGGCCTCGTGCAACCAGTGCAGCACGTCGGCCCGGGACTCCTTCATCGCGGGGTGGCCGCGCAGCAGCGTGAGCGCCTCGTTGAGCAGGGCCTCGTCGGTCAGGTCCGCCTCGTCGAGCAGCCGGCGCAGCCGCCCGTCGGCCGACGACTGCACCGGCGAGCGCAGCGCGTAGAGCACCGGCAGCGTCCGCACGCCCTGGCGCAAGTCGGTTCCCGGGGTCTTGCCCGACTGCGCGGAGTTGCTCGCGATGTCGATCACGTCATCGGAAAGCTGCCAGGCCACGCCGATCTGCTCGCAGGCCGCGGCGATCCGGTCGGCGACCTGCACCGGAGCGCCGGAAAACAGGGCGCCGAAGCGGCCGGACGCGGCGATCAGCGATCCCGTCTTCTCCGTTATGACGTGCATGTAGAAGTCCAGCGGATCCTGACCGGGGCGCGAGCCGATGGTTTCGGCCATCTGCCCGGTGACCAGCCGGGTGAACGTCTCGGCCTGGATCTTGACGGCTTCCGGGCCGAGTTCGGCCAGGATCCGGGAGGCCTGGGCGAAAAGGAAGTCCCCGGTCAGGATGGCCACCGAGTTGTTCCACCGGGCGTTGACCGACGGGTGGCCGCGGCGGACCAGGGCCTCGTCCATGACGTCATCGTGGAACAGTGTGGCCAGGTGGGTGAGTTCGATCGCGACCGCCGCCTGGATGACCCGCGGGTCGCTCCGATCACCGAACTGCGCGGCCAGCAGCACGAGCATGGCGCGGAACCGCTTGCCCCCGGCCGCGATGAGGTGCCGGGACGCCTCGGTCAGCAGTTCGTCGTCCGGGTGCGCCGTCTCGGCCAGCGAATCCTCGACCCGGATCAGGTCGTCAAACACCTCCGCCGCGAGGACGGAGTCCGGGAAATCCACGGGAACTGCGGTGATCACATGCTCTCCACGTCATCGGCACGCGCGAACGCCTCGAACTTCCGAGTATGCCCGTTCTGCCCAGTGCCAACCAACACCGGACCAACCAGGGCCCGGCGCCGCGCGAGCCATCCGGCGCGATGCCGCGAGGGCGACCCGGCCTGCGTATTAGGCAACGAACAACTGATTCGCCGCGTGGCTGGCCAGGTTCAGGAGCGGTTCCGGCACGATACCGAACACCAGGGTCGCCGCGGCGCCGACCGCGACCGCGGCGCCGGTGAACACGCTCGGCACCACCACTTCTGGTCCGTCGGCGATCGGGTCGCTGAAGAACATCAGCACGATCACGCGGACGTAGAAGAACGCCGCGATCGCGCTGGCCAGCACACCGACGATCACCAGCGCCGTCTCGCCCGAGGCGATCGCGGCCGAGAAGACGGCGAACTTCCCGGTGAAGCCGCTGGTCAGCGGTATGCCCGCGAAAGCCAGCAAGAACAGCGCGAAGACCCCCGCCACCAGTGGCGACGTGCGGCCCAGGCCCGCCCACCGGGACAGGTGCCCGGCCTCGCCGCCCGGGTCGCGTACCAGGGTGATCACCGCGAACGCGCCCACCGTGGTGAGACCGTAGGTGGCCAGGTAGAACAGGCTGCTCGACAAACCCGCGACGCTGGTCGCGATGACCGCGGTCAGGACGAACCCGGCGTGCGCGATCGAGGAGTAGGCGAGGAGCCGCTTGACGTCGGTCTGGGTGACGGCGATGACGGCGCCGGCCACCATGGTGAGGACGGCGACCACCCAGAGCGCGGGCCGCCAGGACCAGCTCACGGTGCCGAACGCCACGTAGAAGACGCGCAGCAGCGCGCCGAAGGCCGACACCACCACGCAGGACGCCATCAGCGCGGTGATCGGCGTGGGTGCACCCTGGTAGACGTCGGGCTTCCAGCCCTGGAAGGGCACCGCGCCGATCTTGAACAGCAGCCCGACGCCGACCAGCGCGATCCCGGCGAACAGCAGCGTCAGGTTGGCGGTGTTGCTGGACGCCGCGGACGCGATGCCCGACAGCGACACCGAGCCCGAGAAGCCGTAGAGCATGGCGATGCCGAACAGGAAGAAGGCCGAGGAGAACGCGCCGAGCAGGAAGTACTTCATGGCCGCCTCGTGTGAGAGCAGCCGGCGCCGCCGGGCCAGCCCGCACAGCAGGTACAGCGGCAGCGACAGTACCTCGAGGGCGACGAACATGGTCAGCAGGTCGTTTGAGGCCGGGAAGAGCATCATCCCGCCGACCGCGAACATCGTCAGCGGGAAGATCTCGGTGTGCATGATCCCGGCGGCCAGGCCCGCGCGTTCCTCCGGGCTGCCGGGCGTCGCGGCTGCCTGCGCGGCGAACGGGCTGTTGCTCGTGTCGCCGATGAGCAGCAGGCTCACGAAGGCGAGCACCACGATGGTGCCCTGGATGAACAGGGTGGGACGGTCGACCCCGACCGCGCCCATCGCGGCGACGTGGCCCGGGCTGCCGTCGGCGAAGATGGTGTTGTTCGAGGCCACCACGATGGTCAGGATGAACGCGGCGAGCAGGGAGCCCAGCGCGAGCACCAGCTGGACGGCACGGCGCACCGGACGCGGCACGAACGCCTCGACCAGGACGCCGACCACCGCCGCGGTGAAGACGACCAGCATCGGCGCGAGCTGCCCGTACTCGATGTGCGGCGCGGCGATGACGCCGGTCGTCGAATCGGCGAGGACCGCGATCACGGTGCGATTCCCTTCTGCGCTGCGGTCGTCGTATAACCGGCCGCGGGATGGGCGGGCACCGGATCGGTCACGTGCACCTGCCTCATGGTCACCTGTACCGCCGGGTTGATGATGTCGAGCACCGGCTTGGGATAGACCCCGCCCGCGATGAGCAGCACGATCAGCGGCGCGGTCGCGAGCAGTTCCCGCAGCCGCAGGTCCTTCATCCCGGCCACCTCGTCGCGGACGGGGCCGGTCATCGTGCGCTGGTACATCCACAAGATGTAGATCGCGGCCAGGATGATCGCGGAGGTGGCGATGATGGCGGGCAGCTTGTACCGGGTGAAGGTCCCGACCAGGACGAGGAACTCGCTGACGAAGGTGGACAGCCCGGGCAGCGAGAGCCCGGCCAGGCCGGAGACCAGGAACAGCCC
>Ga0209656_10000734_pt1 | contig 21260 bp, 31 predicted proteins | sample BogFormECP12_OM2_FD_188239 | JGI IMG/M metagenome (GOLD analysis project Ga0209656, IMG submission 188239) | Bog forest soil microbial communities from Calvert Island, British Columbia, Canada - ECP12_OM2 (SPAdes) (version 2) | ecosystem: Environmental > Aquatic > Freshwater > Wetlands > Bog ... | reverse complement strand
GATCCGCAGGCGTGAAAGGACGTTCGAGATCGGCGAGAACCATCACCCAGCGCCCACCGACAAAATTGTTCTTGATGTGGTCAAGCTCGATGACCGGCGCGGCGAGTTTGTGGCCATCGCCGTCGGTAAACCAGACGAGTGTGTCGAGTCGCGTGTCGATGGTGCCGGCGGTGCCGATGCGAGGATAGAGGCCTTCGGCACTGAGCCGCACAGTCGGACTCCACGACCGTTTCCACGAGAGCGATGGCGGCGTGACTTCAGGCAGATCGGCATTGCCCAAAGCCGACAAACCCTTCGGCCCCGGCGTCTCGGTGTAGTCGTTGATGAACAGCGCCTTCGCCCACGAATTGCGCGGATAGCGCAGCTTCCAGGTGCAAACATCTTTGTTATCGCACTCGTGATAGGCGGCCTGCGAAAACGGACGCCCACCCAGCGTCAGCAGATTTCCGCCGCGCTGCAGGTAGGCGTAAATCGTGGGCCACGCTTCCTCGGGGAATGCGGAGCCGTACGGCATCACCAGCAGCTTGGGGTCCGCTGACGCGAGCACACTCACCAGCTCCTGCGCGTTGGCGAACCGCGAATTCGGGAGCGCCGCGAGAGCAGCGCGATCAGGCGCGAGCGTATCAACGGTGGGGAAACCGTCTTCCCAAAATATCAGCGTACTCGGATTCGTTTGGGCCATGGAAGAGAGAGAAAAGAAGAAGAGCGCGATCAGACAAAAGCGCATCAGCAGGACCCCGCGTGTTCAGCGATTAAGGTTCGTCTGGATGATAGAACATAACACCGCAGGCCAAGCGGGATGAATACCAGCCCGCCGAGGTGATAGAACCAGTGCCGGACGCCGCGAGAAACAATCGATGTCGCCATCAAAATTTTCGGCGCGAACATCATGCTGGCAAATGGATTGCTGGGGGCAAACGGAGTGAAGCGGCCGACCGTTTTCGCTACGTGAGCACGCCGTTGCCTTGTAAGATCATGCGACACTCTTGCTGCAGCAGCGCAAACAACTCATCCATATGCTTCTCGCGCGTGCGAAAGTTGACCGGGTTGATGCGGAACCACGACTTGCCCTTCAGCTCCGTAGTTGAAATCCAGAAGCGCCCGCCCTGCTCTACCCGGCGCGCCACTTCGGCGTGCAGTTGTTTGGACTCTGATTCACTCAATCCGCCGTTCTTGTATCGGATGCAGATTGCCGACATCGGTGGATGGGTGGCGGCCTCGAACTCGGGATGCCCTTCAGCCAACGAGTAAAGGTGTTTTGCCTGACGCACGTTGTTGTCGATCCATTCGCCGATCTGGCGTGCGCCGTATCCTTTGAAGCTCATCCACACTTTCAGGCCGCGAAAGCGGCGCGACTGCTCGAAGCCATGCACATAGTACTGGTAACGCTCGTTGGCGTCGTCCAGTTCGTCAGTGAGGTAGGAAGGCTTCATGCCGAAGGACGCGGTGAGCCGATGGTGGTCTTTGACCAGCACCGCCCCGGCATCCAGCGGAGCATAGAACCACTTGTGCGGATCGATGGTGATCGAGTCAGCCAACTCCAGCCCACGTGCACGCATTGGCCATTCGTGGGAGAGCAGCATTCCGCCACCGTACGCTGCGTCGGCATGCAGCCACATGCCTTCGCGATCGGCGATTCGACGCAACTCGCGGATGTCGTCCACTGCGCCGGTGTTCGTTGTTCCGAACACTCCCACAATGCACATCGGCTGGATTCCGTTCTGCTTATCTTGAACGATTGCAGCTTCCAGCGCGTCGAGCCGCATCTGGAAATTCGCGTCCGTGGGTAGCGGACGCAGCGCATCGCGTCCCAGGCCGATTGCGTCAACCGCCTTGTCGATCGAGACGTGGCGCTCTTCCGAGACATACACCGCCCAGCCCTCGCCGATGCCTTCATGCTGCGCTCGATCGTGTGTCACCGCATCCCGCCCCAGCTTCAGGCCGATAAAGTTGGCCATCATACCGCCGCTGGTCAGGTTGCCTCCTGCATTCTCATCGTAGCCACACAGATCGGTCAGCCAGCGCACCACCTGGCGTTCCATTTCCACGGCGGAAGGGCCGATGGAATACGCTCCCAGATTCTGGTTGATGGCCGAGCAGATGAAATCGGCAATGACGCCCATCGGGTTCGGCGAGGGTGTAATGAGACCCATGTAGCCAGGATGGCCAGTGTGAGTACAGTAGGGCAGCAGCTTGGTCTCGATTTCACCGAGCACCGCTTGCGCTGAAGCCGGCTGCTGGGGCAGCGGATCGCGGAATAGCTCCTTCACCGTTCGCGGCTCAACGTCAGGAAACACGCGTCTCTCCTCGATGTGATCGAAATACTCCGCTAGCCGGTCGACGACCTGGTGCCCCATTTCCCTGAACTCATTGGCATCCATGAATACCCTCCCAAAACCGTTGGAACCATTATCAGCGTCCAGATTCCGTTCAGTGTGGGGCAGGTCTCGGTAGTTTTTGACCTCGAAGCCGTTCTCGCCCACGCGTGAGAGCTGACCGCTTTGGAGCGTTTTGGTGCTTGGGGTACCCCCTCCCCCTCCCCCCAAATTATTCGTTTTCATGATGATAGCGGGAATTTGGCCCAAAACCATGAGTCCGTGGGACTTAGAGATAAAGTATTCCATTCAAATAACTTAGCGTACCGGGATTGGCGCGGGTGGGATGCGGTGAGGACAAGAAACCCCCTCCACCATCCTGTGCGCGATTTTAAGTAAAGGGAACGAGCGGGAGAAGGACGCACGTCACACTGCAGCGTGATAAGTGCGGGCGCGGTCCGGTAGTGGCTCAATCAAATTGAGCCACTACCGCGATGCGTGCAGATTAACACCCCAACATAAGTCGAGTGTGCCGGGTACCGTAACACTTGGGCAGATTGTGCGCATGGTTTGTGCACCATCCCGCTAGCGTTGCGCAAGGGCAAGGGCAGCTCTCCGAATCCATCGCTCTGGCAAAGAAGCACGCCGAAGAGCTGGGCTACGAGCCACGGATGGACCCGGACTTCGCCGCTGACCTGGAAGAGATCATCAAGAGCCGCAGACCGTGGAATCCGTCCGCATGGGAGTAATCCTCGACTCCAGCATCCTGATCGCAGGCGAAAGGAGCAGGGACAGGTGTGGGAAATCCTGGAGCGGGTCGAGGCCGTGTGTGGAAAGACCACCGCTGCGCTCTCGGCGGTCATAACAGTGCTGAGAGGATACCGCCTCTCCAGCGCAACATATTGGCCAACCGGCGTTGGCGTGAGGACATAAGCTCAGGACTCGCAACAGGTTAACAAATGTTTTCGGCAGAGTACTGTGGCGATGGTAGTTCAGGGTATTAGTCAGAAGTCCTCTGTTAGGTGCGTCAACTAGTTACTCCAAGTTCAATAGCATTGTCTTGAGAATGGGCTCGATCGTCTAGTCAAGACTGACCACCCAAGGAGCGATTGCAGTCTTTGCCGGCTGCCGTCCATCAGTTGGACGCATGGATTCGACCGCGTCTCTAGACCCTTGGAGCGGCGAAGTCTCAGGAACCGTTGAGTTGATTTCGCTCATTGCAGATCGATGGGCGATCGCATAGGGCGCCGCGGATATCTATGTGCGATCATTCTTGATTTCGGCGGCGAGGTCGTGCATCTCCTGCGTTATCTTCGGCCGTCTCCGTTCGCGCTCCTCGTAGGCTTCTGACTCAAGTCGGCCCCTGGCGCCGGCGTTGTATTCCTCATCCATGGCTTTATAAACCGATAGCTCTTTCAAGAGACTCAACATCTCGTTCGAAGCGTCGCTGCTCATGCGCCCAACTTATTGTGGCCGGGTGGCTCCAAGAGTTGAGGCTGCGGCCCCCTGCGGATGGCCTGCACGGCATCGACGAAAGCATAGATAATCGTTGCCATCCATGCATACGCTACGTAGATTCCCCAGTGTTCCATTGCTTTAGCCTCTCGGTTTAATCGATGTATGAAACCGTTACAGGTTCACACGCCTGGAATCGGCTCGGCCTACGATGTATCTCACTTCACTTTCTTAAACAAGTCTTTGAGACCGACGAGAATCGATGTCGGCAGTCGCAAAGCCCGCTTCTTTGGCTGGTCGAGAGTTGTCACCTCGACCGCAACTCCAGTCCCGGATGGAAAAGGATCGGAAACAATGTCAAATCGTTGGCCATACATACGAATGTGGTGGGAAGAACTGTAGCCGAGGTCTTTAATCCTGACGCAATCGTCGGCGGTGGATTTATCGATTGGTTTGTTCATGACGGTGCCTATTTCTCGTATTGGTTGAGGTGCGTGAGGTACGCCTTTCCGAGAGCCCTGACCGGCTTGGAGACCCGCTCGGTTTGCCGATAGTCAGAGTCGGGATCGACGCGGTCGCAGTTCGCGATTTAGTTGTATCGAGAGCCTGAAACAGTGTTCAGCGTCAGTTTCGGTTATCGCAACTCGCATGTAGGCGTTCGTGTGCGACCATCTCAAAGCACTCTTATGCGTGTCTCGTGTTCTCTTCTCTCTTGCGAAGGTGAGACGATGGCGGTTGACGTGATCGAGAGAGGCTGTGTCTGACCGTCGCTTGTGCCCACCTCCCCCGGCCGCTTGCTAAATAGTCATTACATCGAGACGCTGATGGCAATGCCGACACCAGGATGCCTACGGTTGTACATGTAATATCCGTCGTTCTGATAGGCAACGTAAACGTCGTCGGTTTGGTACCAGTTGTTTGCCCAGTAGTTAGGCCACGGATCGACAAGGCTGAACCAGAATCCGCCGTACTGGAAGCGCGGGAATCCGCCAACCACCATATAAGGTTGGTTGTAGATGACGAACGCGTAGTTCGGACCAAAGTATCCGTTGTAACGGTTGTCAGGGATGCGGTAGCCGTTGTACCCGCCCCGTTGCTGCCACGACCGGTGATCCGAATCCCAGTTTTGTGAGCGATGCTGCTGCCAAGCTGCTTGCTGGGCCTGCTGCTGTTCTGGACTGTGGTAGGCCGGCTGCTGGTGCTGGTTAGCTGCCTGCTGTCTCTGTTGGTTCTGCTGCTGGTTCTGTTGCTGGGCCTGCTGGTTGTGCTGCTGGGCCTGCTGGTTGTGCTGCTGGGCCTGCTGCTCTGCCTTCTGCTGGTTGTGCTGCTGGGCGTGTTGCTGCTGCTGAGCCTGCTGGTTGTGTTGCTGGGCCTGCTGCTCTGCCTTCTGCTGGTTCTGCTGCTGGGCGTGTTGCTGCTGCTGAGCCTGCTGGTTGTGTTGCTGGGCCTGCTGCTCTGCCTTCTGCTGGTTGTGCTGCTGGGCCTGTTGCGGCTGCGCCTTCTGCTGGTTCTGCTGCTGGGCGTGCTGCTGTTGTGGCTGTGCATGTTGCTGTTGTTGCTTCTCTTCGGGTTTGGCGTGCTCCTGTTCGTGCTGTGCGAACGCAGGAACAATGGTCCCGAGAGACATAAACAGCAATGCCGTTCCGAGAGTGCTAAGTGCTTTCATTGGAATTGCCTCAACTACAGGCTAGACCTAGCGGCAGCTAATAGCTGTATCCTTTTGACCGCTGCCTGTTCAGCCCAAATTAGGCCGCTGCGAGATGGCTTCGGGTGGGGAGAGCCGATCCGTCCGCAAGCGTGTTATGGGAATGTGACCTATATATATTCATAAAACAAGAGGATCCAGCGCACTGGACCCTTGTCTAAAAATGTCCGGCCGGATATAACAGCTATCTTCGCTTCGCCATCCAGCCGATCAATATTCCGACGGCGACGCCTGTGGCGAAGGTCGCTGCAACTGTTTCAATAGGATGTCGCTGCAGGCGCTTAGTTGTATCGTCCAAAAACTCCTCAGCCGCATCGCCCCCTTGTTTTGCGGCACGCCTGGCTGCTTCTACGCCATCCTCGAATGCATCTGCTATGGCGGATGTCGCCCTAGACGCCTTGCGCGCGGTCTCTGCAATTTGTTCGCCGGTTCGGTCCAACACTGATTGCGTCATTCTTATCACCCTCTCTCGTCTCCGAGCTTGATGTTGATACGCTTATTCCCCGACAAGGTGTTCAACCTTGCCTACCCAGGTGTGAGCTTTGCCGGCATTCTTTTCCGCTTTGCCGTCAGCTTCGATCTCTGGGTTGTCGGTAATTTGTCCGACCTTTTCCTTGATTGTCCCTTTGACCTCGTGGAGCTTGCCGGTTGCTTTGTCGTCCGCGCTCGGTTTCATCCTGTGTTTCTCCTTTGTTCTATAGTGCGGGTGAATCGATACCGGTCTTAGAAGCGTCAGAGACCCTCCAGTTATGCCACTCTTTTGTCGGCAGTCGTTTGCACCTGCACCAGCTCATCGAAGAGAGAACGATAGTGGATCATCGCGGTGCGCAGCTCTTCCGTGCTGGCTTCGCCTTTGCCCAGCCGCAATGCGATGTTGTGTGCCGAGCGGTAATTCTCAACGACTCGGGGATGGTCTACGGAAATATCCGCCGCGCGCTGATCGAAATCAGTGACGGGATAGCCACGCGTCTGCATCAACGAACTCACCAGCTCGTCGGCTTCGGTCACTGCACCCTTCGGATAATCGATGAAGCGGGATTGCACGGCCTGCCACTGTGCGAGGTAGCGTTCACGTTCCGCCAAGTCAAGATCGCGGATCTTCAGCAGGTCGACCCGCGTTTCGCGGTCTGCCAGCTTCGCTTCAGCTTTGCGTTCAGAACCGTGTTGTTTCACAGCCCGATCGTATTCCGGTCCGAAACGGTTTTTTAGCCCGGCCGTGGTGTTCCTGCGTCTTCGCATGTACAGTGCAATGGCGACGACGATTACCAGAACCACTGCAACTGCGAGAATAATCAGTTTTGGATCCATCAGATTGAGATTCATCGGGAACTCCTTAGGTCATTTGTGTCTGCGAGCAGTTGAGCTCGGGGTTGGGAAGTTTCCTTGCCTGCAGCAGATTATCCAACGATCGAGCTGCCGAAATCTGGTCAGTATTGCTCGTTCCACCCAGTGAAGGCTGGTTTCGGCAATGTGACCGGGGGATAACGCAAAACCCTCGAGGAGCATGACGATTTCGTTCGACCCCAGATCCGAAGCGTCATCTGTTCTCGATCTGGGTGTGTAAGCTTGTCCCAGTTCACCCCAGCAGAACCGATCAGGTGTTTTCGCTTCTCTTTCACGCGGTCCTAATTCATTGTTCTAACCGGTCCCTCACTGCAACGTTTTCCGAATCCAGCTCGCCCGCAACTACCCGTTCGTATGTGACCTTCTCAGGGCGACCTTGTGCGCGGTACGTCTCTGCTTCTTCTTCGCTCTTATGGAATCAGCACGATTGTTGGCGCCAGCCGGTTTGGTGGAGGCGCCATGCTTGGGTTGTATTTTGACCGGCGTTGCCGTCGGTTCCGTACTGCCGATTTCTGGAATCTCCATGTTGCCCTCCATTAACGCCGTCCTAAATGGACTGCATATGCAAACACCTGCGCTGGACGGGGCCTGCTGGTTGAATATTTTCAAAGTGAAGGCCTTCGCCGAGCATCACCTTGCTAATCGGTCACGAAAGGCGTCCATCATCCCGGTTGCTGCAAGTGTGTCGGCCGCAGTCGGCGGCGGAACCTGAATCATGTGATCGGCGCCAGGAGGCGTACTCACCACGAACATCTCCTGGTGTTGCATGATTGAGTCGAGCATGCTCTCGAGCCCTTCGGACTTGTATCCGTTGGCGAATCGAAGCCCGCTCTTGCTTGCCGTACTCGGGAGCAGAAAGTGTTCACACACCAAGTCCCAGTGCCCGCGAGTGGGAGCAGCCCACACTTTCAAAAACTCGACCGCCCCGCGAGGTCCGTTGTGGTATTCGATGTGAATCAGACCCGATGTCAGTTCAGGCATCAGGTCGCTCCAGTTAAGGACCAGCGCATCCGCAAGCGCAGCGTCCCATTGAAAGGTAGCGACTGCTGGCAAGGTTGGAGTAGCGATCATGAGTCCTCCCGGCACGAGCCCGCCGTCCACGGCACAGCTTGATTTCGGGCAACCGACCATCGCCCTCCATGAAGCTTGAAAAGTGCAGAGCCGCGGAGCAAGACACAGTCTCATTCTTTCGCCTAGGCATCACATTAGTCTGAGCAGAACTGCTCACTGAGCAATGTTGAACAGCTTTGATCGGCTCGTTAGACCGAGAATGAGAGTGCGAGTCGAGCGGGATGTCCCTCCGCTGTGCAGAAAAAGGCGGAATCACATGAAGGTAATCACACGAACGGTTTTTTGCCTAGTGCTCATGATGTTACTTGTTGGCTTCACGAACCTGACGCTGGCGCAGTCGCCCGATCAGCAAGAAAACTTGTTTGCATGTAAGAACGGATGGGACAGCTGCGATTCCTCCGTCTTGACTCCAGCCAACAAGAACGAGGTGGCTGCGGCCAGGCACCTGCAAAACATCTCTGACTGTGAGTATGGCTGGACGTCATGCAATCGTGCAGCGCTAAGCGAATCGGAGCTGCTTGAAGTCGCTGTAGTTGTACACCGCAACGCTGTTTCCAATTGTTGGAATGGCGTGGGACCCTGCGACTACGCCAAATTGACTCCGTCTGAGGCCGCTGGCGTGGCCGTCGCCGAAAATCACCGAAACATCTCTGACTGCTGGAATGGATGGCCGTCCTGCAAGCTCTCTAAGCTGAGTCCTTCCGAACTGAGCGATATAACGGTGGCTCAGCGCCGGCGCAACGTTACGGAGTGTTGGGATGGTTCGGCAAGTTGCGATCGGTCCAAATTATCGGCGGCGGAATTGAGCGCAGTTGCCGTTTCCGACCATCAGCGCAACTACATGGCGTGCGTAGGTGGCTTCGTCGGCTGCGATGTGACTCGGCTGACACCCGCCGAAGCCAGAGCCATCACCTCCGGCAAGAATACGACTTCGCCATGAAGGGCAAGGCTCCCACGGAACTGGAAGAAGGGCCGTCAATAATGAGCTTCTTGTCTGCCCATTGCCGCGTGTGTAAGAGTGAGCAGTTCAGAGCCTTGCCTCCAGAGGGTTGGGTTGAACGAGTTGTTCTGCCCCGCCTCTTCCTGTGCCCGGGAGTATGTGTCGAGTGCCACAAACGACGGTATTTACCGACTTTCCAACGATGGACGGCCGTCCCCAACACGTGGCGATGACGCAGATCGGCGTTCCGTGCGATCTCAACATGAGAGGAGAATGACGTGACTTACTACAGAGTTGATTTCGTGGCCGCCAAACTAATCTCGCGACCAGCCAGAAGATTCGTTACCGAGGAGAAGGCAAAGCAACATGCAAGACGTGTTCTGGGCCTAGAGGATGATCGAAACTTGGCTTCGAAGGTGACGATCGTCGCTGTCAGCAGAGACGGAACTCCCGTCTGAGCCGAGATGAAGATTGGCCAGCAGAAACTGGCGAACTCACCAGTTGAACAGGTTCTCGCTGCGATTGCCGAGGAAAAAAACGACCGTAGAATCAAGTGTCCGGTGTGCAGCAGTGAACTTTCGAGAAAATGGCAGACCAGCAGTGTCGGCATAAAGCCCAGTGTCGGCCAACCTCGGTGGGCCTGCAGTGTATGTGGGGGCACATTCATTCGCGCGGAGTTGCATCCCAACACGAACCGAAACGCGATTAGCGCTTCATCCTATTGGGAAGCTTTGCCTGAAGTAGAGTCTTGTATCATTGGCTAGTGTCCGACGATCAGGTTGCCAAAAGCTGGTCAGAATTGCTCGTTCGCCATGACCCGCCCAGTGATATTTTGGCTTCTCTGCGGCGTGCTGGTCACACCGGCTCTCGGTGTTCCTGCGTTCCCGGCGGGTGGCAGCCAGGCGCAGTTCGCGGTATTGCAAGTGCCGGAACTCGATGCCGGCTTTCACCTGCTCTATGAATTGAAGCCCGAGGAAGCTCGCGCACAGTTTGAGGCCTGGCAGAAGTCTCACCCGGAAGACCCCCTTGGTAGCGCCTCGGAAGCGGCAGCTTATCTGTTCGAGGAGTGTTATCGGCAAGGCGTCTTGACCTCCGAGTTTTTCCTCGACGACAAACGTTTTCTGGGCAAGGTCGCTCTCAAACCTGACCCGCAACTGCGCGCCGCATTTTTCGCCGCGGACAAACAAGCGCAGGACCTGGCGCAACTGCGATTGAAGGCGAACCCGGATGATACGAACGCCCTGTTCGCCATGACTTTAAGCTTGGGTATGCAGGCCGACTATGCCAGTCTGATCGATAAGCATCAGGTGGAAAGCCTGAAAATGATCAACGATGCCGATAGGTACGCCGACAAGCTGTTGGCGGTCGCGCCGGATGCCGCCGATGCCTATCTCACCTTGGGCGCGGCGAATTACATCATCGGAAGCCTGCCGGGATACAAGAAGTTTTTTCTCGGATTCTCTGGTGTCCACGGCGACAAGAAAGCAGGCATCCAACAGCTCGAGGTCGCCGCCGCGCGCGGCCACTATCTACGGCCGTTTGCGAAGATTCTGCTGGCGCTGGCGGCCCTACGTGAGAAAAACACCGAAGTAGCCCGCACACAACTTACGGAGCTAGTGGCCGAATTTCCTGAAAACCCGCTTTTTGCCAGTGAGCTGGCCAAACTCGATTTCCCGCCTACCGCGGCTATCCCCCGGAAGACCAAGTGAGCATTCCCGACGGACTTCCGGAATCCTAATTGATCTCGGCATTGATTTCGGCGGTTGCCGTTGCCCGTTTCGGGAAGCAGCCCATGTGCATTCCTGGAGATGATCAATTCTGCTCAGACCTTGTAACGCCACCAGATTAGAAAAATGACAGCCGCGAGGAGATTCAGAAGGGCCGCAATCTGAGCTTCACGACGGACAAGGAGAAATATGAAAACCAGTACGAAAGATAAGCTCAAGGGCAGCTTCCACGAAGTAAAGGGAACGATCAAGGAGCAGGTCGGGAAAGCCACGAATGACCGCGCGTTGAAAGCCGAAGGAAAAGCCGAAAAGAATGCCGGCAAAGTGCAACAGCGGATTGGTGACGCCAAGGAAGCCGTTGTAAAGCTGAAGAGAAAGCTGGCGGATTTGACAACCAAATAGGCCATTCAGACATCGATCGGTAAAGTTGAAACGGCCGTAGGAGAAGCAACTCAGCGCCAGCAACCCCACTCAATTGTTTCCGCACACCACGGGGCGAGCACAGGCGGCACGTGCCCGCTTTCAGTCTAAGGACGCGTTAACGCCCCTCCCATATTTCTCGCCAAAGAACATGGGCTCCGAGGCGCTATGCGCGGTCGGTCCCATCCGCAAGTGATGTGTTCTGTATTGACCATACAAGAGAGGCGCACGCGTGACATCGTGGATAGTGAAATGCAGTTTAATCCGTCACGTTGAGGAATGCACATGTCGAACCGATCGAAGGCTCAGATTCTTGTAGTCGACCACGACCCTCGGATCCGGGAAAGTTTGGGGATGTTGCTGATGTTTGCTGGGTACGACGTTGCCACGGCCGAGAATGGCGCCAGTGCTTTGTTGCACTTGGACCGAGTGCTCCCCGATCTGATCGTCACCGATCTCAACATGCCGCACATGTCAGGAGTCGAATTGATCTCGCAAGTGCGCAGCTCTCACCCTTCGGTCTCGATTGTCGCGATGAGCGCCGACTACCAAGGGGACGCCGTGCCAGCCAGCGTGCTCGCCGACCGGTTCTATCCCAAAGGACAGATTCTCGATCATCTGTTAGCCACCATCGCAAGCTTGATCGCGACCAGTACGGCGCATCGTAGTGCTCACGAAAGTCGCAATCAGCCGGCACTGGATTCTTAGAAACAAGGAGGAAAGTATGCTTGGAACCGTCTTGATTGTTCTTCTGGTTTTGTTTGTGGTGGGCGCACTCCCGACCTGGAACCACAGCCGTTCCTGGGGTTACTTCCCGAGCGGTGGATTAGGTCTGCTGCTCGTCGTAGTGGTGGTTTTGCTGCTGCTTGGCCGGATCTAGCTGAAAGTTGCAGCAGCATTTGACGCCCTCCCCCAAGCCATGGGGCGCATGGCAAAAGCGGCGGCCTTGTGTGAACTCCGGTGCAAGTAAGGGCAGAACCGCCGCGATGCCTGACCGCAAAATATATTCCCTCAACCGGGCCAAGGAGGAACACATGCTCTGGACGATTTTGGTAGTTCTCTTGATTCTGTGGCTGCTCGGTTTCACCCTTCAGGTAGGAGGGGGCCTGATCCACATTCTGTTGGTCATTGCTTTGGTGGTCCTGGTCTTCAATCTGATCAGTGGCCGCAGAACAGCCTGATCCTCACGGCGGATATCGCCACCCACAAGTTCGTCCACAAAAACACAGTGGACTGAAAAGGAAGTGTTTTATGAAGAAATACGCAATCGGTTTGTTGACTTTATCCCTGGCGACCTTCGCGTTTGCCAAATCGGGAAGGCCAGCGACGGAAGATCGCCTGCAAGCAGCCGGCACCGTCTTGCACGAGATCATGGCTGCGCCCGATAAGGGCATCCCTTCGGAAGTGCTCGCAGACGCCAAGTGTATCGCGGTGATTCCAAGCATGGGGAAGGGCGGATTCATCGTCGGTGGAGAGCATGGACGCGGGGTTGTCACCTGCCGGACTAAGAACGGCTGGAGCGCTCCGGCGTTCATCTCGATTGGCGGCGGAAATTTTGGCTTTCAGGCTGGCGGGGAGTCAGTCGACCTCGTTGTGCTGTTCATGAATGACGCAGGCGTGCAGAAGTTGCTGTCCAGTAAGTTCGAGCTCAGCGGCGAAGCGTCGGCGGCTGCGGGCCCAGTTGGACGCCATGCTGCAGCAGGCACCGATTGGAAGATGAACACGGAGGCCTTGAGCTATTCGCGTTCCAAAGGCATATTTGCTGGAATCGCTGTGGATGGCGCCGTGATCCAACCGGACAATGATTCCACCAAGGCTTTTTACGGAAAGAACGTCCCGTTTGCTAAAACACTGTCTGGCGACGTGCACGCTCCTTCGGGAACGGACTCGTTTCTCGCGGCTGTAAGGGCCGCCGAAAGTAAGGCCGCAGCGCATGAGGCTGCTGAAGGCAAATAGTTGATGATTGCTGGTGTGCCTGCCGAGTTGCAGCGCACCGGCTTTCGAATATCACGGCGTTGTCGGGCGAGGTTTCCGAAGAAAGACCGAACCTGGCAGCGTCGCGACTCTTCGCCAAACCTCTAAGTTGACCAGACAGGTGGTCCATGTCGTTGCCAAAGACTCTGCCATTCAGAAGACCCTCGGGTATCGCACTCCCGCTGTCGCAACAACCTGAGCTCAAGCGAACGAAACATTTCGACGCAGCCGTGAATCTTTCACTTCCCAGCCGAATCGCCATTATAGGAAATTACCTCCCACGCCAGTGCGGGATTGCCACGTTCACCACCGACTTATGTGATGCGGTTTCGAGCGAGTTCGGAACGGAACGGTTGTTCGCACTTCCCGTGAATGATCCGGACTCCGAATATAGCTATCCAGAGCGGGTTCGATTCGAGCTGACCGAAGAGGAGCTGGCATCCTACGGCCGTGCTGCCGAATTCCTCAATTTCACCAATGTCGATCTGGTTTGCGTGCAGCACGAATATGGGATCTTTGGCGGACCTGCCGGAAGCCACATCCTGGAGCTGTTGCGCAAGCTCCGCATGCCGATCGTAACCACTCTTCATACAGTTTTGCGTGAACCCAACATCGACCAACATCGCGTGATGGTCGAGCTGGCCGAGCTCTCCGACCGCCTGGTCGTAATGAGCCAACATTCCTCGCAGTTTCTCCAGGACATCTTTCGGGTCCCCGCCGCAAAGATCGACGTCATCCCGCATGGCGTCCCCAACCTAGCCTTTGTGGATCCGAATTTCTACAAGGACCGATTCGGGGTTGGAGGCCAATCTGTACTGCTGACCTTCGGCTTGCTCTCACCCAATAAGGGAGTGGAATCAGTCATCCAAGCGATGCCGCACATTCTGGCTCGCAACGGCAACGTGACCTATATCGTCGCGGGCGCGACGCATCCGCACATCAGGCGGCGCGAGGGCGACAAATACCGGGAGTCGCTGCAGTCGCTTGCTAGAGATCTTGGAGTCGAACACAACGTCATATTTCACAACCGATTTGTCAGCCCGGAAGAAATGATGGAGTTCATCGGTTCAGCCGACATTTACATCACCCCTTACAGGAATGAGGCGCAGGTCGTGTCGGGAACGCTGGCCTATGCGCTGGGCGCGGGAAAAGCGGTCATCTCGACTCCCTACTGGCATGCACTCGAGCTTCTGGACCAACAGCGCGGAATCCTGGTCCCCTTCAACGACGAGTCAGCAATTGCGGAGCAGACCATATGGCTCCTGGAAAATGAGGCCGAACGTCACGCCATGCGCAAACGCGCTTATTTGTATTCGCGCAACATGGTTTGGAAGAGTGTGGCTCAGGACTACATGCGCAGCTTCCAGCGGGCCAGATCAGAACGTCTGTGGAACCCTCGGCTGGTCAGTCCAAACCCAGCCGGTGCAAATCACGTTCAGAATTTGCCGCCCGTGAAGGTGGACCACCTCAGCCGCATGACGGACGATACGGGAATCTCTCAGCATGCCGTATTCGCGGTGCCGAATCAGCACGAGGGCTACACCACCGACGATAACGCTCGAGCCCTGATCGTTTCGATCATGGTGGAACAACTTGGATCGGAGGGGGATGCTAAAGCGAAGACATTGGCGTCGCGATATCTGGCTTTTCTCTGGTTGGCCTTCAATTCCACAAACGGACGATTCCGCAATTTTCTCAACTATGAGCGCCGGTGGCAGGAGTTAGAGGGATCGGAAGATAGTCACGGCCGCGCTTTGTGGGCCTTGGGAACCGCGATCAACCAGGCGGTCGATGAAAGTTTAAGGGGGCTCGCCGGGCGTCTCTTCGAGCTTGCAGTTCCGGCGGTGATGACTTTTACCAGCCCCAGGGCATGGGCATTCTCCTTATTTGGGATCCAGGAATACCTTGATCGCTTCCCGGGAGACCGTTCCGCACAGAGGCAGCGAGATACGCTCGCTGACCGATTGCTGAACATCTATCGGGTGACCCGCACGACGAATTGGAAGTGGTTTGAAGAGGGTTTGGCGTACTCCAACGCTCGCTTGTCCCAGGCGTTATTGTTGGCAGGCTCGCGCACCTCGAATCAGGAGTTGCTCGAGGCTGGCCTCGAGTCCTTGGAGTGGCTTGCGGGGCAACAACGCTGCCCCATGAACGGACATTTTGTCCCCATCGGCTCGCAGGGGTTTTACCGCAAGGCAGGCGAAAAAGCCCGCTTTGATCAGCAACCGGTAGAGGCGTGTGCAACGGTGTCCGCGTGTCTCGAGGCGTATCGCGCAACCGGAGATGATCATTGGCGCGCACAGGCCTGGTCTGCGTTCAATTGGTTTCTCGGAGACAACGACCTGAAGATTGCCTTGTACGACGCCGCCACAGGCGGATGTCGAGACGGTCTTCATCCTGACCGGGCCAACGAGAACCAGGGAGCAGAGTCCACGCTTTCCTTCTTGATGGCCCTCTCGGAGATGCGGCAGTTCCAAACAATTCAATCGCCAGAGACTGCAAGTTAGTCGGGTATTGGCGCAATTCGATAGTTTTTGCAGCCCGGCGTTTTCGAGTGTCCGTTTGCTGCTACTGTGACAACAATTATGATTTTGACCATCGAAACGATCGATTCGACAGATTCTCTCCTTCATCGGTATCCCGCCAATCCAATTCTGGCCAGCAAAGACTGGCCTTACCGAATCAACAGCGTCTTCAACGCTGGAGCGACGCTGCTTCCAGACGGCTCAACGCTCCTGCTTTGTCGCGTCGAGGATCGCCGCGGTCTCTCCCATCTTTGCACCGCCCGCTCTGCGAACGGTGTCGACTGCTGGAAGATCGATCCAGAGCCCACGCTGATGCCGGATCCGAGTCAATATCCAGAGGAACTTTGGGGTATCGAAGATCCGCGAATCACCTACGTTCCAGAACTTCAGCAGTATGCCGTCGCGTACACGTCGTACTCCAAAGGCGGGCCCGGAGTTTCGCTGGCACTAACTACTGATTTTCGAAGCTTCGAACGATTGGGCGTGATCATGTCGCCAGATGACAAAGATGCAGCGCTTCTGCCGCACAAAATCGGCGGACTTTGGGCACTCATCCACCGACCGATGACTCCCTTGGGGGCGCACATCTGGATTTCTTACTCTCCCGACCTGCGCCATTGGGGTGGTCATAAAGTAATGATGGAAGCACGCAAGGGTGCGTGGTGGGACGCGAACAAGATTGGCTTGTCGTCCCCGCCGATTGAGACCGACAGAGGTTGGCTCGTGCTCTACCACGGAGTAAAGCACACCGCCTCCGGCGCGTTATACCGGATAGGCCTCGCCCTTTTTGAGCTCCAGAAGCCGGACGTTTGTCTGTTACGAGGAGATTCCTGGATCTTCGGACCAGAGACAGGCTATGAGCGCGGCGGCGATGTTCACGATGTGGTGTTTCCGTGCGGACACACGGTCGCCCCCGACGGAGACACGATTAACATCTATTACGGTGCGGGTGATTCCTGTATAGCGCTCGCACAAGCAAGCATGCGATCGCTGCTGAAGTGGTTGGACAATAACGGCAAGACTAATGATGCAGATCGTAATTGCTAGAGAAGCGGTCGCACAAACCCTGAGCCTCGGCTATCTGCGATTCTGGACCTGATGTTGTGAGCGCAGTGCATTGATTTGCTCTTGGAGTTCAGATCGGAGACACACTCATGTCGTGCGGGTAACATTCCGTGACGGTCCATCTTTCATCCCACTCACAATCGCAATTCTGAGACGAGAACCATCGTCTTGGTTTCCGAGATACGGTCGGCTTCAGCCCACGTATCCTCACCAGACTTGAGGAAATAATGAAGAATCTCTATGTCGGAAATATGGAAGCAAGCACAACTGCGGAAGACCTTAAAGCTGCATTCGCAACCTACGGCCCGGTCGAAGTGGTAACAATCATCACCGACAAGACGACCGGGGTTGGCCGCGGGTTCGGCTTCGTGGAAATGACTGCCGACAAAGACGCACAAGAAGCAATCCTCGGTCTGAATGGTTCTCTCATGGCAGGGAAAGCAATCGTCGTGAACGAGGCTCGCCCAAAACCAAAAAGCGCTCGCTCGCAAACTTCGCATTAGCCCGGGAACGGACGCGTCTCGCATCGGAGGACGGTGATCTGCCGCGCTCCGCGAAGACTTCGACAGATCACATGGAAGGTATCGGCCCGCCCAACGGCTCAGCTTGTCCCCGGGGAACGATTCTGCTTGTGGACGATCCGGCGCCTAGGATGGGACCTGCACACGGATGATGAGATTTCATCTCGGCTGTGTCACGCCCAGTCGTGAGGAGTTAGAATTCCCGGGTAACGCACTTGCTCCGCTTCTCGACCAATTTCGAGAAGCCCTCACGCCATCCACGCCTCCATTTCAACTGGTTCTGGATATTCTGGACTCCGTGTAGGTTGATGGGTTGATGTGCATTTTTTTGTCCCAAGGTATCGTAGCTGCAACGGCTCAGCACGCCTCTGGCAGCGCTGTTCCGACTTGGCAGAACTTGGAGATGCCGTTTCGAGCGTGCTGGAGTGTGGCCGTAACTGTGGCTGTACAGTGCTACATATTTCCAACGTTTTCAGCACTTGCGAGTTGCCCTCTGTGCGCGCAATTCATTTGTAAGGTATTGGCTAAATGTGACTTCCAGGATATTGACCTACTGACCGCGGATGACTCTTAATCAGTAGGTTGTAGGTTCGATTCCTACCGCGCTCACCATCCTTTTAGAATCAATAACTTACAGCATAAAATACCGCCCCGAACGAGCCTCTTAAGTCCGCTCGCTCCGACGTCACGTCATATATTTTCAGCAATTTACAGAGACCTAACGCAACTGATCTGGTTCAGATGTTCAATGAGATCACTCGGAAGATCCATATCATTATCAAGGGGATGCGTTCTATCAGAACTTCATGTAGGCTAAAGTCAGGCTGTGCTCTGACTCTGACAGGGCGTCCGCGCCCCCTAAACTAAGCGGCGCGCCGGTGCGCGGACTCCTGGTCAAGTCTCGAAGGGTCGGTCAGGGGAGCTTGGCGTACTCGGCCTTGGCTTGCTTCAGGATGGGGATGTCAGGGTCGGCATCTTTCCATAAAGCGAAGAAGTCCTGATAGGCGGTTTTGGCTTGAAAGGTATCGCCGCTGAGGGCGCAGGCGCGACCGAGTTGGAGATGGGCGAGAGCACCGGTTACGAAGTTAGCCACGACGCCTCGATGGTCGAGCATTTTTTGAAATTCCGCGGCTGCCTCAGGTCCGTTGCCGAGCTGCAGCCGCAATATACACACACATATACTTCGACAAAGTGACCTTAATACCAAGTAAGTACGCCATAATACTTAGCAGGCAGGGCCGTGCAGCGAACGCGATCGAGATACTGCAACCGGCGCGCCAGTTTGAACTGGCCAGCGGAGACTTCGCGTTTATGGTGCCGACCTATGATCGAGGGCTTGCCTAGCTTCAGCTCAACCAAGGCGCGGACCGCGGGCAACACATAGTCCTGCGTCCGCGTGTCAGAGGGATACTTGCGGTTCAATTCATCCGCCAGCCGGGTAGCCGCAGGAATGTCACCGGCCGTGGCCAGCGCAATGGCGGTCATCGATCCTTCGTCCCGGTTTACGCCAGATGTCGGGGCCTTGGCCAGGTATTGACGGGCAAGAGCCAGGTTGCCGACTTCAGCTTCGCGCCAGGCGCTGCCGACATCGTACTCCGAGACACGTCTTCTTCCGTCGCCGTGTTCCGCCGCGGTCTGGGCTTCCTCAGTCAAGGTACGTGCGCGGGTGAAGCGGCCATGAAAGGCTAAGGTCTGCCCCGCGTAATACAGTAATGTGGCCTCGGCCTCGAACTTGCCCTTCGCCCATTCCAACTGCTGGTTCATGCCCGCATCGTCACCTTCCAGGAATGCGACGAAGTAGCGATTGGCCCGCAGCGGCATCGACAGCCCGGAACCCAGCAAATACAGCTCCCGAGGCTGGATGCACGATGTTGTTGAGCCGATCAATGTCGCCACCAAGTCCAGGGCAGCCACGTTCTGCAGCGGCTCGAAGCTGACCAGCTTTGATGCGATCTCCGAGAAACTTCGGCGCGCACCCAGGCTTCTCTCTGATTAGAACGCATGCGCCGAAGGTTTCGATAAGACCGCGAAAACAGGCGGCCCATACAGGCCCGTTCCTCTGGTCGAGGGCATTGAAGCCCCCAATGAGGAGGTGGTGCGCATGGTTGATGAACCCCGCAACCGCAACTCGCCCCTGGCGGAACTCCACCTCACCGTCGTGGACCACCCGCTCAAATGACGCGCGAAGTGCTTCCAACGAAAATGCGATGCCGACGATAATTTCGCCTTCGAGCTGAAACTTTGATTCGAGCGACTCAAGAACTCGACGTTCGTATGGGATCAGTTTGACCTGCATGCTTCTTCCACTCGACGATTTCGAGTAAGCGCACACAACCTGCGCCCAAGTTTATCGCTTCGACACTTTCCCAACATAGCGGAATTGCTATCGGTTCTCGCGTACCCTTTCCAAGTCACGAGCCTTCGCTTTGTTCGCGGTCGACTTAAAGACGAAATAGCACTTTCCCTCAAGAAACTGTCCGGCGCCCCGCCTCCGACTTCAGATCATAATCAGCAACCAGCGAAGTGTCGTAGTAAAGATGCTTCGCCAAAATCGAGCTCTTTGATTGCACGTCTTTCGGATTGCTGCGCTCGCCTCCAGCCTTCAGCTTCAAAGCGCTCTGCCTCGACGCGCGATGTTGCATCAGACGTTCCTGCAAGTTCACGCTTATGCCCACTTTAAGCGGAATTCCTGTTAAGGTATGCATCTCATATATGCCGGCCTTCGCCGGAACAATGCTCTCGATGTCGCTGAAACGAATTTTCTGGATCACGCTTCCCCCAAACGCGCGCTTTCATGGGACCAGCCGCTATCGACGCATTCCCTGCAAGCCGATCATGTAGCGTAGTTTGGCTTGCATCGTTTGCCTATCCGCAGTCCCCCGGCGTCCGCCGCGATTTTTTTGCGAGGCCTATTTTAAGCGGCGGCGGCGGCGGCCTCCGCGACCTCGGGGGCAATGCCCCCGAGCATCATGGCTGCGGTTTGCTGAACAGCTTCCAGACTCTCACGCAGCAGGTTGGCGTCTCCGTGCCAAAGCTGGATGTAATCAGCGGCGGCACTGCCCGTCTCCAGCCCGATGGATTGGCAGACCACGAAAGCGACGGCTTCGGCCTCAGTCTCGCGGACTTGCTTGGTGGTCAGGGTGCGGCGCTCTCCCCGGTGCAACATCTCGTGGCCGATCTCGTGCGCTAGAGTCGAGAATTCCTCGGCAGGCTGCATCCCGGAAAGCAACGTGATCTTGCCGCCGTGCGATAGCCCCTTGGAGGTGCGATCGTTTCGGAATAATCCAGCGCAATGCCTCGTGACTCCACGAACTTGACCAGCCGTTCACGGTAACCGCTGACATCGCCTTGCACTTCGGTCAAGGTGGGAAGGTCCTTCCCTTCGGTCTGGCTGATGTCGAAAACATAGACTGCCCGGAATCCGTAGAGTTGCTCCTGCGACTGCTTCGCGTCCTCGGTTGCCTCTGCTACGGTGTCGGCTTTTTTTGGGCCGATCATCAGGGCGAGAATCATGATGCCTTCTTCCCCGCGTTTCACGAAGCGGCCAAGCGAGTTCCACGTTCTCAATCCGGCGACGTTGGTGGCATCGGGTTTTCTGGCGAGCGATCAGCATGATATTGCCGAAGCTGTAGTTGTGAAAGCGGCCCATCGCCGAGAGATACTGCGTCAAGACTTCACTCTGCCCTGACTCCAGAGCCTCGACGAGATAGCTGACTGCATCCTTGGTGCGGTTGTTGATTTTCTTCTAATTTCATTGTTTTTTCCTTTCTGCCGTTGCCGGCCTGTTTTTGTCCTTCACTTGAGCGCCAGCGGACAAAAACAGACGGCACGGTGAAAGAAACTGAACGGAGGCTTGTGAAGGTGGCAGGGTGCGAGTGAAAGCGCGGTGAGTGACAAACGGGTTTGGGTTTTGTTTGGCGCGAAACCGGCGCAGTCCGAAGCTCCCGCCCGAGCCGCGGCGGTGAGCGGCGTCCACCTGAACCAAGGCGGAGTGGGGGAAAGGCTCCCGAAGGGCTCCTTTGGGGTGCATTGAGAAACGAGGCGTTTGCGAACGGTGGGGAGAAAAGCTGACCCAGACGGCGTTGCAGTTTTGATTGGAGAGGTGTGGAGAGCCTTATCCGAAAAGGGAAAGCGATCCAGGTGCTGTTTTTGCCCCTGTTTGCGGGCAGCAAGTGTTCGTAGCAAGTTAAAATGTCCG
>Ga0209656_10000733_pt1 | contig 21297 bp, 17 predicted proteins | sample BogFormECP12_OM2_FD_188239 | JGI IMG/M metagenome (GOLD analysis project Ga0209656, IMG submission 188239) | Bog forest soil microbial communities from Calvert Island, British Columbia, Canada - ECP12_OM2 (SPAdes) (version 2) | ecosystem: Environmental > Aquatic > Freshwater > Wetlands > Bog ... | reverse complement strand
CGACGGGATCGCCCAGCCGGATGCCGCACCCGGCGTGTTCCAGGTAATGCCGAGATAGATCAATGCCGGCACGACCATGCCGCCGATCGCGGCTGCGGCAGGCAGCATCGCCCGGCGTCGGTTGGACAGCTGGCCGGCCAGCAGCTCGCGTTTGATTTCCAGCCCGACCAGAAGAAAAAAGATTGCCATCAGACCGTCATTCACCCACAACAGAAGCGGCTTCTCGATCCCAAAACCGCCGATGCGTACAGAGCCGCGCACGCTCAGCAGCAAATCGTAGAGGCCGGCCACGGGCGAATTGGCGAGCGCGAGGGCGAGCGCTGAAGCCAGCATGAGCACGATCCCGCTCGCCGCCTCGTGCCGAAACAGCCGCTGCAATGTGCCGAAGCGCATCGATCTCTCCCTTATTGGTCTCCTGGCCTCCGAGGCGAGAGGCGGTTAAGCTTACCGACGACCGCACCGAAGGGGCGAACATGGACAACGGCATAGCGGGCATCGACCACGTCATTGTCGGGGTTCGCGATCTCGAACGGGCGCGGATGGGATGGAGCCGGCTCGGCTTCACCTTGTCACCCCGCGGCCGGCATCTCGGCCAAGGAACGGCGAATTATTGCGTCATGTTTCCATCCGATTATGTCGAGCTCCTTGGCATTGTCGATGCGAACGACTTTGTTCAGCGCCTCGACACGTTTCTGGCGCAACGCGAGGGATTGATGGCGGCGGCGTTTGCGCCGGCCGCCGCACTTGAGGAAGTCCGTTCGGCACTACTGCGCCGGCGGCTCCATCCATCCGAGCCACGGCCGCTCGGCCGTCAGCTCGAGTTGCCCGAGGGCACCGTCGTGCCGCGCTTCAGCTTGCTATCCCTGCCGATGGACGAGACCCCGGGGCTCGACAGTTTCATCTGCGCCCACCTGACGCCCGAGCTGATGCGGCGTCCGGAGTGGCTCCGCCATCCCAACGGCGTCCTCGGTTTGAGGGGCATCCACGTGCTGGTCGAGAGCACTGCTGCGCTACTGGAGCCTTATGACCGGCTGTTCGGCATCCAGCAGGTGACCACGACGGATGCGGTCGCCTGCGTTCATGTCGGGGCGCATCGGATCGTGTTCAGCACACCGGACGATTTTTCGACGATGCATCCCGCCCTTGATCTCGATGCCGATTTTCCGCTGCCCGGGATCATCTCGCTCGAGCTCGCTATCGACCGGCGGGACCATACGGCCGATTACCTGACCCAGTGGCAGATCCCGTTTAACGAGATGTCGGACGGCAGCCTCGTCGTGCCGGCGAAGGAAGCCAATGGTGCGATGCTCTTCTTTGGCGAGAAATGACCCCTCTCGATCTGTTCAACGGATGATAGGGTTAGCCAAGGCCTATCGCGAGCGCGATTTGCCGAAGATATGTCGAAAACCCGATGCGGCGCGCCTCCGGCCTCCGGCCTCTCCCTGACTTTCGGCATCCAGCCGTATGAGAGATGCAGCTATAAATTGAAGCGAAAGTACATGATATCGCCGTCCTGGACGATGTAATCCGCACCTTCCAGACGCATGCGGCCGGCGTCTTTTGCGCCTTGCTCGCCGCCATGTGCAATAAAATCGGCATAGGCGATTGTCTCGGACCTGATGAATCCTTTCTCGAAATCGGTATGGATGCGGCCCGCGGCTTGCGGCGCCTTTGTTCCCCGCTCAACCGTCCAAGCATGGGCTTCCTTTGGCCCGACGGTAAAAAACGTGATCAGATCGAGGAGCGTGTAACCGGCGCGGATCACCCGGGACAGACCGGGCTCGTCGAGCCCGAGCGTCGCCAAAAACTCGCGTTTTTCGTCGGGGTCGGCGAGTTGTGCAAGCTCCGCCTCGATTGCGGCTGAGATTACGACCGCGCCGGCGCCGCGCCGAGCGGCATATTCGGCGACGCGCCCGCTTGCGGCATTTCCCACGGCGGCACGCGCCTCCTCGACATTGGCGATGTAGAGAACCGGCTTAGCGCTCAACAGCTGCAGCCGATCAAGGTCCCTCTGCCGCTCGGGTTCGACAAGAACGCTGCGCGCCGGCTTCCCTTCGCGCAAACCTGCGAGCATCATTTCGGCGAGATCGAGCTGCCCCTTCCCTTCCCGGTCGCCGCCGCGCGCCCGCTTCGCCATCTGCAGCACGCGCCTTTCCAGGCTTTCGAGATCAGCGAGCATCAGCTCCGTCTCGACCGTCTCGGCATCGCGGATCGGATCAACCGACCCTTCCACATGAACGACATTGCCGTCAGGGAAGCAGCGCAGGACGTGGGCGATGGCGTCTACTTCGCGAACATGTCCGAGAAACTGGTTGCCGAGCCCTTCACCGTGGGCGGCGCCGCGGACCAGCCCGGCGATATCGACAAATTCGAGCTGGGTCGGGACAATCTTGGCCGATTTCGCGAGACGGGCGGATACCTCGAGCCGTTCGTCGGGCACCGCAACTCGCCCGACATTCGGCTCGATCGTGCAGAACGGGTAATTGGCCGCTTCTGCCGCGGCGGTCGCGGTCAGCGCGTTGAACAGGGTGGATTTGCCGACATTCGGCAATCCGACAATGCCGCAACTGAAACCCATGTGTTTGGGCTGTTCCTCTTAGGACTGCGCGAGACTTGGCGACGCGCTTTCATCCGGTGGCGAAAAGCGCCGGGCCACCTCGCTCATGAAGGCGTCGGGCGCGCCGGACAACATGAGCGGGATCGTCTCCGCTACCGCGCCGAGCAGCGGCTCAACCCAGCCGGTCAGCTCCTCGCTGGGGAAATTCTGCAAGACGTAAGGCTGAACGAGCTCCTTCACCCCGGGATGTCCAACCCCGATCCGCACCCGCCAGTAATCCGGCCCGAGCAGAGTGTCGATCGACCGCAGCCCGTTATGGCCGGCGCTGCCGCCGCCCCGCTTCACCCTGAGCTTGCCCGGGCGCAAATCGATTTCGTCATGTATGACGATGATGTCCGAAAGCAAGAGCTTGAAAAAACGCACCGTCGCGCCGACCGACTCGCCGGACGCATTCATGAAGGTCTGCGGCTTCAGGAGCAGCACCCGCTCACCGCCGATCGACGCCTCGGCGAGCTCGCCCTTGAAGCGGTTGCGGAATCCCGCGGCGCGGTGCCTTCGGGCAATCGCCTCGACCGCCATGAAGCCGATGTTGTGGCGGTTGCCGGCGTAACGAGCACCCGGATTGCCAAGGCCGACGAGGAGGCGCATCAGCAGCCGGTCGCGGCGGCAGCATGGGCGGAGGCCAAAGAGCTCAGATTGCCGCGGGCTGCTCGGGGGCCGGTGCTGCTGTCGCAGCCGCCGCGGCTTCCTCACGCACCGCCGAGGAGGCCGCGATGCTGGCGATGGTAAAGTCACGATCGGTGATCGTCGGGCGGCAGCCCTCCGGTATGATGACCCGGCTGACGTGAATGCTGTCGCCGATTTCGAGCCCGTTCAGCTCAACAACGAGCTGGTCGGGGATGCGATCCACCGGGCAGTTCAGCTCGATCCCATGACGGACGATATTGAGAATGCCGCCGCGGCGGATGCCGGGCGACATTTCCGGGTTGGTGAAGACGACCGGCACGGTCACCGTGATCCGCGCATGGCTGCCCACCCTCATAAAGTCGACATGCAGCGGCGCGTCGGTTGCCGGATGGACCTGCACGTCCCGCGGCAATGAGCGGTGGACTACCTCGTCCACCCGGACGTCTACCAGGGTGGCAAAGAACCCGCGGTTGGCGAGCGCGCGCGACAATTCGCGTGGCTCCAGGCTGATCAATACCGGCTCCAGGTTGTCGCCGTAAATGATGCCGGGGACGCGCCCCGCGCGCCGTGTCGCCCGGGCGGCTCCCTTCCCAGCGCGGGCGCGCGGTTCGGCGCTCAGGGTGTTGATCTCGGGCATTGGTCGTCGCTCCTCACAACGGCGGGATAATGAGCCAGCTTAAGATAGGGCAGGATCGGGTTAATGCCAGCGCTCGGGGCGACGTACACGCTCCGGCGCCACAGCGGTCCCGAAAATCAGTCGAATAGGCTGGAGACCGATTGCTCCTCGCTGATCCTCTGCATCGCCTCGGCCATTAGCGGGGCAATGGTCAGCTGGCGGATGTTGGGCGCGGCGCGAACCGCGTCGGTCGCGACGATGCTGTCGGTGATGACCAGCATCTCGATCGGCGACGCGACAACCCGCGGCACGGCACCCCCCGACAGCACCCCATGGGTAACATAGGCATAGACCCTGGAGGCTCCGGCTTCGACCAGCGCCACCGCGGCGTTGCATAGCGTGCCCGCAGTGTCGACGATGTCGTCGACGAGGATGCAGCGGCGCCCGGCAACGTCGCCAATGATGTTCACGACCTGCGAGACGCCAGCCCGTTCGCGACGCTTGTCGACGATGACGAGATCGGCGTCGAGCCGACGGGCGATATCACGGGCGCGTACGACGCCGCCGACATCGGGCGAGACAATGACGAGATCCTGGCGCGAAAGGTGGTCCCGAATGTCCTTCACCAGAACCGGCGAGGCATAGAGGTTATCGGTCGGGATGTCGAAGAAGCCCTGGATCTGTCCAGCATGAAGGTCGAGGGTGAGCACCCGATCCGCGCCGGCGGCGGTGATCATGTTGGCGACGAGCTTGGCGGAGATCGGGGTGCGCGAACCCGATTTGCGGTCTTGCCGGGCATAGCCGTAATAAGGCACAACCGCGGTTACCCGGCGCGCCGAGGCGCGTTTCAGCGCGTCGAGGGCGACCAGCAATTCCATGAGATTGTCGTTCGCCGGGTAGGAGGTCGGCTGGATCACGAAAACATCCTCGCCGCGCACGTTCTCGTGAATCTCGACAAACACTTCCATATCGGAAAACCGGCGCACGCTGGCCTTGGTCAGGGGCAGGTCGAGATAGGCCGAGATAGCTTCGGCGAGCGGCCGATTGCCGTTGCAGGCGAGCAGCTTCATGTCCGGAGAACAACTACCGGTGCCGACGGGTTCGGCCCCGCGGCTTCATTCGACAGCTATTTAACAGACCGCCGATGCAATGGCAAACGCTTCAGGACCCGCCGGCGGTTGGCGGAGCGCCGCGCGCGACCAGCGTCATGATGCCGTCCTGCGCCGAGACGGCGACCATATAGGCGACATCGCCCCAGGGGCCGTCGAGTAGACCGGCAGGGACATCGTTTTCTTGTCCGACGGTGCCGATCTCGCCGCCGTCCTTGTGGCGCACATGCCAGACAATCTTGACGTTCTGCTTCCCCCCTTTGGGCTTTCCCACGGTGACGTCTGCGTCGAGCATGAGGTCGGCCTTGGCCTGCGGATCGGTCATGATCGCAAGATCCTGTTTCTTCAGCAGCTCGGCGACCGCGCGGGCCAGTGCCTCGTTGCCGTCGCCGGGGGCGCCCGCGACCTCGCCGATCGCCAGTCGCGTGCGCCCGCCGATCTCGGTTTCCGCCGGGGGCTCGTCCTGCAGCAGGCCCGCGAGCTGCGCTGCGCTGGCAGCGGCCAGACGCGCAACCGCATCCTCGTTTCCAGCATCCCAATCGGCTGCCGGAGCATCGAGCCGCTCGGCGCGTTCGCCGAGCCGCCGGCCCGAGGAATCGCGCAGCTCCCACAGCACGACCAGCGCCGCTTTGCCTTGCGACGGTGCCATCTCCTGTATTCTGCCGACAAGCTCATAGCTGCCGATGCTCGCGGTTTTGTCGCTCGCTGCGATCTCCCGCTCCTGCAGCGCGCTCGCCATTGCCGGTCCGAGCTTCTCGGCCGTTGCCCGCGGCACGCCTTCTATCGGAGCGATCGCCACACTGGCGCTGTCGCGCAACGCCAAGATTGGCGCGCCTCGCCGCGGCACATCGTCGGCGAACGGGTGCGGCAGCGGCTGGCAGCCCGCCGCCGGCAGCAGAGCGGTGAGCAACACGCCGAGATCGCGAATCGGGCCGAACGAGCCACTTAAATCGAGAGATCGGCGGGTCTGTCCAAAGGCCAGTGGTCTAATCACGAAGCGCGATCGCCGAGAGAGCACGACCATAGGCGCGCTCGCCCTGCAGACAGGCACGCCGATAGCTGAAGAAACGCTGATCTTCAGCAACCGTGTCGTGAACAGCACGCGCTATGGTGACGATGCCGGCGCGGCCCAGCCGGCGCTCGATATAGCCCGGCAGGTCGAACCTGAAATGGCCGGTCCGCATTGCCGGCGCGAAGTAAGCCGCACTCCCCGCGTCCTCCGCGAGAAATTGCTGCGGGAATTCCGGCCCGACCTCGTATGAGCACCGAGCAATGCACGGGCCGATAGCAGCGCGAATGCGGGCCCGCTTTGCACCCAACGCCTCCATCCGGTCGAGGGTGGCTTCGACGATCCCGCCGAGCGCACCGCGCCAGCCGCCATGGGCCGCGCCGATGACTTTGGCGCCCGCATCCTCGAACAGGATCGGGGCGCAATCGGCCGTGAGAATACCAAGAGCAATGCCGCAAACGCCCGTGACCAGACCATCGCCCCGCGGCGCCGCATCACGAGACCAGGGCTTATCCACCGTGATGACCGTGGCGCTGTGCACCTGGTAGCAGGTCACCAGCCGATCGGGCGACAAGCCCAGCCGCTCCATCGCGATCCCACGGTTCAGCGCAACCGAGTCGGCTGCATCGCCCGAGCCGAACCCGCAGTTCAATGATTCGAAGAGCCCGCCGCTGACCCCGCCGCGGCGGGTAAAGAAGGCATGGCGTATCCCGGAATCGCGGTTGAGAAGATCAAGGGTGATCATTGTTCGGCCCGCTCAGCCGTCAACGGCGGCACCAAAGCCGGCCGGCGACGGCAGGCCAGGCGAAACGAGCGCCACGACCTTGAACAGATCGCCCATCTCGCCGGGATCCAGCAAGCGCCTGACCCCGCTTTCGAGCGCCTGCCGCTGGGCCGGCGCGGCCCGCGCGCTCAGCGCCGCAAGCCTCAGGGCGGCGCCGAGCGCCGCGAGAAACCGGCCCTGGCTGACCGGCCCGTGGGTCTTGGCGCCGGCCGCCCGAGCGGCTTTGGCGAAGGCGTCGAAATCGACATGGGCGCTGAGATCGGCGGTGCCCGGCGCGGCCAGTGCGGAAACCGGCCGATGACGTTGAAGCGCGCGGAGCGTCGGTCCGGGCGCTGTCGGGAAGTAGCCGTAATCGATGAATATAGCGGCGCCCGGCTGGCGGGCGAACCGCGCCCCGAGCGCGCCCGCCAAGGCGACAGCGGCCGGGCAGATCTCTGCGATCGTTCCAATCGCGCTCTCGCACAGACTGCCGGGCACGAGCAAACTTGCCGCGGGGGTTTCGGGGCCGGCGACAAAGACCAGGTGATCCTCGGGATCGACCGCAACCAGCCGCTCCGACCAGCCGCCAACTCTGCGGACCAACTGTCGGATAGGCAACGCGTCGAGGAACTCGTTGGCGACCATCAATAGCGGGCCCTCTGGCAGCTCCTCGATACGCGTCACCCATGTCGGACTCGCTTGGCTAAGGCGTCGTTCCTGTTCGGCGCGGAGCACCGGGCTGACCTCGACCAGAAAGACGCGCAAGGCGCGGCGAAACTCCGGCACGGTGCCGGCGGCGCGCAGCAGGTCGCTCATCAATACGCCTCGGCCAGGCCCCAATTCTGCCACGATGACCGGATCCGGCCGGCCGATCCGATCCCACAGCTCGGCGCACCACAGCCCGATCAGCTCGCCGAAAATCTGGCTGATCTCGGGTGCGGTTGTGAAGTCGCCCGCCGTTCCGATCGGATCACGCCTTGCGTAGTAGCCGCCCGCCGGGTCATGCAACGCCATTGCCATATAGGCGGCGACCGTCAGCGGCCCCTCGGCCCGGATCCGCCTGGCGATTTTGCCGGCGATTTCCTCGCTCACGACCGGGCGGGAACTGGCGCGCGCAGCGCCCACGCGATAATCAGGATGCCGGCGATCAGCAAGGGGATCGACAAGAGTTGGCCCATTGTCGTGCCGAAAATCAGGAAACCCAATTGCGGGTCCGGCTCCCGGAACAGTTCGCCCGACATGCGGGCCGCGGCGTAGCCGACCAGAAACAACCCCGTGACGACGCCCGGGCGCTGCCTCGCATGGAGCCGCTCGGCGGCGAAGAGTAGAAAAAACAGCAGCATGCCCTCGCAGAAGGCTTCGTAAAGCTGGCTCGGATGGCGCGGTGCCGGGCCGCCATTCGGGAAGATCATCGCCCAGGCGACATTGCTCGGCCGCCCATATAGCTCGCCATTGATGAAATTGGCGATGCGGCCAAAGAACAAACCGATCGGGATCGCCTCGGTGATGATGTCGGAGAAGGCAAAGAGCGGTATTCGACGAGCACGAGTGAACAATATGATCGCGATGGTCACGCCGAGCGCGCCGCCGTGAAAGGACATCCCGCCATGCCATACGTAAAGCGCCTCGATCGGGTGATAAACATAGTAGCCCGGTTTGTAGAAAAGAACGTATCCGATGCGCCCGCCGAGGACGACCCCGAGCGTCGCCCACACCAGGAAATCGTCGACATCCTGTCGCGCGACCAGATGCGGCGGCCGGCCGGCAAGTGCCAGGCAGTAGCGCCAGCCGATCAACAGTCCGACGATATAGGCGAGCGCATACCAGCGGATCGCAAAGGGTCCGAGCGAGATCGCGACCGGATCGATCGCAGGAAACGGGATGGCGAGGAGTGGCATGAACGGGCGTGCGGGGAATATTCGACGGACCGCCGGTGGCTCGGCCCCTTATAAGGGGGGAAAGCCGGATCGCCAAGGAACCCGGCCGACGGCGGTGTCTGGGTCGGGCGATGATGGCGCAGCGCTCATCGGGAGGCCGGATAGGCGAGATATCTGGAAATCTTCCAGCTGCCGTCTGCCTGGCGACGAAAGATATCGACCGCCGGCTCTTCTATAGTCTCTTTCGGACTCCCGGTCTTGTCGATTTCGAGCGCCCAAACCAGCCTGACGACAGCCGCCTCGCCATAGACCATAACCTCGTCTATTCTTACCGAATAGCGGTATTTCGCATCCGGATCGCTTAATGCCGTGCGCAGCAATTGGCACAGCGAGGAATAATCATGCTCGGGCTCACCCTGATAGTTGGCGACGAGATCCGGTGCAAAGAGATCGCAGACCTGATGTTCATCACGGACGTTGAATGCGGATCGCCAATGCTCGATCGCCGAGCGGATCTCGTTCTCGGCCGCTTCGGTGGGGTCGGCCCCGCGAGGTCGATCGAGCGGCGCCGCGAGCGCCGCCGCAACGATGATCGGCCCTGCGGCTAATCGCCAGAGGCGCTTGCGACTTCCACGGGGGAACTGTCGCCGGACCGGTCGCACGCGACTTCCTCCTTGAGCGCGAGATTGCTTTTGATGTGACCGAGAACATCGATCAGGACATCGCGCGTCTTGGGGGGCAGACCGCCGAACGCCTCCTGGCGAATGGCTTCGTTGATGGCAAGGATTCGCTCGATCACTGGACGCGCCGCCGGGGTCAGCCACAAGGTTCGGACGCGCCGATCGGTTGGATGGGCGCGGCGCTCGACCAGTCCCTCCTCGTTCAGCTTGTCCAGCATGCGCACCAGCGCGATCGGCTCGATGCCGAGCCAGGTCGCCAACTCGGCCTGGCTGACGCCTTCGTTGCCGGCAATATTGAGCACGACTGCCGCCTGCTGACGCGTGATCGGCAGCCCCATCTGCCGCGCCCGGCGCTCGAACCGCCGCTTGATCAGCCGCGAGACGTCATGGACGAGGAAGCCGAAGGCGCGGCCGCCCTCGGCCCGGCTCCGCTCAAGCCTCACATCTACCACCTGACCTTGCCCCATCCGGAGGATGCCATCATCAAAATCATTCGGCGCCGTGACGGCCCTCCGCGAGAGCCGGCCTCGGGCTATCCGAGAGCGCTTCCTGCGCCCGCGACGGGCGGTACGGACGGCCAACCCACCGGGCAAACCGTTCAAGGTAGAGGTAGATGACTGGTGTCGTGTAGAGCGTCAGCCACTGTGATACGAGCAGCCCGCCGACGATTGCGATACCGAGCGGGCGTCTAAGCTCCGATCCGGCGCCCTGCCCAAGCGCGATAGGTAGAGCGCCGAACAACGCAGCGAAGGTCGTCATCATAATCGGCCGGAACCGCAATAGGCAGGCTTGATGGATCGCCTCTTGCGGGCTTTTGCCTTCGAGACGCTCAGCCTGTAGCGCGAAGTCGATCATCATGATCGCGTTCTTCTTGACGATGCCGATCAAGAGAATGACGCCGATCATCGCGATCACGCTCAAATCGTAATGCAGCAACATCAGTGCGAGCAACGCGCCGACGCCGGCCGATGGCAAGGCCGACAAAATCGTGATGGGATGGATGTAGCTCTCGTAGAGCATGCCCAGGACAATGTAGACGACGAGTATCGCAGCGGCGACAAGAAGTGGCGTTGAGGACAACGAGGCTTGGAAAGCCTGTGCCGTGCCCTGGAAGGAACCGTTGACCGTCGGCGGTATGCGAAGCTGAGCCACCACCGACTGGATCTTATCGACAGCCTGTCCGATAGCGATGCCGGGCGCCAGGTTGAATGACAAGGTCACCGCCGGGAATTGCCCTTGATGGCTCAGCGACAGCGGTTCGACTTTGGAGGTGAAATGGGCAAAACTGCTCAGCGGCACCTGCGCCCCGTTCGGGCCGGCAACGTAGATCTTTGACAGCGCGCTCGCATCATCCTGGAACTCGGGCTTGACCTCGAGGATGACCTTGTACTGGTTGGTCGCGGTATACATGGTCGCAACCTGGCGCTGGCCGAACGCGTCATACAGCGTCTCGTCGATCAGCGAGGCCGAGAGCCCGAGCCGCGACGCGGCATCACGGTCGACCTCGACGGCGATATGCGGGGCGGCGATCTGCTGGTCGGAGGCGACATCCTGCAGTTCGGGCAATTTCTGCATCGCCGCCTCGAGGATCGGCGCCCAGTGATTGAGCTCGTCGCTGTCTGTATCGGTCAGCGTATATTGATATTGCGTGCGGGTCAGCCGCCCGCCGATACTGACGTCCTGCCCCGACTGCATGAAAAACTTCACCCCCTCCACCGCAGCCACTTTGGGGCGGAGGCGCTGAATGATCTGATCGGAGGTGACGTCGCGCTGGTCGTGCGGCTTCAGCTGAATGAACACGCGACCGGTGTTTTCAGTCGGGTTGTACGCGTAGGCGCCGGCAAAATAAAACGCGCCCGAAACCGCAGGATCCTGCTGAACGATATCGACGATCTTGCGCGTGAGCTCGGCCATCTTGGGAAACGACGTGTCCTGACGCGCCTCCGCCTGGCCGAAAATGAAGCCGGTGTCCTGCTGCGGGAAAAACCCCTTGGGGATCGTCACGTAGAGGTAGCCTGTCGCCACCATCAGCACCAGGGTCGACAGGAGGGTGGGCAATTGGTGACGGAAGACGAAGACGAGACCCCGGTCGTAGGCGTTCAGCATCCCCGTAAAGAAGCGCTCCGCGATCCGGTTGAATCGGCCCGCCGGATGCAGTCCCTGCTCCTTTAGAAAGAGCGAGCACAGGACGGGCGTCAGGGTCAGCGAAACAAACGCCGAGGCCACCACCGCGACCGATACGGTGACGGCGAATTCGCGGAACAGCCTTCCGATGATGCCGCCCATGAAGAGCAGCGGAATAAAGACCGCGATCAGCGAAAAGGTGATCGAGATGATCGTGAAGCCGATTTGCCCGGCTCCTTTGAGCGCAGCTTCGAATGGGCGCTCGCCCTGCTCGATGTAGCGCACGATGTTTTCGATCATGACGATCGCGTCGTCGACGACGAACCCCACCGAGATCGTCAGCGCCATCAGCGAGATGTTGTCGAGGCTGTAGCCGACCGCGTACATGACCCCGAAGGTGGCGAGCAGCGACAGCGGCACGGCCAAACTCGGGATCACTGTCGCCCAGATCGTCCGCAGGAACAGGAAGATGACGAGCACGACGAGTCCGATGGTCAGCATCATCGTAAACTGCACGTCGTGGACCGCGGCGCGGATGACCAGTGAGCGGTCGGAGATCAGGTCGACATGCACCGAGGGCGGGATCGACTGCTGGAGCTGCGGTAGCAACTCCTTGATCGTATCGACCACCTGGATCGTGTTCGCGCCGGCCTCACGCTGGATCGCGAGGCCCTCGGCGGGCTGGTGCTCGAACCAGGCGCCGGCACGCGCGTTTTGCACCGAATCGACGACCTCGGCGATGTCGCCGAGGCGCACCGGCGCACCATTGCGGTAGGCGACGATGACGTTGCGAAAGCCCGCGGCGTTGAAAATTTGGTCATTGGCATCGAGTGTTACCACCCGCTGCGAGCCTTCGAGATTGCCCTTTGGTCGGTTGACGGTCGCCGTGGTCAGCGCATTGCGCACGTCTTCGAGACCGATGCCGCGCGCGGCCAGCGCACCGGGATTGACCTGGACGTGGACCGCATACGGCTTCTGGCCGAAGATACGGGACTCCGAGACACCCTTCACGGTCGACAGCTTCTGCGCCAGGATCGTGTAGGCGTAATCGTCGATCCTGTAGACCGGCATCGCGTCGGAATGGACGGCGTAGATCAGCACCGGGCGGTCCGCCGGGTTGGTCTTACGATAGGTCGGCGGGGTCGGCAGGTCTTTGGGCAGGACCCCGCTCGCGGCGTTGATCGCGGTCAGCACGTCCTGCGCGGCGCCGTCGATATTGCGCTCGAGATCGAACTGCAACGTGATCATTACCGTCCCCACGCCGCTCGTCGAGCTCATCTCGGCGAGGCCGGGAAGGGCCGCGAATTGCTGTTCGAGCGGCGTCGCGACAGCCGATGCCATCGTTTCCGGGCTGGCCCCAGGATAATTTACCGTAACTGCGATCGTCGGAAAATCGACCTTCGGCAGCGCCGCCACCGGCAAGAGGCCGTAGGCGCCGATCCCGAACACGAGCACGCCCAGCATCATCAGCGAGGTCGCGATCGGCCGACGAATAAAGGGTTCGGAAATGCTCATCCGCAATTGCCTTCAGAGGGAGTCTGTTTGAATCCTGTCGTGGGAGAGCGCCGGAGGTTAGCCCGCCGCTCCCGTTTGTGGTGCCAAGGGCTTTACCCGCGAACCATTGGTCAGACGATACTGGCCGTCGACGACGATTCGCTCGCCGGGTGAGAGGCCCTTCGTCACCACGGCGATGCCATCCTGGGTCGACGCGACCTCGACGGCCCGCCGCTCGACCGTGTCGTCGGAATTGATCACATAGGCGTATTGGCCGTTCGGCCCCTCCTGGACGGTTTGCGCCGGCACCGTCGCCGCTCCCCTGCGCACCGTCAGGATCACGCGCAAGCTGACGAACTGGCCGGGCCACAAGTGCTCTTCCTCATTATCGAAACGCGCCTTCAAGTGAATCGTACCGGTCGATTGATCGATCGCGTTGTCGATCAAAGTCAGCTTGCCCTCGGCCAGCTGCTTTTTGCCATCTCCGCTATAGGCGCGCACGATGAGCGGCGCCTGTTTATCGTGCTCGCGGATGTCCTCGAGCGTCTCCTGCGGCAATGTGAAACTAACGAATATCGGCTTCACCTCGGTGACCATGACGAGCGCGGTGTTGTCGCTCGCATGCACCAGATTGCCCTTGTCGACGAGCCGCGCTCCAAGGCGGCCATCGATCGGGGAGCGGATATCGCTGTAGCCGAGGTTTAGCTTGGCGGTATTGATCTGCGCCTCGTCGCCCCTGATCGAGGCCTGCAGCTGCCCGACCAACGCCTTTTGCTGATCGTAGCTCTGCCGAGTTTGCCATCCGGAGCCGATTAATTTTTCGTACCGGTCGAGATCCAGCTGGGCGCCGGTCAGCTGTGCCTCGTCCTTTTGCTTAGCCGCCTGCGCCTGCTCGAGCGCCGCCTGAAAAGGACGCGGGTCGATTTGAAACAGCGGGTCCCCCTCTTTGACGTCCTGGCCTTCCTTGAAATCGACCTTGACGATCTGCCCGTCCACCCGGCTTTTAATCGCAACCATGTTATAGGCCTGAACCGTACCGATGCCTTGCAGGAAGACAGGAACATCCTGGGCGAGGACGGTTCCGGCAGTGACCGGCACCCCCGGCGCCGGGGCCTGTGCCGCCGCCTGTGGCACCTCGGTGCCGGAACTCGGTCGCCAGATCACCGCTATCGCAGCGAGCGCAACCAATGCAATAACGCCGATCGTGCGCCTGATCATTCCGACCGACCTCCTACCCAGCGCCAATCGAACGAGGGTATTTATCATAGACAAACTATACGAGTAAGTCCGGTCCGGTATCCCCGGATGTTTTGCCGCAGCTCGATCTACCGAGGGCTATTAACGGCGCAAGGGCGTCTCTATCGGTGCGCAATTGGTACGCCCCGACATTAGGCAATCCTCGAGACGCGATCTCTCTCTGAGCTCTCGAACGAGCACAACCCCGGCAATGGCCAGCGCCAAAATGATAATCAAACCGATCAGCGCAGCCGACCTCCGTTGGTCGGCTCCATCATCGCGATCGTCCGATCGATCATTCATTAGCTTGCCTAAGGGGTTTGCTGCCTGGAAAGCCTTCAGAAAATAGTCCTGCCCGTGGTCGGGAACAACCGGAGGGCTGAGCTGAGCAGCATACGCCGATTGCGGGTCGTCCCGCCGTACGGTATTGACCGTTTCCGCGTTGCAAAAGGATCACCAGGCATGGCGCCGCCCGGGCCGCTCTCCGGCATCACGATCGTCGACCTTTCCCGCATTCTGGCGGGCCCCTACTGCACCTTGCTGCTCGCCGAGCTCGGGGCGCGGGTGATCAAGGTGGAGCCGCCTCGGCAAGGCGACGACGCACGGCATTACGGCCCGTTCAAGAACGGCAAATCGGCCTATTTCGCCTCGGTCAACCGCGGCAAGCAGTCGATTGCCCTCGATCTCAAATCGCCGCACGGCCGCGATATCTTCGAGCGGCTGCTCGAGAAGGCTGACGCGCTCGTCGAGAACTTCCGCCCCGGCACGATGGACAAGCTGGGTTACGGGTGGGAGAGTCTGCACCCGCGGTATCCTCGTCTGATCTATGCCGCCGCCTCGGGCTTCGGGCACAGCGGCCCCTACTCGCATTACCCCGCCTATGACATGGTGGTGCAGGGTCTCGGCGGCGTCATGAGCATCACCGGCCACCCCGGGATGCCGCCGACCCGGATCGGCACCTCGATCGGCGACCTCGCCGGCGGTCTTTATACGGCCGTGGCTCTCAACGCCGCCCTCTTACATCGCGAGCGGACCGGGCAGGCGACAAAGGTCGATGTCGCGTTGTTCGATTGCCAGCTGGCGCTGCTCGAAAACGCGATCATGCGCTACACGACGACCGGCGAGATCCCAGGGCCGATGGGCGCCCGCCATCCCTCGATCACCCCGTTCGAGGCGTTCCACACCGCCGACGGGCACCTGATTATCGCAGCCGGCAATGATGGGCTGTTTATGAAGCTGGCGCACGCCCTCGACCGGGCCGACCTCGCCGAAAACCCGCTCTTCAGGACGAACGAGCTGCGCAACCGCCACCAGGAGGCGCTGCGCGCCGAAATCGAAGGCGTGCTCGGGAGCGCCGGCACCGAGCAGTGGATCGGCGTGCTGGAGGCGGCCGGCATCCCGTGCGGCGCCATCAACAACGTCGCGCAGGCAATCGCGCACCCGCAGGCCGCGGCTCGCAACATGGTCGTTTCGGTCGACGACCCGGTCACCGGTCCCTTGAAGCTCGCCGGCAACCCGATGAAGCTGTCGGGTTTCGCCGATCCGCCGACCCGCGCTGCCGCCCCCGATCTCGATGCCGATCGCGACGCGATCCTGCGCGAACTCGGCGTGTGAAACTCGGACCGCAGGCCTCCCGGCCCGCGGTCCCAAGCATTTATGATCCGTCGCATTCTCACCAGTCTGCTGGCGCTGCTGATTGTCCTCGGCGGCGGGTGCTACCTTTATCTTCGCTCGGCATTGCCGCAGACTGATGGCCGCATCGCGTTGGCGGGACCGAAGGCCGAGATCCGGGTCGAGCGGGACGCCGACGGTGTGCCGCGCATCATCGCGCAGGACGACGAAGACCTCGCCTTCGGCCTCGGGTTTGTGCATGCCCAGGAGCGGCTGTTCCAGATGGAGCTGCAGCGGCGCTACGGCGCCGGACGGCTTTCCGAGATCTTCGGACCGCAGGCGGTCGCGGTCGACCGGCAGATGCGGGTCCTCGGCCTCTATCGCGCCGCAGAGGCGGAGGTCGCGTTCCTATCGGCGGCGATGAACCGTGCGCTCGAGGCCTATGCCGCCGGGGTCAATGCTTTCTCGAGGTCGCGCCGGGGCGCGTTGCCGCCCGAATTCCTGCTGCTCGGCTTTGCCCCCGAGCCCTGGCGGCCGGCCGACAGCCTCGTCTGGGGCAAGCTGATGGCGGTGCAGCTCGGCGGCAATTACCGAGGCGAATTGCTGCGGGCGCGCATGGCACGCAAAATCCCGGCGGCAGACCTCGCCTTCCTTTATCCGGAATATCCGAAAGGCGCCCCGACAACGCTCGCCGCTATGGTCCCGATCTATCGCCGGCTGGCGCTCGACGAGTTGTATGAGGAATTGCCCGCGGTGGTGGGGCCGAACTACGCCTCCAACAACTGGGTCGTCGATGGACACCACAGCGCCAGCGGAAAGCCGATCCTCGCGAACGATCCGCACCTGGCCTTTGGCGCGCCGGGGTTTTGGTATATCGCCCGGATCGAGACGCCGCAGCACAAGATCGCCGGCGCCACCGCCGCCGGTGTCCCACTTGTCGTGATCGGTCATAACGAGCGCATTGCCTGGGGATTCACGACAACGACCGCCGATGTAGAGGATCTTTATATCGAGCAGGTCGATCCGGCCGATCCCGAACGGTATCTGACGCCGCAAGGGAGCCAGCCATTCCAGTCGCGGCGCGAAGTCATCGTCGTAAAGGGCGCGGCGCCGATCGACATCAAGATCCGCGAGACCCGGCACGGCCCGGTGCTGTCCGACACATTGCCGCCGGGCGCGGCCGAGCCCGGATTTGTGCTGGCCTTGGCGGCGACCTTCACGATCCCGGATGACCGCAGCGCCGAGGCGCTGTGGCAAGTAAACCGCGCCGCCGATTGGACGAGCTTCCGGGCGGCCCTGCGGCACTTCGTCGGGCCGGTGCAGAACGTCGTCTATGCCGATGTCGACGGCACCATCGGCTTTATCGCGCCGGGGCGGGTGCCGATCCGCCGGAGCGGGCAAGGCTGGCTTCCGGCGCCGGGCTGGTCCGGCAGCCACGATTGGACCGGATTCATCCCGTTCGAGGCGCTGCCGAGCGCGATCAACCCGCCCTCCGGCCGCTTCGTCACCGCCAACAACAAGATCGTGCCGGACAGCTATCCTTATTTCCTGAGCCGTGACTGGGATCTGCCGAACCGCGCCGAGCGGATCGAGACATTGCTCGGCGCGACTCCCGTGCAGACCCCGGCATCGAGCGCTGCGATCCAGGCCGACGCGTTGTCGCTGATGGCCCTGCATCTGGTTCCCTTGATGACGGGGATGGTCGCGCAAAACGACGCGACGCGGGAGGCGGTCGAACGGCTGCGGCGCTGGGATTTTCGCATGGAGATGGAGAAAGTCGAGCCATTGCTGTTCACGGCGTGGCTGCGCGAGTTCAGCCGTTCGATCCTGTTCGGCCGGTTCGGCGATGCCGTGTCGGATTATTGGGATTTGCGGCCTCGGGTGATAGAAGCGGTACTGACCGAGCGGCCAGACTGGTGTGATGACCCGAAGCGGCCGGGCGAAGAGAGCTGCGGGTCGCGGCTCGCAGAAGCTCTCGAAGCGGCGCTTGCCCGGCTGCGACGCGATTACGGCGCCGACATGACGCAATGGCAATGGCGGCGAGCGCATGTGGCCGTCTTTGCAAACCCCGTATTCGGCCGGATCCCCTTCCTGCGAGACTGGCTCAAGGTCGCGGTCCCGACACCGGGAGCATACGATACGCTCAACCGCGGCCCGAGCACGATCCGCGACGACGCGACGCCGTTCGAGCAGCATTTCGGCGCCGGGCTGCGCATGATCACTGATTTGGCTTCGCCGCAGGACGCAAAGATGATCGCCACACCCGGCCAATCCGGTGACCGGCTCTCGGCTCATTACGCTGATTTGCTGCAGCGCTGGCGCGATTTCGATTGGCTCGTGCCCGGTCGAGCCGCTGCCGTCTCTACTCTCGTCCTGGTCCCAGAGCGATGAAAAATTTAGCCGTGAATGAATGGCGTGACGCATCAGGGAAAGTTCAACGACAATCCTTGCGAAGGTTTTCCAGCGAAATTTTCCTCGAACGACGCTCACTTTACCCTCTCCCCCCGCCGGCCGGGGGGAGAGGGCAAGGTGAGGGGGGCCGAGATGCTAGCCTGCGGCCGACCCAGCTCACCCTCCCACGCCTCCGGCGCGGGCCCTTCCCTCTCCCCCCTGAAGGGCGCAGTCGCTCACATGCGGGAGCGAGGCGGTGAGCGACCTGCCTGTCAGCATCGAGGCAGTCAGGCGAGCCGCCGCGGTGATATGCGGAGCGATAAAGCACACGCCGGTAGTTCTGGCACCGGCAATCTCGGAACTCGCCGGCGCCGAGATACATTTGAAGCTCGAGACGCTACATCGCACTGGATCTTTCAAGGAGCGCGGCGCGCTCGCCAAGCTACTGACGCTCGAACAGAGCGCACGCCGCGCCGGCGTAGTGGCGATGTCAGCCGGCAACCATGCGCAAGGTGTCGCCTACCACGCCCGGCGGCTCGGCATCCCGGCGACGATCGTGATGCCCGAGGGCACGCCCTTCATCAAGATCGACCGCACCGAGGCGTACGGCGCGAAGGTCCTGCTCAAGGGAGACAGCCTCATCGCCGCACGTGAGGCGGCCGACGCGCTCGCCCGCGACGAGGGGCTCGTGTTCGTCCATCCATACGACGATCCGGCGGTCGTCGCCGGTCAAGGCACGATCGCGCTCGAGCTTCTTGCCGACCAGCCGGATCTCGACACGATCGTCGTGCCGATCGGCGGCGGCGGACTGATTTCCGGAATCGCGGTCGCCGCCAAGGCGCTCAACCCTGAGATCGAGATCGTAGGCGTCCAGTCGACCCTGTATCCGTCGATGTACCGGCTGATGCGCGGCGAGAGCCCGGGCCCGCCGGCCGCAGCCGCGACCCTCGCCGAAGGCATCGCGGTCAAGGAGCCGGGCCACCTGACGCGGCGGATCGTCAAGGCGCTCGTCTCGGACATCCTGCTGGTCGACGATGTGACGATCGAGGGCGCGATCGAGATCCTCCTCGAGCGGCAGAAATTGGTCGTTGAAGGTGCGGGCGCCGCCGCTCTCGCGGCCGTGCTCGCCTCGCCGGAGCGGTTTCGTGGCCGGCGCGTCGGGATCGTCATCTGCGGCGGCAACATCGACGCGCGCCTCCTCGCCTCGATCCTGATGCGCGGTCTGGTGCGCGAGGGCCGGCTGGTCCGGCTGCGCTCGGAATTGCCCGACATCCCCGGCGCGCTGTCCCGCCTCTCCAGCGTCATCGGCAAGCACTCCGGCAACATCGTCGAGGTCCATCATCAGCGTCTCTTTCACGATACCTCGGTCAAGCGCGCCGAACTCGACGTCGTCGTCGAGACCCAGAACCGCCGACATGTCGAGGTATTGATCGCAGCGCTGGTTGCGGCCGGTTTCCCGACCCAGCTGCTGCCGAACGGCAGGTTCGACGGGGAGGAGGTTTAGGCTCCTTCGACCAGGAATACTCGGCCGCGAAGCGGATTGCCGTATTTTGCGCGCGGCTTGGTATTCCTCGGAGCGATACCAGCGGCGCGCGGTCTCCGCATCCCGTTATTCAATAACGACAATCCGTTCCGGTTCGGGCCCGCCCAGCAGATCCACCTTGCCGCCGCGCACGACAAAGTGCTTGCCGAACCTTGCCATGCTGGCCGCCGCAAGCGGCCGAATATCATCCCGAGCCTTGCCGGGATGACGATGATCTCTTACATGCTGCGCGGTTTCCAGCACATGGTGCCGATTATGGCCAGCTTTGGCTACGCCTCGACCTTGTACGACACCCAAGGGATGCCCGATCCGGCGGTGCTGCCCGAGGCGTATGAGGGCGTGCTGTGGCGTCGCACCGTGGCCTATTTCGTCGACCTTTGTGTGATCGGCGTGCTCGCCGTGTTCTGCTGGATCGTCTTCGCCTTTCTTTGGCTCCTCAGCTTCGGTCTGCTGGGGCCGGTCCTGTGGTTTCTCTTCGGATTGATCCCGCTCGCCTATCATACCTTGTTGCTCAGCGGCCCCCGGTCGGCAACCGTCGGCATGCGGCTCTTCGATCTCGAGCTGCGCTCGGTGACCGGGGAGCGCCCGAGCTTCTTGCAGGCGCTGATACAGACCGCGCTGTTCTATATTACCGTCGGTGCGACCTGCTCACTGATCCTGCTCGTGGCTCTGTTCAGCCGGCATAAGCGCACGCTGCACGACATGCTGGCCGGCACGGTAATGGTGCGGCGCTTCCCGGTCCGCTGGACCAACGGGCAGGATCCCTGGCGTTCCTGATCGAGGCTCCGAGCAGCTTACTTATGGCGATTGCCGCCTATTGGTGAGGCGGAGCCACAGAAACCGCAGGCGAGCTCCCGGTGACGCAGCGATCTGCTCTTCGAGACGTGCCCTCTCGCGAGATACCGCGTCCCTCTCGCATCGCAGCCGACTGACTTCGTCGATCAGCGGAGGAAGATAGTGGGTGATCTCGATCACTTGCCCTTCAGCCGCCTCCACTCGGCTCGCCAGCACCGTTGCGCACTGTTGCAGTTGCTCTTTCTCACGCGACCCGGTTTCGAGCTGTGCCCGCAGATCGCTGATTTCGCTTTCGAGGCGATGCCGGGCGGCGTCCCACTCGCGCTGCTGGCCTTCGAGCGCATTCACTGCGTTCTGCTGCTGCTGTGATTGCCGGGCGGCGTCCTCGATCTCGGCCCGCAGCTGGGCAATCTGGCTGTCCCGCTGGGCCCGCAAATCGACCGCCGACGACAGCCGGGCTTGCGTGTCCGCAAGTTCGCCCTTGAGGGCAGTGTTGCTGGCTTGCAGCGCCGCCTTCTGCAGCAGCCAGGTTTCGCGTTCCGCCGAGAAACGCCGTGAGGCCGCAGAGACCCGCGAGTTCGCCTCGACCAGATCAGCTTCAAGGCGAGTTACCGTCGCAATCGTTTCGGCGAGTCGCGCACGTTCGCTCTCCAGGTGGCGGGACGCCACCCGTAGCGCGGCTACGGGTGATTGCAGGTTGTGCTCTCGCAGCAGAGGCATTCCCGCGCGATCACTATGCCATTTTATGCCGTCGAACACGGCGATCGGATGCAGCATCGAGAATTGCAGGTCGGCGGGATAACCA
>Ga0209656_10000732_pt1 | contig 21302 bp, 21 predicted proteins | sample BogFormECP12_OM2_FD_188239 | JGI IMG/M metagenome (GOLD analysis project Ga0209656, IMG submission 188239) | Bog forest soil microbial communities from Calvert Island, British Columbia, Canada - ECP12_OM2 (SPAdes) (version 2) | ecosystem: Environmental > Aquatic > Freshwater > Wetlands > Bog ... | reverse complement strand
GGCCGGCGGCGACTTCGCGTACCTCGAGGAGTTGGCCGGCGACGCAGCGTTGCGGGCCAAGACGATCGCCGACGGGCGCGAAATCGTGCTGGGCATGGCTCGCTGCCGGGTCCCGGTGGTGGCTGCCGTCAACGGTCCGGCCGTCGGGCTGGGCTGCAGCCTGGTCGCGCTGAGCGACATCGTCTACATCGCCGAAGACGCGTACCTGGCCGACCCGCACGTGCAGGTGGGGTTGGTGGCCGCGGACGGAGGACCGCTGACCTGGCCGCTGCACATCAGCTTGCTGTTGGCCAAGGAGTATGCGCTGACCGGCATGCGGATTTCCGCGCAGCGGGCGGTCGAACTCGGCCTGGCCAACCACGCGGTGGCCGACCCGCTCGCCGAGGCCGTGAAGGCCGCGAAAAAGATTCTCGAACTGCCGCAGCAGGCGGTCGAGAGCACCAAACGCGTCCTCAACGTGCATCTCGAGCGCGCGGTGCTGGCCACGATCGACTATGCGCTGTCCGCCGAGAATCAGTCCTTCCAGACCGAGGACTTCCGCTCAATCGTGACGAAGTTGGCGGCCGGCAAAAATTGACCGGTCACGCACCCACCGAACGTCACGCCAGAGTGGCGTTGGGCGGCGACTGTTGCGCTGGCGTGACGTTCGACGCGCCGACGGCTATTCGACCGCCGGCACCGCCAACGACGATTGCGTCCCCGCTTGCCCATTGGAGAAAAGCCGGCGATGTGTGCGGGCGGGGAGTTGGGTTCGGCCACGGTCATCGAGGCTCCGGCGGCATGATCGTCAGATGACGATCGCTGATCTGATCGCCGCCGCGCGCGGCGGTTCGCCGCGAGCCGCCGGCCGGTTGCTCAGCCTGGTCGAAGGTGAGCGTCGCGACGAGGTGCTGGCGAGCCTCGATCCGTCGTCGGTGCTCGTCGTCGGGATTACCGGCCCGCCCGGCGCCGGTAAGTCGACGACGATCGCGGCGTTGGTGGGGGCCTACCGGCAACGCGAGTTGCGGGTGGCGGTGCTCGCCGTCGATCCGTCGTCGCCGTTCAGCGGTGGTGCGTTGCTCGGCGACCGAATTCGGATGGCCGCACACATCAACGACCCCGATGTGCTGATCCGCTCGGTGGCCACCCGGGGTCATCTGGGCGGGCTCGCCGCGGCCGTTCCCGCGGCCATCCGGTTACTCGGGGCGCTGGGCTACGACGTGATCCTGCTGGAAACCGTTGGCGTGGGGCAGTCGGAGATCGAGATCGCCGCGGTCGCCGATCCGACCGTGGTCATCCTCAACCCCGGTGCCGGCGACGCGGTGCAGGCCGCCAAGGCCGGACTGCTCGAGGTCGCCGACATCGTGGCGGTGAACAAGGCCGACCGGGAAGGCGCCGAGCAGACCGTCCGCGACCTTCGCGGCGAGACCAAAGCTCCGATCATCAGCCTGATTGCCGCCAAAGGTGAAGGGCTGTCGGGCTTGATGGAGGCGATCGACGCCCATCACCGCGCCGACAGCCGCGATCGCCGCTCTGCTCGCGCGCGGGCCCAGATCCTGTCGCTGGCGCAAACCCGGCTGCGCACGCACCCCGACCTCGATCGGCTCGCCGAATCGGTGGCCGACGGCCGCGACGATCCCTACACTGCCGCCGAACAGCTGCTTGCCCCCGCACCCCAACCGTACTGTGCCGCAGAGGAGAAGACGCATGACAACGCGATCCACGACTAGCGAGGTTTTGGTCATCATCGGCGTCGGCGGGATGGGGCTGTCGATCGCCCGTCGTGTCGGAGCGGGGCGGACGATCGTGTTGGCGGACGTCAACGCCGCAGCTTTGAAAGCTGCTGCCGATGCGCTCACCGGCGACGGGCATCGGGTGTTGACCCGGGAAGTCGACGTCACTTCCCGCAGCTCGGTGGCCGCCGTTGCGGAGATGGCTGTTGAGGCCGGGCGTGTCACGGCTGTTGTTCATACCGCAGGACTTTCGCCGCAACAGGCATCCGCAGAAGCGGTGATGGCGGTCGACCTGCTGGGGGTTGCCTTGACGATCGACGAGTTCGGCCGCGTGATCGAGCCAGGCGGCGCCGCGGTCGTCATCGCCAGCATGGCCGGCCACATGCAGCCGGCACTAGACTCGGAAGTCGAGCGGCAGCTGGCGACCGCGCCGGCCGACGAGCTGCTCGGCCTCGAAGCGTGCTCGAAGATCACCAACAGTCAGATGGCGTATCCATTCGCCAAGCGGGCCAACCAAATCCGGGTTGCCGCCGCGGCCGGATCCTGGGGCGAACGCGGTGCGCGGATCAACAGCATCAGCCCGGGGATCATCTCCACGGCGATGGGCCGCTTAGAGCTGGGCAGTGAATCCGGCGCGCTCATGCAAGCCATGGTCGACAACTCTGGACTGCGACGGCTTGGCACACCCGAGGACATCGCCGCCGCCACCGAGTTCCTGCTCGGGCCGTCGGCGGCATTCATCACCGGTGCCGATCTGTTGGTCGACGGCGGAGTGGTCGCCGCGATCCAAACCGGCACAATCGATCTCGCCAAGGCGCTCGCCGGTCGATGAGAGCCTCCATCGTCACAGCGCCGGGGGAGACGCAAATTGTCGAGCTACCCAAACCTGCGGCTGGTCGCAGCGATGTACTGGTGAAGATGCGGGCCTGCGGCATCTGCGGGTCGGACGCGTTGTACATCTCGTTGGGTGGCCTGCCACCCCGCCAGGGGAAGATGCCGCTCGGCCATGAGCCCGCCGGCGAAGTCGTCGAAGTCGGTCGCGACGTCACCGGCATAGCCGTGGGCGATCATGTCGTGATCAACCCGATGGTCGCGCCGGGCGGGATCATCGGCAACGGTGGTCCGACCGGTGCGCTCGCGGACTATCTGCTCGTCGAGGACGCTGTGCGCGGCAAGAGTCTCGAGGTCGTGCCCGATCACATCCCGTTCGAAGTGGCGGCGCTGAACGAGCCGATGGCTGTCGCGCGACACGCCGTGAACCAAGTTGCGCCCAAGGCCACCGACAAGGTGGTGGTGTTCGGCGCCGGTCCGATCGGGCTCGGCGCGACAATCGGATTCAAATCGGCTGGGGTACAACACGTCACCGTGGTCGACCTGATCCAGTCACGGCTGGAGAAAGCCCTCAGAGTGGGTGCCGATGCGGTGCTCAATTCCGCCGACGAAGACGTCGCGCAACGCCTGATCGACATCCACGGACGGGGCGAGTCGATGTTTCCGGGCAAGGCCGGCACCGACATCTATCTTGACGCCGCGGGCGTACCGGCGGTGATCAATACCGCCTTGACGGCTGCGAAGACCGGAGCCAAGGTTGTGGTGGTCGCCGTCCACAAAGAACCGGTACCGGTGGACTTTCTCAACATCATGAGCAACGAGGTCACCATTGTCGGGTCGATGGGCTACCCGAAGGAAATCTTCGAGGTCACCAAAGACATCGCCGCCAACTGGGAAAAGTATGCCGTCATCGTGAGCCACACGCTGCCCTTCGAGGACGTAGCGGAGGCCCTGCGGATGGCCGGCACGCCCGGCGCCGCCGACAAGGTAGTGGTCACTTTCGGCTGACGGCGCGCTCTTGATTTGCTGCCGGTCAACATGTTGCATGAGAACATGACTCGTTCCGCCGATGAGCTGGTAACCGAATTCTGCAAGCTGTGGTCATCTCCGAACCCGGACGAACTGGCCGGCTATTTCACCGAAGACGCCGTCTACCACAACATTCCCATGGAGCCGGTGCAGGGTCGCGAGGCGATCAAGCAATTCATTGCGGGCTTCGTCGCCGCGGTCGACGGCATCGACTTCAACGTGCACCGACAGGTCAGCGACGGCACGGTGGTGATGAACGAACGCACCGACGTGATGCACCGCAAGGACGGCGGCGAGGTATCGCTACCGGTGATGGGTGTCTTCGAGGTACACGACGGCAAGATCGCAGCCTGGCGCGACTACTTCGACATGGCAGCCATCACCCAGGCTTTCAGTTAGTCGACCGGCTTGCCTGTCGCCGCGGCATAGCCGGCGCGGAAGCCGAAAACCATTGCCGGACCGATGGTTCCGCCTGCGCCGCCGTAGGCCCGCCCGGTCACCCCGCCCATCGCGTTGCCGGCGGCGAACAGGCCCGGTATCGGCGCGCCACTGACGTGCAAAACCCGTCCGTCACGGTCGGTCCGCGGTCCACCCTTGGTTCCCATCGCACCGATCGAGATCGGGACCGCGTAGTACGGCGCGGTATCGACGGGGCCGAGCGTCTTGCCGGCCAGCGTCGTCGCACGGTCGTCGCCCCAGTAGCCGTCGTACGCGCTTGAGCCACGGCCGAAGTCGGGATCCGAGCCGGCGAGCGCATTCTGGTTCCAGTTTTCGATCGTGCGGGCCAGCCGGTCGGGCTCGATACCGGTCTTGGCTCCCAGCTCGGCCAGATCGGCCGACGCGCAGAACCAGTCCGGGACCGGCTCATCCGGCTCGACGCCCAGGAATCCGTAGTGCTTGTGGTGAATCGAGTCGAACACCATCCACGCCGGGTCGTTGACGTAGCCGTCCCGCGGGTCCAGGTAGTGGAAGGCGCCGGCCATCGAGTTGTAATCGCAGGCCTCGTTGACGAAACGTTTCCCGGCGCGGTTGACGATGATGCTGCGCGGGCGTGTTCGTTCCAGGCGTACGCTGCGGCTGCGTTGTTTCCCGTCGATCGTGTCGCCCGGGATCTGCACGATCGGCACCCACCACGCTTCGCCCATGTTGGCCAGGTCGGCGCCGTGAGCCATCGCCATGCGCAAGCCGTCGCCGGTGTTGTTGGGCGGCGAGACGGCGCCGTGCATCGGTCCGCGCAGAAAAGCGTTGACCAACGAGGGATCCCATTCGAAGCCGCCGGTGCCCAGGATGACACCGTGACGCGCACGCACGGCCAGTTCCCGGCCGGCGCGGCTGACCCGGACGCCGACGATCTCGCCGTCGTCGGCGATAAGCTCCTCGGCCCGGGCGTTCGTCGCGGGCGTCACGCCGGAATCCAGTAATCCCCTGAGCAGCCCGGCAATTAGCGCAGTGCCCGCCACACACAGGTCGGTGGTGGTCTCATCGACCGCCGCGTGCAGCCTCGCCCGGGTTTCGGCGTCGAAACCGACGTTGGACCAGTCCGCGGGAAACGACGTGATCCGATCCCGCCAGTCACCCAAGCGGGCGATGTCGAACGGGGCAGCGGTCAGCGATCGACCTCCGGCCGGGCGACCGCCCGGCAGCTCCGGCTTGTAATCCGGGAAACCGTCCGCGATTTCGAAGCGCAGACTGCTGTGCGCCTCGACGAAGTCGAGCATCGCCGGCCCGGTTCGCACAAACGTGTCGACCAGCGCCTCATCCATCGAGCCGAACGACTGCGCGTCGAGATACCGCAGCGCATCCTCTACCGTCAATTCCCCGTCGGGCGAGCGATTATGCGCGGGGATCCACACCACGCCGCCCGAAACCGCCGTGGTGCCACCGACAGTCGCGGCTTTCTCGTAGACCGCCACCGAAGCGCCGTTGGCGGCCGCGGTCAATGCGGCGGTCAGCGCGGCGCCTCCGCTGCCGAGTACGACGACGTCGACTTCGTGGTCCCACGACCGCATAAGCTCGTTATCCTTCCAGCTCAGGTCAGCTGAGTAGCACCGATAATTCCTTGGCTGCCTTGATGACTGCGTCCTTGCCTCGCATCACCACGTCTTCGCGGTGCGAAATCAGGTTGATGCACGTCGGTAGCGACGGCGGCAGGCGGTGCACCGGGACGGCCAGACCGTAGGTGTTCGGCTCGATCTCGCCATGGGTGATCACCCACTCCTGCTCGCGGGCACGGACGACGAGGTCGCGTTCGTCCGGGCGCGGCGGCATGCTCGCCAGCAGTGCGATGCCCGCGGCCCCCCGATCGAGCGGGTAGCGGCTGCCCTCATGGAAGGCGAGCTGGTAAGCGACCTGGGTCGGGACGATCACCGCGACCGCGACCTGCTGGTCGCCCTCGGCGACGAGCAACGACACCGTGGTGCCGAGATCGTCGGCCAGGGCGCGCAGGGTGGGCAGACTCAGCTGGCGCACATTGCGATCGAACGATGCACCGAGAACCGCCAGGCCCGCGGCCGGCCGGTAGCGCCCGTCGTCGCCCTTGGCGACGAACCGAAATTGGGAAAGCGTCGCGAGCAGGCGATAGGCGATTGTTCGATGGACGCCGACCCCGTCGGCGACCTGCGTCACGGTCAGCCCCGACGGGGCGTCGGCCACCAGCTGCAGCGCATTGAGCCCTCGGGCCAGCGTCTGCGAACCGGGCGCGGCAGTGATCGGGGTGTCCGGCATGTCAGCACACCGTGCCGCAGTCGGCCAACGCGACCTGCGCTTCCCTTGACAGACAACCGACGGAGAGCGATGCTCTATACATAGTGCACATTAATGTGCGATTTTAGCACACACGATTGGCGCAAAACGAGAACAAAATTTCCCTGAGGCCCACGAGCCATAACAAGAGAGGAACCGGTGGCCGAGCACGAGAGCGTGTGGAGTGATCTGCAGGGTGTCCCGTTTGTGCAGGGCTACCTCGACGCCGGCGGTGTGCGAACCCGCTACCTGCATGCCGGCGATCCGGCCAAGCCGGCGCTGATCCTGCTGCATGGCTCGGGTGGCCACGCCGAGGCGTACGTCCGCAATCTGGAGGCCCACGCGGAGCACTTCTCGACGTGGTCGATCGACATGTTGGGCCACGGCTACACCGACAAGCCCGGCCATCCGTTGGAGATCGGCCACTACATCGAGCACCTGCTGGCCGTCCTGGACGCCGTCGGCGCCGAGCGCGCCCACTTGTCCGGTGAATCGCTCGGTGGTTGGGTGGCCGCCCGCGCCGCTGTCGACCATCCCGACAAGGTCGACCGGCTGGTCCTCAACACCGCGGGCGGCTCGCAGGCCGATCTCGAGGTGATGCAGAGGATCATCACCTTGTCCATGGCCGCCGCGGAGAACCCGACCTGGGAAACCGTGCAGGCGCGGATCAAGTGGCTGATGGCCGACAAGTCCAAGGATTACGACGATCTGGTCGCCAGCCGGCAGCGGGTGTACCGCCAGCCGGGCTTCGTGGCGGCGATGCGGGACATCATGGCGTTGCAGGATCCTGAGATTCGGGCCCGAAACCTCTTGGGCCCTGCCGAGTATGGCTCGATCACCGCGCCCACCCTGGTGTTGTGGACCAGCGATGACCCGACCGCCGATGTCACCGAGGGCCGCCGCATCGCGTCGATGATCCCGGGCGCGCGGTTTGAGCTGATGCCCGGTTGTGGGCACTGGCCGCAGTACGAGGACGCCAAGACCTTCAACCGCCTGCATCTCGACTTCCTGCTGGGGCGCTGACTGTGGCCGACGACCAGGATGTAGACGTCGACGTTGTGGTGGTCGGCGCAGGCCCGGTCGGTTTGACCCTGGCCAATATCCTTGGCCTGCAAGGCGTACGCACCCTGGTGGTCGACGAGCGCGCGACGCTGATCGACTATCCCCGGGGCGTGGGCCTTGACGACGAGTCGCTGCGCACTTTCCAGGCGATCGGTCTGGTCGAGCGCATTCTGCCCCACACCGTGCCGAATCAGATCCTGCGATTCGTCGACGCCAAACGTCGGGTGCTTGCCGAAATGGCGCCGCCCGACGCGCGTTTCGGCTGGCCCAAACGCAACGGCTTCGTGCAGCCGCTGGTCGATGCCGAGTTGCTGAGCGGGTTAGACAGATTCGAGCACGTCGACGTGTGGTGGAACCGTCCCATGACGTCATGCGCCGAAACCGCCGATGCGGTAACCGTCGAGCTCGACGGCGACCGCGGGCGAAAGAACGTGCGGACGCGTTACGTGGTCGGCTGCGACGGCGGACGGAGCACCACCCGGCGGCTGATGGGCGTGTCCTTCGACGGCACGACCTCACCGACGCGCTGGCTGGTTGTCGACGTCGCCAACGATCCGCTCGGACATCCCAACAGTGAGGTCGGCGCCGACCCGCAGCGCCCCTACGCTTCGATCTCGATCGCGCACGGAATTCGCCGCTTCGAGTTCATGATTCACGCCGACGAGACCGACGAACAGGCCGAAGATCCGGCCTTTCTCGCGCGCATGCTGGCTTACTTCGTCCCCCACCCGGACCGCGTCGAGGTGATCCGGCATCGGGTTTACACCCATCATTCGCGGATCGCCGGGGCGTTTCGGCGGGGTCGGCTGCTGCTCGCGGGTGACGCCGCCCACTTGATGCCGGTGTGGCAGGGCCAGGGCTACAACAGCGGGATCCGCGACGCGGCGAACCTGGGCTGGAAACTTGCGGCGGTGGTGACCGGATACGCTGAGGATGCGTTGCTCGACACCTACGACGTGGAACGCCGCAAGCATGCCCGCGCGATGATCGACCTGTCGACGATGGTGGGCCGGGTCATCTCGCCGACCAACCGTCGAGTCGCCGCGGTTCGTGACATGGTGGTGCGATCGGCGTCAATTGTGCCGTCGCTCAAGCGGTATGTCCTGGAGATGCGGTTCAAACCGATGCCGCGATACGAGCACGGGGCCGTCGTGCACTCCGAACCGCGCCGTACCGATTCGCCGGTCGGCACCTTGTTCGTGCAACCCTGCGTGGACACCCGCGAACAGCAGAACGTCCTGCTCGACGATGTCCTCGGTGGCGGGTTCGCCGTGCTGTGCTGGAACAACAATCCGCGCGAAATTCTCGGACCGACAGCGTTTGCGAACTGGAAGGCGCTGGGCGCGAAGTTCGTAGCGGCGCGGCCAATGAGCCAGCTGCACTGGACCGGGCACGACGATCCGGACGTCCTGGTCGTCGGCGACCACGGCGGCGACCTCAAAGCCTGGTTCGACACCCACCAAGAGTCCGTGCTGTTCCTGCGCCCCGACCGTTGCATCGCGGGCGCCTGTATCGCTCAACTCTCACCCGAGCTGAGTGCCTCGCTCTTCGACGTCCTCACCCTGACACCGGGAGGCAACCGTGCCACTAGCCCTGTGCTGTATGTCTCACAGCCCGCTACTGAATCTGCCCGGGCCGGCGCAGGACCTCCTTGATGACATCGACGGCGCACTCACGCAGGCAAGGGAATTCGTCGAGGGCTTCGACCCGGAGCTCGTCGTCATCTTCGCCCCCGACCACTACAACGGCTTCTTCTACAAGCTGATGCCACCGTTCTGCATCGGTACCGAAGCACAGGGGATCGGCGATTACGGCACACACAAAGGCTCGCTTGACGTTCCCGAAGCCATTGCGGTCGCCTGCGCGAAAGCGGTCCTATCGGCCGGCGTCGACGTCGCCATATCGGCGAACATGGACGTCGACCACGGAACCGTACAGCCATTGGAGAAATTGTTCGGTCGCGCGACTGCGCGCCCGGTGATACCGATCTTCATCAACTCGGTCGCAACCCCGCTGGGGCCGCTGCATCGTTGCCGGGCGCTGGGAACCGCGGTCGGTAGCTATCTGGCCACCCTGAACAAGCGGGTACTGGTGGTGGGATCCGGTGGGCTGTCGCATGATCCACCGGTCCCTACGCTGGCAACGGCGACGCCGGCAGTGGTGGAACGAATTGTGCACGGCCGGCCGATGACGACCGAACAACGGCAGGCCCGGCAGACCGCGGTGATGGATGCGGCCAGAAGCTTCGCCAACGGGGGCAGCGAGCTACAAGCCCTCAACCCGGCTTGGGATCAGCGATTCCTCGACATTCTCGACAGCGGAGAACTCGACGAGCTGGACAAGTGGTCTAACTCGTTCATCGCGCAAGAGGGTGGCAACTCCGCACACGAGATCCGCACCTGGGTCGCCGCTTTTGCGGCGCTGCGGTCCACTGGGCCATACCAGACCGGGGTGCGCTACTACAAGCCGGCTCCCGATCTGATCGCCGGCTTCGCCGTCAGAACGGCGGTGCCGACATGACTGCGCCGGCGACGATGCAGAGCGTAGCGATGAGGAGGAGCGGCGCCGATGACCTGTGACGTTGACGTGCTGGTGATCGGTTCCGGCGGCGGCGGCATGACGGCCGCTCTGGCTGCCCACGCCTCCGGTCTGGAGACGCTGGTCGTCGAAAAGTCCAGCCAATTCGGCGGTTCCACCGCGCTGTCCGGCGGGGGCATCTGGGTACCGGGCGCGCCCGCGCAGCGCCGGGCAGGCTACGCGCCGGCGCCAGAGGGTGTTGTCGACTACCTGCGGCGGATCACCGACGGTTTGGTCAGCGCCGCGCGCATCCGGCAGTACGTCGACTCGGCGCCGAAGATGATGGAGTTCCTCGAGCAACTCAGCCCGTGGTTCGAGTTCGTGTGGAAGCCCGGCTACGCCGACTACTATCCGGAACTGCCGGGTGGTTCCGAACTCGGTAGCACGATCAATGTTCCGCCGATCGATTTGCGCACGTTGGCGGAGGAGGAACAACATCTGCTTCAGCCCCTGGCCTTGGCACCTCGCGGAATCTGGCTGGGCCCCAAGGAGCTTCGGTCGTTCTACCAGGTTCGCCAGTCATGGGCCGGCAAGGGCGTCCTGGTGAAGCTGGTGTGGCGGATGGTCAGGGCGCAAGTCTTCGGGGATCGAATCGCGGCGATCGGCCAGTCGCTGACTGCGCGGCTCCGGCTGGCGATGAAAGACCGCGGTATCCCGCTGTGGCTGGACTCGCCGATGACCGAACTGCTCACCGACGACGACGGGTCGGTGACCGGTGCGACCGTCGTGAAAGACGGCTCCCCGCTGCAGATTTCCGCCAGGCGCGGGGTCATCCTGGCGACCGGCGGATTCGATCACGACATGGCATGGCGCAAAGAGCACCAGCCGACCGTGGAACAGGACTGGAGCTTCGGTAATCCCGCTGCCACCGGTGACGGTATCCGTGCCGGCCAGCGGGTCGGCGCGGCCACCGACCTGCTCGACGAAGCCTGGTGGTTCCCGGCCATCCAATGGCCCAATGGCCGAATGCAGTTCATGCTCAACGAGCGAATGATGCCGTCGCAGTTCATCGTCAACGGTGACGGGAAGCGCTTCATCAACGAGGCGGCTCCTTACATGGACTTCGGCCACGCGATGATCGAGGGGCAGAGATCCGGTGTCACCCACATTCCGTGCTGGCTGATCACCGACCATCGGTCCTTCAATCGGTATGTCGTCGCGGGACATCTTCCGCTGCCCAAGATTCCGGGCGCTCCGGTGCCCACGGGGCGAAACCTACCCAAGGCGTGGCTGGAGTCGGGCGTGGTCAAAGCGGCGAACAGCTGGGATGAGCTCGCCACCAAGATCGGGGTGCCGACCGGACAGCTTCGCACCACCGCCGAGCGTTTCAACGAACTGGCGCGCAAAGGCCATGACGACGACTTCAACAGGGGTGACAGCGTTTACGACAATTACTACGGAGATCCCACTCTGCCCAACCCCAATCTGTATCCGCTGGGCAAACCGCCCTACTACGCCTTTCGGGTCGTTCTCGGCGACCTGGGCACATCGGGTGGTCTGCGCACGGATGAGTACGCCCGGGTGCTGCGCACCGACGGCACCGTCGTACCCGGCCTCTATGCCGTCGGTAACACCTCGGCGGCGGTGATGGGACGCAGCTACGCCGGCGCCGGCGCGACCATCGGGCCGGCGATGACCTTCGGCTACGTCGCCGCCAAGCACCTAGTCAGTGAAAGCTCAACTCACTCAATTGTTCCGGGAGGTTCCAGTTGAAAATCTCATTGTTCTACGAATTCGCGCTACCCCGTCCGTGGGTACCGGACGACGAGCACGTCCTGCTGAAGGATTGTCTCGACGAGGTCGAGGCGGCAGACAAGGCCGGCTTCTCCACGGTCTGGTTGACCGAGCATCACTTCCTGGAGGAGTATTGCCATTCCACCGCACCGGAGATGTTCCTGGCCGGGGCCAGCCAGCGGACCAAGAACATCCGGCTGGGATTCGGCATCATGCACCTGCCGCCGGCCGTCAACCATCCGGCCCGGGTCGCCGAACGGATTGCCACCCTTGACCTCATCTCGGACGGACGGGTCGAGTTCGGCACCGGAGAGTCCTCATCGATCGGCGAGTTGGGCGGCTTCAACATCGATCCCGCCGACAAGCGGGCCCAGTGGGAAGAAGCGCTGGAGGTCGCGATCCGGTGCATGATCGAGGAGCCGTTCACCGGGTTCAAGGGCGAGCACATCGAAATGCCGGCCCGCAATGTCATCCCCAAGCCGCTGCAAAAGCCGCACCCGCCGGTGTGGGTCGCCTGCACCAGGCCGGCGTCGGTGCAGATGGCTGCCCAGAAATGCATCGGGGCACTGAGTTTCGCCTACACCGGCCCGGGCCCGCTGACCGAGCGAGTGAACGGCTACTACAAGGAGCTCGAGGAAGCCGGCGTCCCGATCACCCCGCAGATCAACCCGAACATCCTTGCCATCGGCGGTGACCTGTCGATGATGGTGGCCAAGACCGACGAGCAGGCGGTCGAACGCCTCGGGATGGGCGGCGGGTTCTTCTCGTTCGGGATCATGCACTACTACATGACCGGAATCCACACCCCCGGACGGACCGGAGTCTGGAAGCGCTATCTCGAAGAATGCGAGAAGGATCCGACGCTGGCCTATGGACCCGGTCGCGGCGCCATCGGCTCGCCGGCCACGGTGCGGGAGTTCCTCCGCGGTTACGAGGACAGCGGCGTCGACGAGATCATCTTGCTGCTCAACCCGCGCAGCCACGAAGGCACCATGGAATCCATCGAGCTGATGGGCAAAGAGGTGCTGCCCGAGTTCATCGAGCGCGACGCAAAAGCGGTCGCCGACAAGAAGAAGCGGCTGGAGCCGGTGATCGAGAAGATCGAGGCGCGCCGGCCGGAGTCGACCGCGCCGAAGTTCGACGAGGGCTACTCCTTCGGCGGCCTGCCCACCGGCCGCGGCGGCAAGTTCACCGCGAGCGAGATCCCGGAAGCCATGGCAGAAATCAACGAAGGTCGCGTTCAGGCGGCGCAGCGCGCCAAAGAGCAGAAAGCGCAGCAGTCGTGATAGCGGAAGTTGCTTGACACTTGGGGCAAATCGACGAGTTGTGGCGTTACGACGGTCGCCGAGCGGTGGTGACCGGATGCGCGTCGGGGATCGGGGCGCACGTCGTCAGGCAGCTCACCGAACTCGGCGCCGACGTCGTTGGGTTGGACAAGCATCCGCCGAGCACCGACATCGCGGAGTTCCACGCGCTTGACTTGACCGACCCGGCGTCCATCGACGGTGCCGTGGCGTCGATCGGGGGCGACATCGACGCGCTGTTCAACATCGCCGGCGTCTCCTCGGGCATCGGCGATCCGTTGCTCGTCGTGACGATCAACTTCCTCGGCCTCCGGCATGTCACCGAGGCGGTGTTGGAGAAGATGCCAACGGGGTCGTCGATCGTGAGTGTGTCCTCCCTCGCGGCCGCTAAGTATCGGGAGCATCAGCAGGTCGTCGGCGGGCTGCTGAACACCCGCACGATGCCCGAGGGGATCGAGTGGTGTCACCGCCATCCTGATGCGCTGGCCGACGGGGGCTACCGGTTGTCCAAAGAAGCGATCATCCTTTACACCATGAGAAATACCGCTGCGCTCGGTGCTCGAGGCATTCGCATCAACTGCACCGGACCGGGCGTCACCGAAACTCCGATCCTTGACCAGCTGCGGGCCGCCTACGGCCAGGGGTACCTGGATGACATCCCCAAACCATTGGGCCGGGTCGCCGACCCGGCCGAGCAGGCCGCGGTCCTGGTGTTCTTGAATAGCCAAGCCGCCAGCTATATCTCGGGCCAGGTCCTGTGGGTCGACGGCGGCAATATCGGCGCCGCGGTCGCGCGGGAACTCGAGGAAGGGCAAGCACTGTGGCCAGCCTGACCGATTTTCGCCGCGTCGCGCACGACGTCTGCAACTGGGGACGCTGGGGCGACGACGACGAACTGGGCACGCTCAACTTCATCACCGCGGAGAAGGTCGCGCAGGCAGCCAGTCTGGTCAAGCACGGCAAGGTGTTTCCGCTCGGTGTGGACTTCGGGTCGTCGGGTCCGCAGGGCGCATTCAAGTTTCGGCACAACCCGATCCATGTGATGACCATCGATGGCGGCGATGTGAGCGCGTTGGGCCGCTACGGGCCGGAGTGGGCGCGCAACCCCGGTGCGCAAGAGCTAGGAAAATACTTCGGGGGCGGTCTGCTCCGCTTCAACGACGACATGATCATCATGCCGCTGCAGGCGGCCACCCAGTGGGATGCGCTCTCGCACGTCTACTACGACGATCAGCTCTACAACGGCTTCCCGGCGAGCTCGGTGACGAGCCTCGGTGCATTTCATTGCGGCATCGACAAGGTCGACGGCAAGGGCATCACCTCGCGTGGCGTGCTGCTGGACATCGTTCGGCATCGCGGTGTGGAGACTTTTCTCGAGCTCGGGAACCCGATCACCCCGGACGAGCTTGACGACGTCGCCCGGTCGCAGGGCGTCACGTTCGAGCGCGGCGACATCGTCTTGATCCGAACCGGCTGGTGGGCAAGGTTTCTGGAGACCGGCAACGGCGGCGAGCCCGGTTCGGGATTGGACTGGCGGTGCGCCTCCTGGCTGCACGATCACGAGATCGCGGCGGTGGCCGCCGATAACCTGATGGTCGAAGACCCGATATCCGGGGTTGAGGGAACGTTCCTGCCCATGCACATGCTGTGCCTGCGGGACATGGGGCTGATGCTCGGCGAGTACTGGGATCTCAACGCATTGGCGGCGGATTGCGCGGCCGATGGCGTGTACGAGTTTCAGCTCGTCGCCCCGCCGTTGAGAATCGTTGGTGCGGTGGGTTCTCCAGTGAACCCCATCGCGATCAAGTAAGGAGGGGCGCGGTTGATGCTGACAGAAGAGCCGGAAGGGGACGGGCCGCTGGTGGTCGGCCTCGGCGGCACCCTGCGGGCCAACTCGTCCACCGAACGAGCCCTGCGCCACTGTTTGGCCGCCGTTGCGCGGCAGGGCGGACGCACCAAACTCTACTGCGGCGGGGACATCGAACTGCCGATGTACAACCCGCATGACCCGGCCCGCACGCGAGAGGCGATTCAGCTGATCGAAGCCCTGCGCGAGGCAGACGCCGTGATCGTCGGCTCGCCCGGATACCACGGCGGCGTCTCCGGGCTGGTGAAAAACGCGCTCGACTACATCGAAGACATGCGTGCCGACTCCCGGGTCTACCTCGACAACAAACCCTGGGGCTGCATCAGCTGCGCCTACGGGTGGCAGGCGGCGGTGGGAACACTCAACCAACTCCGCGGCATCGGTCATGCGTTGCGAGCCTGGCCGACTCCCCTCGGCGTCGCGATCAACTCCGCGGACCAAATCTGGGACGAGGCAGGCGAACTGATCGATGTGACCGTTACCAATCAACTGGATCTGTTGGCGTCGCAGTTGTTGACGTTCGCGCGATCCGGACCCGGCCAGGTCGTCGGGTAAGGATGCCATGGAGATTCAACGCAAAGATCTCGTCGTCGACGGCCTGGTCACCAGCTACCTGGAAGCCGGCCAAGGCGACCCGGTGATCCTGCTGCACGGCGGCGAATTCGGTGTGACCGCCGAAATCGGCTGGGAGCGAACGATACCTGCGCTTGTTGACCGGTATCGAGTGTTGGCGCCCGATATGTTGGGCTTCGGGCAGTCCGCCAAAGTCATCGACTTCAACGATGGCCGGGGGATGCGGATCCGACACATCGCCCGGTTCTGCGACGAGCTTGGCGTCACGTCCGCGCATTTCGTCGGCAATTCGATGGGCGCCATCAACTTGCTCACCGATGTCACGTCGGATTCGCCGGTGTTGCCGATGCGCAGCATGGTCGCGATTTGCGGCGGCGGCGAAATTCAACGCAATCAGCACATGGAGGCGCTCTACGACTACGACGCGAGCCTGCCGGCGATGCGCCGGATCGTCGAGGCGCTCTTCCACGATCCGTCGTATCCCGCCGACGACGACTACGTCCAGCGTCGCTACGAATCCAGCATCGCTCCCGGTGCGTGGGAGGCGCTCGCCGCGGCCCGTTTCCGCCGGCCCGGCGCTGCACCGCCGCCGGCACCGTCGAGCAAACGGGCCTACGAGCGCGTCTCGGTTCCGACGCTTGTGGTCGAGGGCGCCTGCGACAAATTGCTGCCGCCTGGCTGGGCGAAAGAGATCGCCGACCAGATTTCCAGGGGACGGTCAGCCGTGGTCGAGGCGGCCGGTCACTGCCCGCAGATCGAGCAATCGGCAGCCGTCAACGAGCTGCTGCTGCAATTCCTGTAGTTACGGCCAATCAAGCTTCAGCGCCGACGGATTGCGATCAGCCGGTTGGCTACGGCAGCCAGCATGTAGACGACCGCCACCACGATGATCAATGTCAGAGCAGCACCCCAAACCCGCAGGAAGCCAGCGTGTTCGGGATTGTTGAGTTCGCTGTAGATCAATAGCGGCAGCGACGCCATGTTGCCCTTGAAGATGTCGGTGTTGATCGAGCGGCTATATCCGACCAGCACCAGCACCGGCGCGGTTTCGCCCATCACACGCGCGACCGACAGTAAGACGCCGGAGATGATGCCCGGCATCGCGACGGGAACGACGATCCGCATGATGGTCTTCCATTTCGGAATGCCTAAGGCGTAGCTGGCTTCCCGCAGGTCGTCGGGCACCAGCTTGAGCATCTCCTCAGCCGACCGCACCACGATTGGCAACATCAGCAAGACCAATGCGAGTGACACCGCAAAGGCACTCTGCTCGAATCCCATGGTGGCGATCCATAGGCCGAAGATGAAGAGCGCGGCCACGATCGAGGGCAGCCCGGCCAACACGTCAACCATGAAGCTGGTGAACCGCGCTAGCCGATTGGAACGGTATTCCGCCAAGTACACCGCGGTCATGAATCCCAGTGGGATGGCCAGGAAAGCCGCCACCGCAGCCTGCACCACAGTCCCGTAAAGGGCGTGGTAAACCCCGCCGGAAAACTGCTCCGGCAGCACTCCGCGTAGTGACTGACTCCACCACCCGGGCTGCACGATGGCGTAGAAGCCTCTGTGGATAACAACCCATAGCAGCCAGATCAGCGGTACCAACGCGATGACGAAGCAGAAGACGAAAAGCGATGCCGCAATGTTGTTTTTGACCCGTCGTCCGAGACTGATCGGCTGGACCGCCGAAGCTTTGACCGGAAGGTCGAGGGCAGGGGCGCTCATGTCTTGACCGCCCTGCCAACGATCGCGCGGGCAGCCGCATTGACCATGAAGGTGAGAACGAACAGCACAAATCCCGCCGCGATATACGCTCCAGTCGGCAGTGGTTCGCTGAATTCGCTTGCCGCAGAGGCAATTTTGGAAGCAAATGTGTAGCCACCGTCGAAAAGCGACCAGTTCCCGGCATGCGCGGACGCTCGCAAGATGATCAGCACCGCCACGGTTTCACCGAGAGCACGACCCAACCCCAGCATCGAAGCGGCGACGGCACCGCTACGACCGTAGGGGAAGACGGTCATCCGCACCACCTCCCACTTTGTCGCGCCCAGTGCTTGCGCCGCTTCGATGTGAGTAGAGGGGGTCTGCCGGAACACTTCTCGCGATACCGATGTGATGATGGGCAGGACCATCACGGCAAGCACGACACCAGCGGTGAAGATATTGCCGGCACCGGCCAATGAAACGTTGCCGGCCTTGAATAAGGGCAACCATCCCAGGTCTCGGTTGAGCAATGCCTCGATCGGCTCGATCACCGGTGCCAGCACGAAAATCCCCCACAACCCGAAGACGATCGACGGCACTGCGGCGAGCAGATCGACCAATGCCCCGCAAAGGCGTGACAGCCTTGCCGGCGCGTATTGGGTCAGGAACACCGCGATCCCGATCGCAACTGGTACCGCCAAGGCCATGGCCCAGAGTGAGCTCAGCACCGTCACCATAAAGAGATCACGGATACCAAACGCCAGGTTGTTGCTGTCGGTGGTATTGAATTGCGCGCTGGTAAAGAAATTCGCGTGGTTGGCGCGCAGTGACGGGATGGCTTCGATCAGCAGGAAGATCGCGATCAGACCAATTGCGATCGTGATCGTCGAACCCGCGGCGCCGGCGACCAACTTGAACAGTCGGTCGCCGCGCCGTGCCCGGGCTCCGTCGCCGGCGCTCAGCGCAGGCGTTGTCCGCAGCGCAGGCGTTGTCGCAGTCAAGGTGGTCCTAGATGATCACGCGATGGCATTAACGGCGGTGGACAACCTCGACTTGAATGCGTCGGGTATCGGAATGTATCCGTTGTCCGCCAACCCGTTCTGGCCGGGACCGATGGTGGCCTGCAGGAAGGCCTTCACGGCCGTGCCGACCTGACTGTCGGGGTATTTCGAGCAGACAACCTCATACGTCGCCAGGACGATCGGATACGAGCCCGGCTGCGTAGGCTTGTAGAACGACACCGTGTCGAGCACCAGGTCGTTGCCCTGTCCTTTGACCTTTGCCGCGGCGATGGTCTTGCCGACCGAATCGGCGCTGATCGACACCGGGTCGGGACCCGCCGAAGTGACGATCTTGGCCATGTTGAGCTTCTGTGCCTGGGCAAACGACCATTCGTTGTAGGTGATTGATCCCGGGGTGCTCTTGATGGCCGCCGAGGTGCCGTCATTGCCTTTGGCCCCTTCACCGACACCACCGTTGAACGACTTCCCGGTGCCCTTGCCCCATGCACCGTCCGATGCGGTATCGAGATACTGCTGGAAGTTATCGGTCGTTCCCGATTGGTCACTGCGGAACACGACGTGGATCGGCAGTGCGGGCAGGGTGGCGCCGGAATTCAGCGCCGTGATGGCCGGGTCGTTCCACGTCTTGATGGTCCCGTTGAAGATTTTCGCCGCTGTCGGCCCGTCCAGACTCAGTGCCGTCACGCCGCTGACGTTGTAGGTCACCGCAATCGGGCCGAACACCACCGGCAGGTCCCACGCCGGCGAACCGCACCGCTGCTGCGCTTTGCCGTGCTCCTCGTCGCTCAGCGGCACGTCCGAGCCACCGAAGTCAGTTTGATTACCCACGAACTCATTGATCCCTGCACCCGAACCATTGGCCGTGTAGTTCAAGGTTTGACCCGAGCACGCCTGTTCGAACGCGTTGACGAACCGAGCCATGGCATTCGCCTGGGCGGTGGATCCGCTGGCTTTCAGCGTCTGCTTTCCGCCGCAGCTCACGTTCGCCGACGACGAACCAGACGAGGACGTCGCACCGCCTTGACTTGTGGTGTTGTTGTTTCCACACGCGGACAGCATTAGCGCACCGGTGGCCAACACGCCGAGCGCAGCACCAAATCGGTTGTGTTTCAAATTGGTTCCTTTGAACGGTCGGGTCGATGGACTACTTTCACTGGGCCACCAGCTCGGGCTGGCCTACAGATCCTGCCAACATACGAAACCGTTGCTGCTCCAGGCCAACGCCGCGAGGATTCGAAGTTAACAAACCGCGTCGTCGAGCCGAACGTAACACCCAGCCGAAACAGTCAGAGACCTCTGAGCTAAATCAATCGCTTGACTTAACCGATCCCGCGCCGATTAACTCTTCGACATGGTCAATGAACTGACCGGCAAGGTTGCGATCGTCACCGGCGGCGCATCTGGCATCGGTGCCGGCGTCGTCGAGAAGTTTCTGGCGGAGGGCGCGCGGGTCGTGATCGCCGACGTCGAGCGCGATCGCGGTGAAGCTCTCGCCTTCGCACTGGGCGCGGACGCAGTTTTCCGATTGACCGACGTCTCCGACCCCGTCCAGGTCGGTGCGCTGGTCGCGGCTGCCGTTGAGACGTTCGGTGGGTTAGACGTGATGGTGAACAACGCCGGAGTTTCCAGCCGGATGCACCGGAGCTTCCTTGACGACGACCTCGCCGACTTTCAGCGGGTCATGTCGGTCAACGTATTGGGCGTGATGGCCGGTACCCGCGATGCGGCCCGTCAGATGGCGACCAGCGGCGGCGGGTCGATCATCAACATGTCGTCGATCGGCGGCATCCAGGCCGGCGGCGGCGTGATGACCTACCGCGCATCCAAAGCGGCGGTAATCATGTTCACCAAGTCCGCCGCGATCGAATTGGCGCGTTACGAGGTTCGGGTCAACGCGATCGCGCCCGGCAACATACCGACACCGTTGCTCGCGACGACGACGTCGGAGAAGTCCGCCGAGGAGCTCGCGCGCTTCGAGCATGCGATCCGCGAGCAGATGCGAGCCGACCGGCCGCTGAAGCGAGAGGGCACAACCGCGGACATCGCGGAGGCCGCGCTGTACTTGGCCGGCGACCGGTCCCGGTATGTGACCGGGACCGTCTTGCCGGTCGACGGCGGCACCGTTGCCGGCAAGGTGCTCCGTCGTCGCAGCGAGAAGACGAATTAAATCAATCGCTTGACTTAATCGCGATGAGGGCGTTGACTGGCCGGGTGACCACCGCGAAGGCTGCGCGCTCCGACCGGGCGAGTACGACTCAGGAGGCCATCCTGACCGCGGCCGAGCGGCTGTTCGCCGAACACGGGGTCTTCGCCGTCTCCAATCGGCAGGTCAGCGAGGCCGCCGGCCAGGGCAACAACGCCGCGGTCGGCTACCACTTCGGCACCAAAACGGATTTGGTGCGCGCCATCGAGCAGCGGCACCGCGTGGCCATCGAACAGCTGCGAGAAAGCATGGTCGCCGAGACCCTGCAATCGGGGGACGGCGACGATATGCGGAGCTGGGTCGCGTGTCTGGTACGTCCGTTGACCGATCACCTCGCCGCGCTCGGCAACCCCACCTGGTACGCGCGCTTCGCCGCACAAGTGATGACCGATCCGGCCTACTACAACATCGTGGTCAAGGATGCGCTCACATCCGAATCGCTGGTCCAGGTGATAGATGGCATCAACCGGTGTCTTCCCGAGTTGCCGATCGACGTTCGGGTGGAACGCAACCTGATGGCCCGCAACCTACTGATGCATACCTGCGCCGAGCGTGAAAGGGCAATGGCCGCAGGCGCATCCGTGCCGGGTTCGTCGTGGCAGGCCGCCGGTACCGGTCTGATCGACGCGGTCGTGGGACTCTGGCTGGCGCCGGTCACCCCGCACGAGTAGAAGAGGTTGGCCGTAAGAATCATGAAAGTGACTGTGGACCAAGACATCTGCGCATCGTCGGGAAACTGCGTGATGCATGCGCCCGAAATTTTCGACCAGCGAGACGATGACGGAGTCGTCATTCTGCTGAACGAGAACCCGCCCGCCGACCAGGCCGACAACGCCCGCAAGGCCGCGGCGGGTTGCCCCGCACTGGCCATCCACATCGAGGAGTGAGAAGTGTCCGACACCCTCACCGGCACCGAAACCGAGACGGTTTCCGACGTTCCGG
>Ga0209656_10000731_pt1 | contig 21327 bp, 14 predicted proteins | sample BogFormECP12_OM2_FD_188239 | JGI IMG/M metagenome (GOLD analysis project Ga0209656, IMG submission 188239) | Bog forest soil microbial communities from Calvert Island, British Columbia, Canada - ECP12_OM2 (SPAdes) (version 2) | ecosystem: Environmental > Aquatic > Freshwater > Wetlands > Bog ... | reverse complement strand
CGCCATTGCCGGTCACGGTGATGGGATAGGTTCCCACGGGTGTGCTCGATCCCACCGTGATGGTCATGGTGGAGTTGCCGGCACCGGGCGCCGCAATCGGGTTGGGATTAAAGCTCACCGTGGTACCCGAGGGCATGCCAGAGGCCGAGAGGGCGATCGCGCTGTTGAAACCATTACTGATGGTGGTGGTAATAGTTGAGGTCCCCTGGTTGCCCTGCACCACACTGAGCGAGGACGGGGAAGCGGAAATGGTGAATGTGGGCGGCGCGGTCACGGTCAGGGTGACGGTGGTGTTTTGCTGAAAGCCTCCGCCATTGCCGGTCACGGTGATGGGGTAGGTTCCCACGGGAGTGCTCGCTCCCACCGTGATGGTCATGGTGGAGTTGCCCGACCCGGGAGCTGGTATCGGGTTGGGGTTGAAGCTCACGGTGGTACCCGAGGGCATGCCGGAGGCCGACAGGGCGATCGCGCTGTTGAAACCATTGCTGATGGTCGTGGTAATGGTTGAGGTTCCCTGATTGCCTTGCGCGACACTGAGGGAACCAGGCGCGGCCGAAATCGTGAATTTGCGCCAGCGTGGTGGTTGCGTTATGCCCAGATAGGAGAGCGGTGTTAAGTCGCCGGTGGCCTGGTTCGTTCCCACCAACACCGTCAGTCGCGTACCCGCCAGCGTCACCGACCGGGTAACGTTGCTGGTTGGCCACGCCGCTGCTGACCAGTTATTCCCTACCGCATCACAAAACTGGCCCGGGACGATCAGGCCCTTCCTCACCGTAGCCAGCACGGTGCTGCCCTCCAGGAACTGCACCTGACAGTCTTGCCAGCAATCCGGGTAACCGGCATCGCCCATCGCCAGCGCCAGGTCGTAGGTGCCAGGCGCGGGCAGATCCACGTAAAATGTCGCCGGCTGGCCGTTCTTGGCGTAGCTGAAACCCGCCAGCCGGGGATCAGCTGTGGTGCTGAGGTCGCGCGATCCCACCGAGTCACTGTTCGCCCAGCCATAGGTCACACCGTTCACGGTGGTGGGATAAGTCGTGTTGGACAGCACGTAGGTAGATCCCGGAGGATCGGTAACGAAATTCTGGGTGCTGCGAAAGTCGAAGCCCTGCCCCCAACCCGCTGGTGCAGCTAAATCCCCAAGGCCTGTGGCCGCGGTCACCGTCACTGTAGCGCCGCCGCTGATCGGGCCCAAAGTCGCCTGAATGTTGGTGTTACCCGTCGCAACTCCTGTAGCCAAGCCCCCGCTATTTATGGCCGCCACGGAGGAGGCACTCGAATTCCAAGTCACCAAACTGGTTAGGTCCTGCTGGCTCCCGTCGCCGTACGTTCCTGTTGCCGTGAACTGCTGCTGCGTTCCTGCCCGAATCGCAGCATTGGCCGGCGTTACTGCCAACGCCAGCATGGTTGTGCCGTGGTAGATCTGCTGAATTTGTGCAGCCGTTAGGGCGGTGTTGTAGATCAGCAAGTCGTCGAGGGCGCCGGAATCGAACATCGTCTCCCCACCGCGAGAGAAGAGATAGATAGGATTGTTACCAAAGTTGTCAATATTGGTCGAAGCGAAAAGACTCTGGCTGGGAGTTTGTAATACGCCATCCAGATAAAACTTCACCGCGTCGCCGGCCGTCTGGCTCTTGTCAAAAACCACGGCAAGGTGGTGCCAAGCTCCGGACGAAGGCTGGCCGTAGCAGTTGGCGGTGTAGCCGGCGTTGCCGCGCACCGCAGCCTGAATCCCGTGACAGGTATCGTCGTCGGGGAGGAAGCTGAAACCGGTGGTTGACTGGCTGTAGTCGGCCGACGCCTCGAACAGCACATGTCCTCCAGCAGTCGAGTAGGTGCGATTCACCCAGAGGGCGACGGTCACTGCCTGGGTGCTACTGAGATTGATCGCGGGAATACTGACGTACTGTCGACTTGCGGCGTCGGCAGAAATCGCGCCTCCACCTTGTCCCGTTACCCAACTGACGCCATTGACCAGCGCGGCAGTGTGGCCGTACCCGGAGGCATCGGTTGCTTCGGTCCCAGAACCATCGCCAGTGTTAAAGGTCCAATAGCCGACAGGGCTTTGGGCTGTGGCGGGTGTTGTAACGATAGCAACGACAAATGCGAGGTGAGCTAATAATAGGAGTGCGGACAAGAGATATGAGAGGTAGGGAATACCTTTCTTGACCAACACGGACAAGTCCTTTCTTCCGGCCTTGGTCTTGTCTTCGCGACAAAACAATCTAGCTTCCGCCAAGTCAACACTAGGGCAGGGGCTGCGCCGCATCTACTGGCTTGGCGACCTGATTCAGGACAGTACCTGGCAACTGCACGAACCTGACTGTCGGGGCAGCCCTTATGACAAAACGATGCATCGGAATTATGATGCCACAAAGAGGCTATAATTAGCCCACCTTAAGCGGCACATTTTGGTACTAAGGTAACTACCTGAATAGGTAGTTATGGTTACTATAGTCATTAATTGCGGAGGCGTAGGTACCCGTTTCCTGCCAACGGGGTCGGTTCATGAGAGATCCAGGTCCGAATCGCAGCGTCGGTTCATGCGTTGGTCGCCAGCACGAGGACAGCGGGACTCTCTTGGTCTAACAGACGTCAGCGGAAGCGCTGCCGTTACAGGTTCAGCCGCAGGTGGCGCCGGAGCTGGGGATTAAAGGACGGGGGGCGAAGATAAATCAGCTGCCCGAACTTGCGACATAGCTCAACGTGTAGTGGTTTGAAAGCGGATGGGACACTTGGCCAACCCAAGCGTTTCCTCGCCTACATAATGACTCTTGGTGGAATGGATGCTACTGGAACGGAGTATACAATCGTCGACCCGTGCCTCCTCTTCCCCCAACGCACTATGCCGACCTAATCGACCGGCTGCGCGGAGCGACGACTTCTAGTGACGTGTCCACGGCTGGGTCGAGACTGCGAAAATTCTGCAAAACGCCAGGAAGGAAGGCTCCAAGTTCATGAAGCGCCCGGTCTCCAAACAGGCGGACCATCCCGAGGACTTTTACGCCCCCAAGCTTCGCCTCGGAGGATGATGAAGTGCCGAACTCGAAAGTTTCGAAGGACAAAAACAAAGGGAACGACGAAGCGTCCGTCGTTCCCTTTGCGCATGCTCTCCCGCGTACGAGGAGCTAAAGCCCGTAGGCCAGCTACAGAAACCAAAATCAGACCATTCCAGGCGCTGCCTTCTGGCGTCGGACGTAGAACATGGCACCGAAGCAGGTGAGACCAGCGAGGAGCAGGTACAGGAAAGCCGTACCACCCTCCGGAACGGGAATCTGACCAAACATCTCCTGTGGTCCCGTCGGATTGAAAGGTAGTGTGTAGAGCCAGAGGCCGGAATACGTACTCAGCGCTGGGTCATTGTTTATGTTCTCTACGTAGCTAACTAGGCTTTGCGCGGTGCTATCGAGGGAAGTCAGGCTGAACCCTTTTCCGACTGCAAGTGAGGTGAGATACCAGAGTGCCTGCGAGATGGATGACTGCTGGGCTGAGCTGGGGTTGCCCGTAAACATAGCATTCGCCAGATATGCCAAGGCCTGATATCCCTGAACTCCTGTCCAACCAGTAACGACCGCAGACCAGTTGGCATTGCCAAACAGCATAGAGCCTATGTTGCCTGCGTTAAGAGTGGACACTTGATACGCAGTTGCCGCCCAGTGCTCACCGCTGGTGATATTGTCGTAGTAGTCGTCACAAATCATTCCTGGCGAACTCTGTCCGGGTCCGACATTTACGTTGTTGATTGAGCCATCATAGAAGCCGGTTGCAACAGAGCCTTCCGGTCCACCACTCCAGACATTGCCCTGATACCCTCCATTGAAGTACATCTGGGTGTTCAAGGATCCAGCAAAAGCGGAAGGCATCAAGGGCAGAAATGCGGCTGCCACGATCAAAAGCAGAGTTCTTTTCACTTTTCTTTCTCCTGACTGCTCATTCGCCTCTCATAAATGAAATGAAAGGATACAACGCCTCGTGCGGGCAGCTTCGTGGGCTTCGTCGCCATGATCTAACTCTAGCGCCAAATCCATTGCTGTCAAGACTGATAATTTCTGCAACCCCATTGCAAACTCTTGCAACCTCCATGTAAACGATTCATTATCAATACGATACGGTATTCTGCATGGGGTGAGGCGTGCAAAAAAACATGAATGACAGTGATGCCAGGGTTCAGGGTCGGACCGATGCCGTTTTCCTTCTGGAATTTTTGCTTGTCGTTTTTGTGGGTGGTAGCAACCAAGAACCCGGCGAAAGTGTCGCGCTTGGCGCTTCAGAGTCGTGTGCCTTATACTCCAGCCATAGCATTTAGTTGGCATGCAGTGCACACTGGGAGGTTGCACAGTGAGGATGTCAGCCGACCTCCGTCTGATCCTAATTCTGACCCTAATCGCAACCGGTTTTACTGCATGCTCACGCGACCCCAACGTCCGCAAGCAGAAATACTTTCATAGCGGCCAACGGTACTTCGACAAGGGAAAGTATCCTGAGGCTGCGATCGAGTTCGTCAACGCGATTCAGATCGATCCCGGCTATGCCGAAGCCCATCAACAACTGGCTGAGACTTATCTTAAACTGCAGAAGGCGCAAGGCGCCTATCAGGAACTTGCGCGAACCATCGAACTACAACCGGAGAATTACCAGGCTCGTATCGAGCTGGCGAATCTCCTGATCCTGGGCCGCAACTTTCAGCAGGCACAGGAACAAACCGAGATGCTGTTGCAAAAGCGTCCGAACGATCCCGTGGTCCATTCCACTGTTTCCAGTCTCCTTGCTGGGCAAGGAGATCTTTCCGGGGCGATGACGGAAATTCAGAAAGCAATAGCACTGAATCCGGGCGGCTGGCCGTTATACCTGGAACTGGCGATGTTGCAGCTCAGGACCAATCAACCGGATGCCGCCGAGGCGAGCTTGAAGAAAGTGATCGAAGTACATCCGGCGGCAACGCAAGCACACCTGGTGCTGGGCACCTTTTACCAATCGCGTCGCCGCTTCGCTGAGGCGGAGCAGCAATTCCACGCCGCCATGGATATGGATCCGAAGAACCCGGAAGCGCGGGCTGCGCTCGCCCGCCTGTACCTGGCGGAAGGAAAGAATGCTGAGGCAGAGGAATTTCTGAAACAGGTCAAGCGTGACTTTCCGGACAACTCAGCCGGCTACCGCATGCTGGGCGACTTCTACTTCGCGACGGGCGACCTGGGTAAAGCTACCGCCGAATACGGCGCCCTCTATCAGGAGCACCCCAAAGACCTTGACGTGAAGAAAAACTATGTTCAGCTTCTTATTCTGAGCCATCGTTACGACGAGGCGCGCAAGCTGGACGATGAAATCCTGAAAGCGAGCCCTAGCGACAACGAGGCTCTACTCTACCGCGGGCAGTTGGAAGTCCAGGCTGGAGATGCGAACGGCGCGATCGCAACCTTACAAACGGTAATAAAAAATGATCCCAACAACGCGGCAGCCCACTACCACCTGGGAGTTGCCTTCCAGAAGTTAGGGAACCTGGAGAACACCGAGAGCGAATGGAGGGATGCGGTGCGGCTTCGTCCTGACATGATCGAGGCCCAGCGCTCTTTGGCCTTGCTGGCGATGCGACAGGGCGACATGGGTACACTCGATCAGGCGGCCACCCAGCTTATCAATTTGCAACCGGGCTCGCCGGATGGCTATGCACTGCGTGCTTTGTCTGAGATTAACCGCAAGCAGTTGCAGGCGGCTGAGGAAGACATACGCAAAGCGATTGCCGTCGATTCGCAGAGCCATCTGGCTTACGTTCAGATGGGAAACCTGAAGCTGATTCAAAAGCAGTACAGCGAGGCCGGCAAGGCTTATCAGCAGGCGCTGGACCGCGATCCCAATTCGACCGATGCACTCCGCGGCCTGATGAATACGTACCTGGTCCAAAACCAGGTCGAAAAAGCTCTTGCCATCGCGAATGCTCAAATTGCCAAGGTCCCGGGCAACAGCAGCTTTTACGATCTGCTAGGCACCGCACTCTTCCACAACAAGAAGGACCTGGGTGCCGCCGAGGCGGCCTTCCAAAAGTCCATAGAACTTGACAAAAACAACGTTGATGCTTTGCTCAAACTAGGTCAGGTACAAACGGCAAAGGGCGAGGTCGATCAAGCCATTGCTACGTGCCAGCAGGGGATCAAGGATCATCCCCAGGTACCCCAGTTTTATATCCTGCTTGGCGTGCTGTACGAATCGAGGGGGGACTGGAGCAAAGCTCAGGACGCATATCAGAAAACCCTGGAACTCAAGCCTAATGATCCTGTGGCCTCCAACAACCTTGCCAATGTCATGCTGCAAAGTGGTGGTAATGTCGATATGGCGATGTCGCTAGCGCAGACCGCGCGCCGTGGCCTGCCTGATTCGCCCGATGCGGCTGACACGCTCGGCTGGGCGTATTACCAGAAAGGCGCCTACCGGTCGGCCATTGGCATTTTGCAGGAAGCCCTCAAACTGCAGGAAAAGAACAAGGCCCCGGACAATCCTGATCTTCACTATCACCTGGGACTGGCATATCAGAAGACGGAACAACCCGCGCTCGCGCGCGAGCAGTTGGAACGTGTATTGAAGCTCAATCCCAATTACCGTGCCGCCGCTGAGATCAAGAAGCAGCTTGCCGGCTTGAAATCATGACTGCAGCCCGGGTACCGTTTGGCGAAGCTGCAAACGCTGGTAGCGATTGGCTTATGTAGGTGTGCCACAAGAAGTGTTCTTTTCGCGCAGATGGTGGACGATCCGTCCGCTCGCCCCGAGCTGAACTGCTCCTGGGTTCCTGCCCGAATCGAACGATTGGCCCACGGCGACGGTAAGCTCCGGGGACGGGAGCCAGCAGAAATTAGCATAGTAACCGAAATTCTTGCACGCAGTGGTTACTATAGTAAGCTTGTCTACCACTTAAGTCCGCGACATCCCAGCCTCTTCTATGGCAAGCTGTTTAGGGTTCAGCAGTTTGTGTTAAAGGCTGTTCGAGGTTCAGGTTCGTTCAGATTGCGGCCTGTCGGCGAGCTTGGCGACCTGATTCGGTGGAGTGGCCGGAACACTCTGAACTCTAGTCCTTGCTTGAGAATCTGCTTCCGTTCAACATCCTTGTGCTCATGGAATCCTCAAGACCAGCGGCCCTGTTAGCAAGACAACGGCCAGGAGGCTATCCGTATCACTCCGGCCACAGCATTCTCCACCCCTCAAACTCCACTGCTGCTCTGACTTTGGCGATCGTCCTTGGGTTGACCATCGTCGTTAACGGATCGGCGCAGGCCCAGACATTCGACGTGTTGCACAGTTTTACCGGGAGTGCGGATGGAGCATCCCCTGGCGCTGGCTTAACCATGGACCGAGGAGGAAACTTTTACGGAACGACCGAAAACGGCGGCTCGAGTGGCCCCAGCGGCTACGGCACGGTCTTCAAGTTGACTCTCAAAAGCTCCAGCTGGACATTGACCCCGCTGTATAGCTTTGCGGGCGGCAATGATGGCGCTAATCCTGGAGCCAGAGTTATCATCGGCCCGGACGGCACCCTCTACGGGACCACCTCCTACGGAGGAGGTAGCGGATGTGGCGGAAATGGCTGCGGCACGGTCTTCCAACTTACGCCGCCCATGAACGCCTCGACCGACGCTCTTACGGACTGGACGGAGACTGTGCTTTATCAGTTCACCGGAGGTAGCGATGGATCTCTTCCTGTAGGTGATCTTGTTTTCGACGCGGCGGGGAATATTTACGGCACCACGGCGGGTGGAGGCTCCTCGCAAAATGGGGTTACTTATGAACTGACGCCCTCCAATGGCAACTGGACCCAAAGCGTTCTCTGGAGCTTCACCGGAGGCAATGACGGCGGGAAACCCGCCAGCGGCGTAATTTTTGACAGCGCTGGCAACCTATACGGTGCGACCTATGTCGGTGGCACTTATGGCTATGGCGCGATTTTCCAGCTCGCACCTGCAGGATCCGGCTGGGCACAGAACACACTGTACAGTTTTCAAAACGGAAACGACGGAGCGAATCCTGCAGGCGGCTTGATCTTTGACCGATCTGGCAATCTCTACGGTACGACCGCTTCCAACGGGCCAAGCGGTGGCGGCACGGTTTTTGCGCTGGCACCTCAACCAAGCGGCACGTGGGTGTTGACTGTGCTTTATGCTTTAGCCGGACAAGCCGGAGGAGGTCCCCAAGCCAGCCTGACCCTGGATGCCGCTGGCAACCTCTACGGCACAACGTACAAGGATGGCGCTGATGGATACGGTTCGGTTTTTGAGCTGATCCGTTCTAACGGCACTTGGGTGTACGCCGATCTCCACGACTTCACTTCAGGTAGCGACGGCGCCAAATCGGTCAGCAACGTAAGCCTCGACGCCAACACTAACCTTTTCGGCACGGCACTTGCCGCCGGAGGGTATGGCTACGGTACTATCTTTGAGATCCTGCTGCTGCAAATCACGACCTCCTCGTTGCCTCCAGGTACGGTCAATAGTCCCTACAGCGCAACCCTATCGGCCACGGGCGGCGTACCACCCTACACCTGGGGCGTCATTAGCGGCAGCTTGCCCTATGGTTTGACTCTGAACGCCAACAGCGGGGTGATCTCCGGCACGCCTACAACCGCTGGCACCTCCAACTTCACTGTGCAGGTGAGCGACTCCGAGTCGCCGCCGGCCAAAGCGATTGCACCGCTCAGCATCACTGTAACCGCAGCGCCCGGCTTCACCCTTTCCGCCTCGCCGTCCTCGGTCAGTGTAGTCCAGGGCAACCAGGGAACCTCAACCATTACCACCGCCATCGGTAACGGCTTCAACAGCCCGATTGCCCTGTCGGCTTCCGGCCTGCCCTCAGGCACCACCGTGAGCTTCAATCCTAATCCCATACCGGCTCCCGGGTCGGGCAACTCGACCATGACCATCACGGTGGGATCGAACACTGAGACGGGAACTTATCTCATTACCGTGACCGGCAATGGCGGAGGCGTTCAGCAAAACACCACCGTCACCCTGACCGTGACCGCGCTGGTGGCCCTGTCCTGGAATGCCAGTACATCGCAGGACGTTATTGGGTACAACGCCTACCGTTCCACGACTTCAGGTGGGCCCTATACCAAGCTTAATTCCGGCTTGATTTCCAGCACCAACTACAATGACCAGCCGGTACAGAGTGGATACACCTATTACTACGTAACCACTGCGGTCAACTCGCAGGGCCAGGAGAGCGTTTATTCGAACGAAGCTGCTGCAACCGTTCCGTAACGTGCTGGAAAGGGACGATGCGATAGATGCGATGGAAGCACGGGAACGTACGCTTTCATAACCCACGAAACGTGCGGCTCATGAGAAGCGTAGGCGTCCCAGAACATCTGCTCCTCCGCGAACTCGTCCTTCTTGTGCTGTCTTCTGTCAGCGGTTCTCGGCAACTTCCAATCTTCAAATGCTTACCCGCGAACAAACTGCGCATTGATTGCTGCTCAGCGCAGCGTGCCCACCCGCGCAACCGGCCAGTAGCCGAAGACCGCTTTGCCGTAGATGAAGTCTTCGTCAACCGGACCAAAGTCGCGGCTGTCGTTGGACAGGTTGCGATGGTCGCCCAGCACGAAGTAGCAATGGGGTGGCACCACGGACTCGGGATAGGAGCGCAAATCTTCGTATTGCTCGGGCACGTAGGGCTCGCCCAGCCGGTGTCCGTTGACGAAGACCACGCCCTCCTCGATGCCGACCCGGTCGCCGGCGATTGCCACCACGCGCTTGATGTAGCTCTTGGCAGGATCTCGTGGATAGCGGAAAACGATGACGTCGCCGCGCGCTATTGGTTCCAGCTTGTAAACGAATTTGTTAATGAATACCCGCTCCTGGTCCTGGAGCGTCGGCATCATACTGGTTCCTTCCACCTTCACCGGTTGGTACAGGAAGATGATGAAGAATGCCGAAACCGCCAGCGAGATGATCACGTCGCGCAGCCAGCCTGAAAGCAGCGCGTTCGCACGGCGGCGCTTAGGCGGAAAAACGGACAGGTTGTCGTCGGGAAGTAGGCCCATTAGTTTGGTTAGACGAGCGAACTCCCAGTATAGTTACAGACTGCCGCGGAGGCCAATGTGGAAGTTTGGGCTAATCTGGAAACTTGAATAGAATAGGTCAGTCGCCCCGCTGAGGAGCCCTTTTATGAGTAAGCCTGCCCTGATCGCGTTGATTGCTCTGGTCGCTATGGTTTCCTTCGCGCAAGGAGATCATGTACCCGCATACAACGATCGTCCGCCCAATGCCGGAGAAACGTCCCCCATTCTTCCCAGGGATCAGCTTCAGGGCGAAGCGTTCAGGTACCCGTACCAGGTGCGAGCGTACGAGGTAGCGGCGAAGATCCCTGGTGTTTTGTATCAGATGCCGTGCTACTGCTATTGCGAGCGCATCGGACATAACAGTCTCCATACCTGTTTTGAGAGTACACACGGAGCGCACTGCGGCATCTGCATGAAAGAGGTGTTTTACGCCTACGAACAAACCAAACTCAAAAAGACGCCAGCCCAGATTCGTGCTGGAATTATCAAGGGTGAGTGGAAGTCCATTGATCTGGAGTCTGGGACAAAAACAACTGACTAACACTTTATCGGGGCATTTGGGGTGAGTTGACGTTCTGCCAAGTTGGGGGTATAACTCAGCACACACGATCTGCAAGTGATTTGGGTTTTCCACAGCATTAGGCATTGGTGGGTCTGGAACAGCTCAAAGGAAACCGTGGGATGAAGAAAAAAGTCGCACGAAAGCTTAAGGAAAGCACCGTTAAGTTAAAGAAAAATAGCGGCTTACTATCATCCTCAGCAAATTCCGAAAGCAAGCCGCGGGGAAGCAGACCCATGAAGCTCACTGATGACCCCCGTTTTGCACAGGCTGTGCAAAACTATGAAGCTGGTCTAAAGGCGCTGCAATCCCACAAGTATGACCGCGCCAAGGCGTTTTTTGAGAAAGTTGTGGCGGGGCCGAGCCCCGAGCTGGCGGACCGGGCTTCCGTTCATTTGGGCAGTTGCAACCAGCAATTGAGCCGGGCTTCCTCGTCGTCGTTCAAATCGCCGGAAGAGCAATTTGACTATGCCGTCTCGCTTATGAACATGGGCGATTACATGGGCGCTCGCGAGAACTTCGATCTGCTGGCGAAAAAGGTTCCCAAACTCGACTTCATCTGGTACGGCATGGCGGTGCTAAATTGCCTGACTGGCCACTTTCCCGAAGCCCTCACCAGCCTGAACGAGGCCATTCGTCTGAACCCGGCCAACCGCTTTCACGCGCGAAGCGACGGCGACTTTAAGAGCCTGGCCGACGATCCACGCTTCACCGATCTGCTTTATCCTGATACCAGCGCCGAATCTCCGGCTCAGCCGGAGAAGTGGCATTTTTAGTTGCGCTTAGCCCGGTAGTTTGATGCAAGACTATTCCAGCTTCGCCGAATTGCCGCCCCTGAGAGTTGTCGCCATGGGTGGAGGCACAGGCCTGTCCACAGTGTTGCGTGGACTGAAGCAGTACGTTGTGCCGGGCGCTGAAGCCCCAATTAGCAGCGGGCTGCCGGGTATCGCCGATCTCTCCGCCATTGTCACGGTCAGCGATGACGGAGGATCCAGTGGGCGCCTGCGCAAGGAACTGAACGTACCGGCTCCGGGCGACGTCCGCAATTGCATCGTGGCGCTCTCCGAGGATGAGGCGCTGCTGTCGCGGCTTTTCCAATATCGCTTTCCTGCGGGCGAGGGGCTGGGCGGACACAACTTCGGAAACCTGTTTCTTTCTGCGATGACCGCCGTCACTGGCGACTTCCACCAGGCCGTAAAACATTCCTCGGCGATTCTCGCTACGCGCGGCCACATTTATCCCGCTACGACCAGTAACGCCCAACTGTACGCCATTATGGAAGACGGTTCGGTAGTGCGTGGTGAAACGAATATAACGGCCAGCCGGTACCGAATTGTCGAGCTGCGCATGGCGCCGGCCAATGCCAAGCCGCTCCCGCTGGCGCTGGAAGCCATAGAAAGCGCCGACCTCATCACCATCGGCCCGGGTTCGCTGTTTACCAGCCTGGTGCCCAACCTGCTGGTGCGCGACGTGTCGAAGGCGATTGCGAATTCACGCGCGGTGAAGGTGTTTGTCTGCAACCTGATGACCCAGGCGAACGAGAGTCTGGGATTGACTGCCTCCGACCACATTCGCGCTTTATACGAGCACGCGCGTCACCAGTTCTTCGACTATGCGTTAGTGAACCGCTCTCCCGCGTCACCGGCGCTGGTGCTGAAGTACGCCGAGAAGCAACAGTCGCAGATTGAGGCTGACGTTGACCGCATCGAGGCGTTGGGCGTGAAACCGATCCTCGGCGAATACCTGCTGGAAGCAGGGGACGACGAGGGAGGTCCGGTTGCCCGTCACGACACCGATCAGGTGGCATATGACCTCCTGCGGCTTATGATGGAGTTGCGGGAGTCGCCGGTCACCGCGTTCGGTCGGAAGTCGTAACGCCTGCCATACACCTGAGATCGAAATGCCAAAGTCAAAGTCAATCTCCCATAAAGCTGCGAAAAGCAAGCGACAACCGCTCGCTGTCGCCATTCTGGCTGCGGGCAAGGGCACGCGCCTGAAATCGCGTCGTCCCAAGGTGCTACACGAAATTGCCGGCCAACCGCTGTTGGCTCACGTGGTAGCGGCAGCTAGTCAACTCGTGCCGCCGGGAAATATTTTCGCCATTATCGGGTATGAGGCGGAACGCGTCCGCGAAGCACTGGCGCCCACCGGCATTAACTTCGTGCTCCAGCGTGAGCAGCGCGGAACCGGCCACGCCCTCATGGAGGCGCGCGACGCCTTGCAGAACTTCGAGACCGTTCTGGTGCTGTCGGGAGATGTCCCTCTCATTCGAACCGAGACCATCGCTCAACTGCGCGACTTCCACGCTGCGCAGGCCGCAGCCATGACCATACTTACAGCAGAACCGGACGACCCGACTGGCTATGGCCGCGTGATTCGCATGCTTAAGAAGGGGAAGAAGACGGACGAAGTCGCGCGCATCGTCGAGCAAAAAGCGCTGAAGCGCAGGGAAGTGGAGGAACGCGAAGTAAACTCCGGAATTTATGCTTTCGCGACCACGCCGTTGTACCAGCACATTGCCAAGCTCACCACCGACAATGCGCACGGCGAGTACTACCTCACCGACATGGCAGCACTGCTTGGGCGGGCCGGAGAGAAGGTTGCGGCCTTACGCGCACCTGATTCCAGCGAGGTTCTGGGAGTAAACACCCGCCTGGAGTTGGCGCAACTCGATGCCAGATTGCGCGACCAGAAGGCGCGGGCGCTAATGGAAGCTGGCGTGACCATTTTTCGACCAGAAACCTGCGACATCGATGCCGATATTCAGATAGGTACTGACACCGTGATTGAGCCCTTTGTGCAACTCATTGGGCGCACCAAGATTGGCTCAGATTGCCGCATCCGGTCGTATTCCGTGATCGCCAATTGCGAGATCGGCGACGGCGTACTGGTCCGTCCGGGCTGCATTCTGGAGGACTCGGTGGTACGCAACAGGGCGCAGCTTGGGCCCTATTCGCATCTTCGACCCGGCAGCGACATTGGGGAAGGGGCCCACGTCGGCAATTTTGTCGAGACCAAGAAGACGCGACTGGGCAGCGGTTCAAAAGCCAACCACCTTACCTATCTTGGTGATTCGGAAATCGGGGAGAACGTGAACGTAGGAGCTGGCACCATCACCTGCAACTACGATGGCGTGAACAAACACCAGACAGTGATCGGCGACGGCGCATTCATCGGCAGCGACGCTGCCCTTGTTGCCCCCGTGCGAATTGGACGAGGGGCGTACGTTGGCGCAGCTTCGTGCATTACCGAGGATGTGCCCGACGATGCGCTGGCCGTCGGACGTGGTCGTCAGGTTACGAAGCAAGGCTGGGCAGCCGAGCGGCGGGCGAAGGTCAAGAATAAGGCAAACACTTAGCCCCTGATTTTCCGCAAGAAAGACGTCGGCGTCCTGCAAGTGTAGAAACAGGGAGGCCAAACGGCCTCCCTGTTTCGCCGCGGAGCAACTATTGTTGTGGCGGCTGGCCGCCAGCCGGGGTGGCATGTCCCGGAACGGTGATCGAATGAGCCAGCTTGAAGGTGATGACCTGCTCGGCTGGGATCTGCAGGTCCTTGTTGCCCGTGAACGCCGCACCGGCCGTACCGGCGCCTGCGCCCACCAGACCACCAATCAGAGCGCCCTTGCCGCCTCCGGCGATTCCGCCGATGAGCGCACCGGCTCCAGTGCCGCCGCCAACCGCGACTGCCGTGCGCTTGCCCTTACCTTTAACCGTCACCGTGTAGCTGGAGGTCTGAATATTCTCAGGCGTACCCCCGACGTTGACCGCTGTCAGGGTGACAGTCAGGACTCCTTCTCCCTTGAACTTCCCGGGTGACTTGGCCTGGACTACGGTACCGGTTACGCCGGCGCCGGATGGGATCGCAACTTCCCCGTGCACAGCTACTGCGCGTGCCAGGGAGCCGATGAAGGTGTCACCGTCACGGGCCGTTTTTGTGTCAAGCGTGCTGCCCATGCGAACCACGATACTGCTGCCGGCCGGAACCACCAGTGGTGGCGGCGGTGGTGGTGGCTCTGGTGCTGCCGCCTGTTGCGCGGGTCCAGGTGACATTTGCTGGGCGGGGGCCCCCTGTTGTCCAGGGGACATCTGCTGTTGACCGGACGCCATTTGGCCACCAGCCGGAGGATTCGTTGCGGCGGGCTGGTTTGCCTGGGCCTGGCTGGATGTATCGGTCGTCGCCGGTGGATTCTGGCTTTGTTCTTTCTTGCTGCAGGCCGCAAAACTGAGAGTGAGAATTACGACCAGCATGAGCGCTGAGAGTCGAGAACGCATAACCTTTACTTTTCCTTTCGTTGTGATGCCGTGATGCCGAGTTCCGGTTGCATCCCGCCACCCACTACTGCGAAACAGGATTTACCCTGCGTGCCGAATCATGGCGCACCAGAAGATTCTTACAGGACGAATGCGGCAACGGGCAGCCCGTTCCGGGGCAATCGAAGAGACCTCGAAATTGTAACGCGTTTGTGCTCGGTTTGACCGTTCCTTAGAGCGCCTCACGATCTGTCGGAGCCGCTTGTCCCGGAACCGGGTCCCGCTCCCACAACGCGAAGTAGCCCAGCAACCCTGCGATAAGGGAAGCCGCGAGCACTGCCGTTTTTGCCTCTGCGACATATAAGTCGCTGTCGAACGCCAGCGAGCTAATGAAGATCGAGACCGTGAAGCCGATTCCCGCCAGCATACCAACCGCGCCAATCTGCCGCCAGTTTACGGAATGGGGGAGCTGGGCAACGCGCAGACGCACCGCCAGCCATGAAAAGCCCAAAACGCCGACCGGTTTGCCGACAACCAGTCCAAGCAAAATACCCCATGCAACTCGGCTGGTTATTAACTCATGGACGATTCCTGCGGAAAAAGTCACTCCAGCATTAGCCAGAGCAAACAGCGGCAGAACCAGGAACGACACCCAGTCGTTTAACTCACGGGTCAGGCGCTCGGACGCCGACTCTGTGCTCTGCACGAGTGCCTCGAAGGAACCCAGCACATTCTTGGCCGCCTTTTCATCGCCGTCGGCAAGCGCCCTGCGAAAGCGCACTACCATGCCAGACCCGATCTCTTGAAATTCCTTCAATGAGAAAGGTGCGGTTGTTGGAACCATGAACCCGAGAATGACGCCCGCGATAGTCGCATGAATTCCAGACTGAAGAATCGCCACCCAAAACCCTACGGCTAAGACGAAGTAAAGGATGGGCTGCGCAATCCCCAACCGCAGCATCCCGTAGATCAGGCCCAGGAGAACTAGTCCCACAATCAGTGAGCTCACATCGAGTGACCCGCTGTAGAAGATTGCAATCACCGCGATCGCGCCAATGTCGTCAGCGATCGCCAAGGTCAGCAGAAAAATCTTCAACTCCGAAGGTATGCCCTTCATGATGCCTAAAACACCGAGGGAAAACGCGATGTCCGTTGCCATCGGAATGCCCCAGCCGTGATGGCCATCATGCTGGTGATTCAGCAGCGCGTACAACAGAGCAGGAACAATCATGCCTCCCAGAGCGGCAAAGATGGGCAGCGCAGCTCGGCGCATGTCGTTGAGTTCGCCATGCACGATCTCGTGCTTGATCTCCATGCCGACGAGAAAAAAGAAGATCGCCATTAAGGCGTCGTCGATCCAGGCGTGGACCGGCAAGCGGAGCTTCGAAAGCGACAACTCCATCTCCCAAACGTGATGGTAGGACTCGTGCCAGGGTGAGTTGGCCCACACTAGGGCGGCAATGGCAGCGGCCAGCAATACAATGCTGCTGAGGCCCTGAATATGGATGAATTGCTGGATGGGCACGACCACGGCACGAGTTACCAGGGACTCGCGCCGCCTCATCTGCAGTGCTCCGAAAGTGCGGGGTGGAATTGCCATAGTTTCTGACCGGACGCGAAAATATCTCGCGCGCAGTGACGCCAATTTGAATTTGTCAGCGCCTTCCACGTCAACCGCATGAAGGAACTGTGAATTGCTGCTGCGATGACCAACACAGTTGGGCTATGCTGGTTGACGCATGTATGCAATCGTCCGAAACGTGCTGCTGGTATTCGCGGCGCTGCTGCCGATCGTGAACCCGTTCGGCATGGCTCCCATATTTGCCGAAATGACGCAGGGCTACTCCACCAGCATCCGTCGCACCGTGGCCATGCGAGTTGCGGTCAACTGCACGGGGCTGCTAGTGGCTTCGCTCTTCGTTGGTTCCTACATCCTGCAGTTTTTTGGCATCAGCCTGGCCGCCGTGCAGGTGGGTGGCGGGCTGTTGGTCGCCATCGCCGGCTGGCGCATTTTGAATCAGCAAGGCGATATGAAAGATCACGCCATAGGCTCTCAGCCGAGTGACGATCGGATTCTCTCGCAGGCCTTCTATCCGCTCACCATGCCACTGACCGTCGGGCCTGGATCCATCGCGGTCGCAATTACCCTGGGCAGCAATCTGCACGAAGAAAGCCACCTCCAGCTTATCGTCAGTGCGTTAGCAGCCGTGATCGGCATTTTGCTCATCGGCGTCACTATCTTCCTGTGCTACCGCTTTTCGGACAAGCTGGAACGGCTGCTTGGACCGAATGGCACCAGCATCCTCATCCGGTTGTCCGCCTTCATCGTGGTCTGCATCGGAATCCAGATCATGTTCAACGGCCTGGACGATTTTTACCATTACCTATTGAAAAACCCGCAATAGCAAATGCTTTCGTAGAATGAGGTATGGCAGTTCGCGTCGGTTTACTTTTCTCTCTTTTCTTGCTCCTGTCGTTCGCCGCCTGCTCCCGCAAACCCGCGGGCCAGCGATACGAACTTCAGGGCCGCGTGGTGGCAGTGGATGCCGCTGCTCGCCAGCTCACGATTGCCCATCACGACATTCCCGGGCTGATGGAAGGCATGACGATGCCGTTCCCGGTAAGCGACAAAGACGCTTGGGTATTCAAGTCCATTGCGCCGGGCGACCAGGTCCATGCTACGCTGGTCCTGACCGATCATGCGGAGTTGCAGGAGGTCACTTTCACCCGGGGCAGCGACACGCCGGGCGATGGTACCTCGGCGCTACGCATTCCGCAACCGGGTGACGAAGTGCCCGATTTCATGCTCGTCAACCAGAGCGGCAAGAGCATCCACTTTCAACAATTTCGCGGTAAACCATTGCTGCTGACGTTCATCTATACGCGGTGCCCATTTCCCGATTACTGCCCGCGCTTGAGCAATAACTTTTCTCAGGTGATGCAGCGACTGCAGAAGGACCCCAGGACCTTCGGCGAGGCGCAACTGCTGAGCATCAGCATTGATCCGGAGCATGACAACCCGGCAGCGCTACACAGCTACGGCGAGCGTTATGTTGGCCGGGTCGATCCCCGTTTCGCACATTGGCAGTTCGCGTCCGGCTCGCCGCAAGAGGTACGCAAGACCGCGGACTTCTTTGGCTTGCCTTACAACCATAAGGATGGCCAAATCGTGCACGGGCTGGTCACGGTGCTGATCGGCAAGGACGGTAAAGTGGCCAAGGTATACTCTGGAAGCGACTGGAAACCGGACCAGATTGCTGCTGATTTTGTTGCAGCGGCGGAAACGCAGTCTTAATTCCACGGACAATCAGGAACTCAGTCGAGTAATGAATTGCTAAGCAGTCTCGATTCCAGCCCTATCCACCGACAAGGAGCCAACGTGACACAAACCAACCCGGCAGCAAAGCTGAACGATCTAATTAAGGGCATCGAGTACGCGATGCTGACGACCGTCCGGCCCGGCGGCACATTGCACAGTTGTCCGATGGCGACTGCGGAAGCCGACAGCGATGGCACAATCTGGTTTTTTAGCGGCAATAATACCGAGAAAGTCGAAGCCATCAAGACCGACCGGCGCGTGAACCTTGCCTACTCTGACTTCAACAGCCAACGCTATGTCTCCATTACCGGCGAGGCCGAGCCGGTCCGCGACCACGTCAAAGCCAGCGAGATGTGGAAACCGCTGTACGAAGCATGGTTCCCTAAGGGAGTCGAAGATCCAAACCTCATCCTGCTGAAGGTGATTGTCCTGAGCGCCGAGTACTGGGACGCGTCCGCGGGCCACATGGTGCAACTCACTGGCTTCGCCGGGCACCGGTAATCGGTGATATCTTCTTTTTCCGTGGCCAGCAAACGCATCGCAGTCGTTCCTGGAGATGGTATCGGCAGGGAAGTTATTCCCAACGCCATCGAAGTCGTTCGCGCCAGTGACGCCGCCGTCGAGTTCACCACCTTCGACTGGAGCGCCGAGCGCTACCTGCTCGACGGCACCACCATTCCGCTGGACGGCTTCCAGATGCTGGGGCGCGACTTCGACGCCATCTTCGTGGGCGCGCTGGGCGATCCGCGCGTGCCCACCAACATCCACGCCAAAGAAATCCTGCTGGGCATGCGCTTCAAGTTGGACCTCTATGCCAACGTGCGTCCGGTCCGCCTGCTCGATGCGTCGCTCTGTCCGCTGAAGAACGCTACGCCCGAAGACATAAACTTTACTGTCATCCGCGAGAACACCGAAGGTGTGTACATGGACATGGGCGGCAACTTCAAGTTCGGCACGGCTGACGAAGTCGCCACTCAGGAGGACATCAACACGCGCAAAGGCGTGGAGCGCGTCATCCGTTTCGCTTTTGACTACGCTCGCGCCAACGGCCGCAAGAACGTTCTCATGTCCGACAAGTCCAACGTGATGACCTTCGCCGGCGGCCTGTGGCAGCGCGTCTTCAAGGAGGTCGCGAAGGAGTATCCCGAGATCCAGACGCAGCACATGTACGTGGATGCACTCTGTCTGCAGATGGTGCGCGAGCCGCGCGCGCTGGACGTGATCGTCACCAACAACATGTTCGGCGACATCATTACTGACCTCGCCGCTGCGCTGCAGGGTGGGCTAGGCATGGCGGCCAGCGGTAACATTCATCCCGGACGCACGTCCATGTTCGAGCCGGTACACGGCTCGGCGCCGCCGATTGCCGGCAAGAACCTCGCCAACCCCATGGGTTCGATCCTGACCGGTGCGATGATGCTGGCGCACCTTGGCCTGAACTCCGAAGCGCAGAAGATCGAGAATGCGGTGCTCGCCGCCGTCCACGCCGGGAAGACGACCGTGGATGTCGGCGGCTCGCTGGGCACGCGCGAATGCGCTGCCTGGATCGCCGAGCGAATAGGGAAGTAACCTCAAGGGTCCTGGCGACGCTAACCAGCCCCCTTTACACGGCTCGTGTCCTCTGGCACAGTAAATGGTGGAAACCCAATCGATTGTCGTCCTCGATTTCGGCGCGCAATACTCGCAGCTCATCGCGCGCCGTATCCGCGAACAAAACGTCTTCTCCGTCGTCCTGCCTTGCAACGCCTCGATCGATGAAATTAAGAGCTATCATCCCGCGGGCATCGTGCTGTCGGGCGGGCCGTCGTCCGTCTATGACGTAGACGCGCCACCTGCCGACGAACGCGCGCTGCATCTTGGGCTACCGGTGCTCGGCATCTGCTATGGCCTTCAGTTCATGGTGTACAAGCTGGGCGGCAAAGTGCGCGCCGCCGACAAGCGCGAGTACGGCCACGCCCAGGTCGAACTGCTGCGCAACGACACCGCGCTGTTCAAGGGGCTGCGCGGCCCTCTGGCAGTCTGGATGTCGCACGGCGACGAGGCCATGGAGCTTCCGCCCGGCTTCGAGCTGATCGGCGAAACCTCGAATGCCGTTGCCGCTATCCAGAATCCCGCGCAGAAGTATTACGCCGTGCAGTTCCACCCCGAGGTACACCACACGCCGCAAGGCACCGAGATCCTGCGCAACTTCGTCTTCGAGATCTGCGGGCTCAAACCGAACTGGACGCCGCAGAGCTTCATCGACGAGACCGTCGCCAGCGTCCGCCAGACCGTCGGCAAAGGCCGCGCAATCTGCGGGCTCTCCGGCGGCGTGGATTCTTCCGTCGCCGCCGAGCTGGTGCATCGCGCCATCGCCGATCAACTGACCTGCATCTTCGTTAACAATGGCTTGCTGCGCAAGAACGAGTTCCTCAGCGTGCAGAAGAACCTGCGCGACAAACTCGGCCTCAACATCGACGCCGTCGACGCGAGCCAGCGCTTCCTGAGCAAACTCGCGGGCGTCATCGAGCCGGAGCAGAAGCGCAAGATCATCGGCAACGAATTCATCGCGGTCTTCGAGGAAGAGGCGCACCGCCTCGAGCAGTTGCATGGCAAAGTCGAGTGGCTGGTGCAGGGCACGCTCTATCCTGACGTCATCGAGTCGCGCTCGGTGCGCGGGCCGTCGCAGACCATCAAGAGCCATCACAACGTGGGCGGCCTGCCCGACATCATGAAGCTCAAGCTCATCGAGCCGCTGAAGGACCTGTTCAAAGACGAAGTCCGCAAGATCGGGCGCGACCTCGGCATGCCGGAAGAACTCTTACAGCGCCAGCCGTTTCCTGGGCCGGGGCTGGCCGTGCGCATCTTGGGAGAGGTCACGCCCGAGCGCGTGGCGCTGCTGCAGGAGGCCGACGACATCGTCGTCACCGAAATCAAGAAGGCTGGACTCTACAACAAAGTGTGGCAGTCATTCGCGGTGCTGCTGCCTGTGATGTCCGTCGGAGTGATGGGCGACATGCGCACCTACGCCTACACCTGCGCCATCCGCGCCGTCCACTCCGAAGACGGTATGACCGCCGACTGGGTCCCGCTGCCGCACGAAGTGCTGAAGACCATCTCCAGCCGCATCGTGAACGAGGTGAAAGGAATCAACCGCGTGGTGTACGACGTGACCTCGAAGCCG
>Ga0209656_10000728_pt1 | contig 21365 bp, 20 predicted proteins | sample BogFormECP12_OM2_FD_188239 | JGI IMG/M metagenome (GOLD analysis project Ga0209656, IMG submission 188239) | Bog forest soil microbial communities from Calvert Island, British Columbia, Canada - ECP12_OM2 (SPAdes) (version 2) | ecosystem: Environmental > Aquatic > Freshwater > Wetlands > Bog ... | reverse complement strand
CCAGGACGCGCAAAATTCCTGCTTCGAGCGCAACCAGTTTTTCGCCACTGGTTTGCCGGTCAACTTCAACATGGATGATCGACTCGGAACCGCCGCTCGTGCCGGCTTCGCGGGGCAGAATTTCGTTCAAGCCACCATTCGCGTCTCGCTTCGTCCTAATGACTGGGTAAATGATGAGATGCAGAGTCATTCCCTGGCGATTCACCTCCATCGCCACCGAATCCACTAGGAATGGCATATTGTCATTGATGATCTCGACAACCGTGTGTGGGGACTCCCATCGGTCTTTTTTGCTTTGCGGGTTGTAAACGCGCAGCTTGGGCGTGCCAGATTTGAACTCCTCGATGAAATTCAGGTGCGCCAGCGCAGCGCCGCAGAGATTGGGAATACTGCGCTCCGCTAGATCTTCCGGATCAACCTGGCCGTAGTACTGCCGGACGAACGTCTCGGCCCGGATTTTTCCCTCTGGCGCCTCGCCTCGAAGGTGCGCCACCACTTTTTCGATGATTTTTGCGTTTCCTTCTTGCGTTTTGTTTAACATGCCAGCCTCTTCAAAACTTCCAAATCATCGGTGTCACGACCGTGGTGAGGAGCCATGCAATGACGGCCATTCCGCTGCCGATGGCAAGGTAGTGCTTGAAGCGATACCGGCCAGGACCCATCACCAGCATTGTAGTTTCATGGGCAACCGGCGTGCAAAACGACGTTGAAATACATATTGCCAACCCTACCAGGAAAGACTTTGGATCCGCGTGGGCCTCGCGCGCGATTTGGTAAGCAATCGGCGCCAGAACAATTGCAACCGCAGCGTTTTCGATTAGCTGAGTCAGTGCAACCGTGAACGCCAGCAAGGCGCAAAGAATCAAATTCGGGCCGGCCCATTCAAAATTGGCGACGATGGCGTGCGCCAAGGCCCCGGCAGCACCCGTCTTCTCCAGCGCCAGACCAAGAGACATCATGCCACCGACGGTCGTTACGGCTTGCCAGTCGACGGATTTGTAGGTGTCAGTTACTTTCACGCATCCCAATAAGAGCACCGCGACGGCAGCTAGTGGAATGGAGAGCGCCGGCGTAAGAACACCGGTGATCGCCGTCAAGATGATACCCCCCAGGAGGAGCATTGTGATGATCGCCTGGTTCTTGTTCGCGGTCGGGAGTTGTCGTTGGCTTAGCAAAATCAGATTTGGATTGCGTTCGAGTCGTTCGAGATTTGAGTTGTGGCCGAGCAAGAGCAGAGAGTCGCCATACTCGAGCCGCGTGGCAGATGGCCGCTCCTGAATTGTCTGCCCCTGCCGCGAAATGCCAAGCACACTGAAACCATAGTCGCGACCGAAATTGGTCTGCTGCAGGGTGCGCCCGGCATACCTGGAGTTCGGGGACAGCAAAGCTTCGACGGTAATAAGGTCCAGGCTGCGGAGCGTCTTCTCACCGATCTTGACTTCCTCCATGAATTGAAAATCAGCGGATTGCAGGAGACTGCCGATTGTGGGCACGGCTCCTTGCATGATGAGGGCGTCGCCGGGATGCAATTTCATCCACCCGGTGGGCGGTAGCCGTTCGCCCTGGCGGATGACGCCGACAATAGTTACATCCTGCCGCTTGGCCCAGTCGAGCTGGTCGAGCGTTAACCCGACGGTCGTCGATTGTGGCGTAACCATTACCTCAGTCAGATACTCCTTGCCAAGTTCCTGCTCCAGCGATTGCACCGCGGCTTTCGGCAGAAATCTACGCCCGAACAGAAAGAAATAGAGCGCACACCCGGCGAAAACGGGAGCGGCAATCGGCGTGAAATCAAAGAAACCAATTCCGTGCCCCGTTCGTTGGCGGAGAAACTCGCTCACAATGATGTTGCTGCGTGTGCCCAGCAGCGTCCATTGACCGCCGAGCGCCGCGCCATAAGCGGCGCAGAGCAGATAGCGCGAGGGCGAGAGGTTGCGCTCCTTGCACACCCCCAGAACAACCGGCATAAAGACAAGAACTATCGTCGTCTCATTGATGAACATCGAAAAGACGGTGGCCACCGCCAGTACAGCGACCTGAAAGAGGAGTTCATTATGAGCACAGGCTCTGAACAAGCGCCCACCGATCATCTCGGCGGCACCTGTGCGGACCATGGCGGCGCCAAACACAAACATGGCGGTGACCATGATCACGGCCACGCTGCCGAAGCCGGAGAACGCCTCCTGCGGGCTCAGGATGGCTGACCATTTACCATCCAGTCGTGGCCACGGAACAGCGAGGGACAACATCCCGAGCAGTGCGGTGATGTCTGTCCGCAATCTTTGCGTCCAGAAGAGGTAAAGCGCTCCCAGGAAAATCAGCCCTAAGACAAAGAATTCCGGTTTCACTGCCTTAGGGAGAGTATACCCGGTCGTTCCAAAGCGAACTACAGTATTTCCTCGAACTTCAGGGATTGGATAAGCGGCAGTGTCAGTGCATATCCAACAAGACCACTCCGCTGTTGATCAACTTGTTGAATATGCGATTTCGGTGAGCGTCATTCTGATTGTTGCGGCGATTGTCTGGGCCGTGCTGCACAGCAGCACCTGGTTCGCTCAGAAGGCTCGGCGAGCACGGATTGACTGCCCTCAGCCGAGTCATGGGTTTTTTAATGGATTGCATCGGAGTCCAGTTTATTCCCTCCGGGATTGCGGAGTTAGTACGGTCCTTGCAATGAGCGGGGTCGGAGTTCGAAGTTCAAAGTTCGAGGTTTCGGGTGCGAGATTCGGAGTGAAGATTGAACGCGCGGGAAGTTATTTGGTCAATTTTAATGCAACCGTTTGGACGGTCTGGTGTTTTATTGAGTACCCTCCCAGCGATTGGAATGAATCCGGTTAAATATGGCGCACGATAAGTTAATTCGTCTGTTGAACCTTGTTTGGCTCGTCGTGGTTTTTCCGGTCGCGGTTGCAATTCTAGTAGGATTCTTGAGTCACAGCCCGACTCTTGGAATCAAAGCGTTTCTTTTGATTGAGTTCGGCGTCGCAATCCTTAGTCCTCTGCTAACGGCTATCTTCGGCGATGGGGATCCCTCGCATCGCAACCGAGGAAAGTAACGGAGTCTCGCTGTGCGTTTGAATCTATCCGCCGGTTCTGGGACGATCATGGTGTTCTAACCCGATCGGGTAATGCCGCTTCTGCGCGTGAGACGGTAGGCTCAGAGGAAAAATGGAACCATTTCAATGCAATACCACGAATGCCGATCGAATCCGAATCACAACGTCGCAACAGAAACGCATTCGACAAGCGTGAGTGCAACGCCGACCCAACACAGATTAGGCGGCGATACGGTCATGAGTCCGAAAAGTTTGGTCGTCCTCGGCACCCGAGCCGCAAAATGCCGCGTCGGCGCATTTAGAAGTCGGCTCGCCTCCCAGAAGTTTGAAGATTTCCTCGAAGGATTTTTCGCGGTACTGGCGATTGTCTATTTTGTCGCGGCTGCGACATTTGCGGGTGTTCTCATCGGGAACGCCTTTGGAAGTTGATGGTTCCCGAGGTTCCGCCTCGTCACCGGAGAGCTTCACGAAATTCAATCGTAATTCGCATCGGCACCGTTCGGCGCCCATCTCGAAGTAAAACTTTGGAGCAGTCTGTTCGAATCTTCTCTTTGCAAACGGGCCGCTAAACAGGCGCGGAAGTGTCTTTTCAGCGGCCTCCAGCCTGGGTGTCGCCGCGCCCGGCTCCCGGCGCCAGCATCGAACTGCAGAAGCTCACGACAAGATTCAACGCGAGCGCAACAATCGCGATGTAAATCAAGCCGAGGCCGGGAATCGGCAGCACCGGTTTAAATCCTGCCAGGAGAAAACTCCAGGTCCCGGTAATCATTCCAACGAGCCAGCCGATGAACAGTGGCCAACCCCTCAGTGGTGTTCGGTAAAGACCGAATACGACCGCCGGAAACGTCTGCAAAATCCAGATTCCGCCCAGGAGCTGAAAATCAATCGCGTACTGGATCGGCAGAAAAATCACAAAGATCAGCGCCCCCAATTTGACCACGAGCGAGGCAATTTTTGCTACGGTTGTTTCTTCCGCATCGCCGACCGGGCGTCGAATCAGCGGTTTCCATAGATTGCGCGTGAACAGCTTCGCTGCGCCAATCGACATGATTGCAGAAGGCACGAGCGCCCCGATTGCGATGGCCGCAAAACTGAATCCGACAAACCAGTCCGGAAAAACTCTAAGGAATAGCGCGGGAACAACCTCGTTCGGATTCGCGACTTTTACGTTTTCTGCGATTGCCATGTAACCGAGGAGCGCGACTAGGCCCAAAAGGATGCTATAGGTCGGGAGCAGGATGGAGTTCCAACGGATTGCCCGAGATCCGGAAGAGCTCAGGATGCCAGTGACAGCATGCGGATACATGAACAGCGCCAGAGCCGAGCCGAGTGCCAGCGAAGCAAATGGCAACATCTGCGCCGGCTTAAGATACAAACCGGCGGCTCCTCCTTTTGCGGCCAAGAAACTGCCGGCCGCTTCGAATATCGCTCCGTATCCGCCCAGCTTGACCGGGATCAAAATGACGGCTGCGAGCACGGTGATATAGATCATGGAGTCTTTCACGAACGCGATCAACGCCGGTGCACGGAGCCCGCTCTTGTAAGTGTAAAGGGCGAGAATCACGAAAGCCACGATCAGCGGCAACTCGCCCTTCCCAAGACCAAGACTTGCGATCAAGACCTGAATTCCGACTAGTTGCAGAGCGATATATGGCATTGTTGCAAGGAGGCCTGTAATGGCTACGGCGACACCAAGAGGCCGGCTCGCGAAACGCTCCTGCACCAAATCCGCAGCAGTGAAGTGCCCTCCTTTGCGGCACGCCGCGGAGAATCGCGGCATAACGGCGAACACAAACGGGTAAATGATCACGGTGTACGGCAACGCGAAGAACCCATATGCCCCAACGCTATAGACCAGTGCCGGGACTGCGATGACGGTGTATGCGGTATAAAGATCTCCGCCCACGAGGAACCAGGTGATCACGATCCCGAACCGTTGGCCGGCCAATCCCCATTCATTGAGCCGTGTCATGTCCCCAGCCTTCCAGCGCGCGGCAAGAAACCCAAGAACGGTGACGAGCAGGAACAGACCAACGAATACAGCAAGCGCGACAGTGTGAATCTCGCCCGGGTTCATTCTCGAATTACTTTATGAGGTATTTGGTTCTCTTGGCGACGGTGGCGCGAACGCGAACTTGACAAACACACACACTCGCGCTTAAATCAAGGCCCTTCAAGTCCGCAACCCAGCATTGCGGCGAAGTGTGAAATGGAGGGTAAGGGTGATTGGGGCGAACGGAGTGTAAATCGAATCAGAGACTATAGATCGACGTTGCCGGAATCTTGCAATCGACATGGCCGAAGGAGGTGGCAAGCAAGGCTTAAAAAAAATTGGGGTCGCAGTAAAACCATTGAACATTTGGATGGAATAAGCTGTCGAAGTTCAGGTTTGTTAAGATGGTTAACTTTTCGTTCCCGAATCGCTCTGCGCTGGCAGGATTAGAGAACAGGTTGGCTTATTAAAAGTTAACACGAGTAAAAATTCTATGGCTGGTGAAGATTCCGATACGGGCATTAAAATCTATCTTCGGGAGATTGGGCAGATTCCGCTGCTGACTCCCCTCGAGGAGATCGAACTTGCCGCGCGCATTAAGAAGGGTGACAGAGAAGCGCGCGCATTGATGATCAAGGCGAATTTGCGTCTGGTTGTTAAGATCGCTCATGACTACGCGAATTTGGGACTTCCGCTCCTTGATCTGATCTCCGAAGGAAACATTGGCTTGATGAAAGCCGTTGAGCGGTTCGACCCTGCAAAAGGGGGCAAACTCAGCACGTATGCCGCCTGGTGGATCAAGCAGTCGATCAAACGCGCCCTGGCAAATCAGAGCAAGACGATTCGACTCCCGGTTCATCTGGTCGACAAGATTTCCAAGATGCGTCGAGTGTCGCTCCAGATGAGCGAGGAACTGGGCCGCGAACCGACCGATGAAGAGCTTGCTGAGGAGATCGGCATTTCGAGCGGCAAAGTTTCGCAGTTGAAGACAGTATCGATCCGGCCTGCGTCTCTTGATGCACCGATCAGCGACGACGATTCAACCGAGTTCGGGGAGATCGTCGGAGACGAAGATGCCCAGACTCCGTTCGAACTGCTGCGCGACAAGAATCTTCGGGATGAAGTGAGCGAACTGCTCGAGGTCCTGGATGATCGCGAGCGCAAGATTATCTTCCAGCGCTTTGGGTTGGATGGTGGAAAACCGAAAACGCTCGAAGAGGTCGGCAAGAAGTTTGGTGTCACGCGGGAACGCATCCGGCAGTTGCAAAATATTGCTCTCGCAAAGCTCCGCAGGGCGTTGAGCAAGAAAGAAAAGCCGATCGATATCCCGCAGGAAGTCCTCAGCTAGCTCTCAAGGCCTACGGCCTTAAGAATTCCGGGTTCAATGTTCGAGGTTCTGCGTTCGCAGAACTTCGATTACACACTTGTAATTTGCGTCTCGACCACCACGGAACGATACTCGCGTGCACTCACAAATATGAAATCAGGCAACCCAGTCCTATTAAACTCGGCTTTTGATGACGTCGCGCAGCGCGGTTACTCGGAGCCGATGACGCTTACCGGCGTAATCAACCGGTCGCTTTTACTTCTATTGCTAGTGGCGGGTACTTCGGTCGCCGCGTGGGTATACTCAGAATCCCACCCAACCGCGATCTACCCGGTCATGATGACAGGCGTCTTTGGCGGGTTTGTAGTTGCGATAGCGACGACTTTCAAAAAGAATTGGGCTCCGTTCACGGCACCGATCTACGCGGTTCTGGAAGGTTTATTCATCGGCGGCGTATCTCTGGTGATGGAGATAAAATTCCCGGGGCTTGTGCTCCAGGCGATCCTTCTCACTTTCGGGGTGATGTTCGCCCTACTGGCAGCCTACCAATCCCGGATTATCCGCCCATCGCAGACGTTTAAGTCGGTAATCGTGGGCGCGACCTTTGGCATCCTCGTGATCTATCTGGTCAACATGGTCGTCCAGCTGTTTTTCCACACGGCGATTCCGATGATTCAGGATGGTGGTCCACTTGGAATCGCGTTCAGTCTAGTGGTCGTTGGAATTGCGGCCCTGAATCTTGTTCTGGATTTTGATTTTATCGAACAAGGCGTCGCGACTGGTGCACCGAAATGGATGGAATGGTACGCCGGGTTCGCGTTGATTGTTACGCTCGTCTGGCTCTACATCGAGATCCTTCGCTTGCTGAGCAAAATGCGTAGGAACTAGCCCGAAAATCTCAAAAGCCAAAACGCTCGTGAGAGTCTGCATCGCTCATGCGCCGCGGCAAATGATCGGTGCAGGCTAGGCTGACTTCAGGATCCGAGGGAGCCGTTTTCGATTTTCGCCTTCGCGCGACGGTCGCAGGTGCCCTTTTCGTGAAGTTCCAGGCAGTTTGCCGCGACGCGAACATTGAGCTTAACCGGCTTGAAACCCAAGCTGTTTGCCAGGAACCGCTCACGCAGCATGATACATTCATCCTGAACCTGGATGACCTGTCCGCAGTCGGCACAAACAATGTGAAATGCGGACGGTGACTGTTCCCGGTTCACCTCATAATAGCGGTGTTCCCTGTTTAGCTCGACCTCGCAAATCAAGTGACTGTCGAGGAGCATGGGAACCGTTCGATAGACCGTTGCGAGGGAAATCAAACGATCAATTTCACGTGCTTTGCCAAGCAACGCCTCAGCGTGGAACGGTTCCGTGAACGACACCGCGGCACGGACGATCACTTCGCGCGGCTTCGTGAGCCTGAATCCGCCTTCGCGGAGGTAATTCAGAGCCTCCTTAAACAGGACATCTGGCTGCTTTTTCGCGCGTTCTCTCACACCATAGATTCCTATTGGCCGCTTTTTGAGGGCCGGAAAACTTCTCGGTGAAATTTTATGGAGAATGCACTCCGTTCGTTCAAAGCTCATGCAGAACCTATTGATAATAGGCCTTCTAGCACCTCACGTCCAGTCCCGTTCGAAGCTACTTAGCCGTGGGCTCAGGACCGTTGCCCCTCCGGGGCAAACAGCGCCCACGAGTTGCTCGGCTAACGGCGCGCCAGGCGTGTAAACAATATCGCGCCGAGAGTCAGGTAAACCACATTCGGGAGCCAGATCAGATATTCCGGGTGCAGATTCGGTTTGTGCTTCACATTGTCGGTCAACACAATCGTGATGAAGTAGGAAAATGCGACAACGAGACTTAGTGCAATACCGACCGACGTCTCCCTGCGCTGAGCGGTAATCGCGAGAGGAATACCGACGAGAACAAACGTGAACACCGCCATTGCATTTGAAAATCGTTTGCTGACTTCTGTCTTAAACGCTGCGTCGTCCCGTTTGTCCTTGTTCTGTTGAAGTGCTTGATGCAATTGGTCTAGCGTCAGTTCGTTCGGGCGCTGGTTGCTCGCGGCTTTGCGAAGCAAATCCTCGAGAGATATCGGCAACACTCCTTCGCGCAAAGTGATTCCGTGCCGCATCTTCTTCAGGTCTTCCGGCGCAGTCTTGTCCCGTTCCTCGTAACGTGCGTCGGAAACATGCAGCAAAATCTGCTCGTTTTTTTTGTCGACTTCGAGTGTTCCTTGCCGTGCATAGATCACGCGCATTGGCAAATTCTCGGAATCCATCTCAAAAATGTAGAGATCGCGCAACGTTGAGCCATCCTTCTTTCCAACGTAGATCTTTCGATTCGGAAACTGATCGATGACTTCGTCGCTGCCAAACAGCGCGAGTGGATCGTTCGTTGCCAGATCGAATATAGCCGAGCGGAGTCTAACCTCTGCAATCGGCGCAGCGTAGAGGTTAATCCAGAGGCAAATCCCAAGGAACATTATTGCCAGACCAAAGACAGGGTAACAGATTCTCGGCATTCCGATGCCGTTTGCGCGAAAGGCAACCAGTTCGTTATCCGAAGAGAGTCTCCCAAACACCAGGAGCACCGCGACGAGGATACCCCATGGAATCGAATAGGTGAGCGAGAACGGCAAGAGATAGCCGATGACAGTGGCGATATAGCTGACCGGAACCTGGTGGCTAAGGAGGAGGCTGAGCAAATCGCGTAGTGCGTTGCCGAGCACGAGAATCATCGTGAGCAGGCTTATCGCCCAAATTACAGTCCCTAAGATTTGCCCTACAAGATAGCGATCGAGGATCTTCATTTTAACAGACTGTGTCCGGGACCAACCAGGGAATACAACCGATCAATCCGCAAGCTCTTCTTGTTCGACCGGGACACAGCTGCAAAAAAGATTTCTATCACCGTAAACGTTATCGATTCGTCCGACAACAGGCCAATATTTGTGCTCGCGCGTCCAGGGCGCGGGATATGCTGCCGACTCGCGGGAATAACTTCGATTCCAATTGTCCGCGAGAAGATCCTGTGCAGTGTGCGGAGCTCGCTTCAGAACGTTATCTTCCCGATCCGCTTCTCCTGTTTCGATTGCCCGGATCTCTCCATGGATCGATATCATCGCGTCGCAGAAGCGATCGAGCTCGGCCTTCGACTCGCTTTCGGTCGGCTCAATCATCATCGTGCCAGGGACCGGCCAGGACATCGTAGGAGCGTGGAAGCCGTAGTCCATCAGACGCTTGGCCACGTCCTCCACTTCGATCCCGGCCGCTTTCTTGAACTGACGCAGGTCGATAATGCACTCGTGAGCGACCAATCCATTTTCCCCTTTGTACAAGATCGGGAAGAACGACGCCAACCGGCTGGCAACGTAGTTCGCGTTTGCGATCGCGATTTTCGTCGCGTGCGTCAAACCTTCCGGTCCCATCAAGCGGATGTATGTCCAGGAAATACCTAAAATACTGGCGCTACCATAGGGAGCCGCTGCGACCGGACCGACGCCCGATTTTTCGGCGAATCCTGCCAACGGATTGCCAGGCAGATAGGGTGCGAGATGCGCCTTAACCCCGATCGGGCCCACCCCGGGGCCGCCTCCTCCATGCGGAATGCAAAAGGTCTTGTGCAAATTCAAATGGCACACATCCGCACCCAGCTCCGCCGGACGACAGAGCCCGACAAGAGCATTCATATTGGCGCCATCCATATAAACCTGGCCACCGTGCTGATGAACGATCTCACAGATCTCCTTGATTCCCTCTTCGAAAACCCCATGCGTCGATGGGTACGTCACCATCAGCGCGCCGAGTCGCTCGGCGTGCAGGTTCGCGCGTTTCCTCAAATCCGCAATATCGATATTCCCTTGAGCGTCACATTGAACCGGAACCACCTGGAACCCGGCCATTGCTGCCGAAGCCGGATTTGTTCCATGTGCAGAGGTTGGAATCAAACAGACATTGCGATCCGTTCCACCTCTCTCGTGATGGAACTCCCGGATTGCCAGCAGCCCGGCATACTCGCCTTGCGAACCTGCATTCGGTTGAACGCTGATCGCGTCAAATCCGGTAATTTCGATGAGCCAACGCTCGAGCTCATCAATCAATTGCCGATAGCCTGCGGCCTGCGCCGGAGGCACAAAGGGATGAATCTGGCCGAGCTCCGGCCATGTTAACGGAAGCATTTCGGCTGCTGCATTCAGTTTCATCGTGCACGACCCAAGCGGGATCATTGACGTTGTCAGCGACAGGTCCCTCGCTTCGAGCCTGTTCAGATAACGCATCAGCTCAGTTTCGGTGTGATACCGATTGAATACCGGGTGTGTGAGATACGGGGTCTTCCGAACAAATTTTTCGGGAAGCGAACCGTTATCGTGGTCGGAAAGTCCTGGGACCGAAGCCGACTCGCGTCCGGTAAAAAGACCCAGCAAAGTGCGAAGGTCCGCCTCCGAAACCGTTTCATCGAGGCTGATTCCGATCGAGCCATCCTCAAACTGACGAAAATTGACCAAAGCTTCCGCAGCCTTTGCCAAGATCGCATTCCGATGCGGTCCCGGGCTGACGCGCAGAGTGTCGAAGCGCGGCCCGCTTCCAACCTTGAATCCGAGCCGGTCCAGTCCGAGCGCCAACCGTGCGGTCTGTTGCCGGATTCGTTCCGCTATCTGTTTGAGACGTCCAGGGCCATGATAAACAGCGTAGGTCGCAGCGATGACGGCGAGCAGCACTTGAGCCGTACAGATGTTGCTGGTCGCTTTGTCGCGTCGGATGTGCTGTTCACGCGTCTGCAGCGACAGCCTGTATCCCGGCCGTCCGGCCGGATCCTTGGAAACTCCAACAAGGCGCCCGGGCATCAGACGCTTGAATTGGTCTCGCGTTGCGAAATAGGCCGCATGCGGTCCGCCGTACCCGAGCGGAACGCCAAACCGTTGTGTCGACCCGACACAAATATCTGCTCCGAACTCGCCCGGCGGAACCAGGAGCGTGAGACTTAACAGATCAGCGGCCACAACCGCAAGTGCGTGCGTCTCATGAAGCCGGTCGATAAAGGATCCAAAATCATAGATCGGCCCGTCTGTGGCCGGATATTGGATCAGCGCTCCAAATAGAGGCGTGGCAAAATTCCAGGTGCGATGGTCGCCGACGATCACCTCAATCCCGATGGGTCTCGCCCTTGTCTTAACCACCGCGATCGACTGCGGGTGGCAGGTCTCTGATACGAAGAATGCCTGAGTAGAGTGTTCCTTGCGCAACGCAAAACACATTGCCATCCCCTCCGCAGCGGCGGTCGCTTCATCAAGCAGCGACGCGTTCGCGATTTCCAGACCGGTCAGATCGATCACCATTGTCTGGAAATTTAAGAGCGCTTCGAGGCGTCCTTGAGCTATTTCGGCCTGGTAAGGAGTGTACGATGTGTACCAGCCCGGTTTCTCGAGGATGTTGCGCAGGATCACAGGAGGAGTGACACAAGCGTTGTATCCGAGGCCGATGTAACTTTTCGCGACCCGATTCTTGCCGGCGATTGCGCGAAAGCTGCGGAGCACTTCGAACTCGCTTTGCGATTCCGGCAAATTCAGTTTGCCTCCAAATCGGATTTTCGCGGGAACTACAGTATCGATTAAAGCGTCAAGCGAATCGTAGCCGATCAGGGCCAGCATTTCGCAGAGTTGGTTGTCGCCGGGGCCAATGTGCCGCTCGGCGAACGACGGAAGCGGACTATCCTCAGTCTCCCTGGAAACCTTGCTGTTCGGCATCGCCGAAGATGGATGATGCGTGCAGGAATTACAAGTGCACGGAGGAAGCGGAACCGGGTTCGAAATTCGGAGTTCAAAATTCCAAGTTTACTTCCGCCGAGGATGAATACGGAACTTCGAACTTTGAACCCGGAACCGGCGCCCGTGCGCGCCGCGCGCGGAATTCGCGGGTACCGGTTGCTCGCGGATACTTCCTACATATCGTGGCAGAATTGTGAGTGAATCGACGAATCCAGGTCTAAGACAATCTCCGCTCGTTGCTGAACACCTCAAACTCAATGCGCGGATGATCGGATTCGGCGGTTGGAACATGCCTGTGATGTATTCAAGCATTCTCGAAGAACATCGAGCGGTCCGTGAACGCGTTGGAATATTCGACATCTCGCACATGGGCGAGATTCGGGTAATGGGACCGAACGGGAAGGTGTGGCTGAACTGCCTGCTCACGAATAATCTCGACCGCCTCGAACCGGGTGGCGGCCAGTATACTCTCTTACTAAACGAGAATGGGGGCGTCATTGACGATCTAATCGTCTATTGCCGTGGTACGAATGACTACTTCCTCGTCGTAAACGCCTCTGAGATTGAAGAAGACTTCGCCTGGCTCCAGTCGCACCTTGAAAGTGGCGTAGAACTATCCAACATGAGCTCGGACTACGCAGCTCTGGCCGTACAAGGACCGAAGTCGGCAGAACTTCTCGGCCAGTTCGGGGTATTGCCGGCACGCAACCAGATCCGAAAAATCGAAATTCTGGGCCTACCCGCTTTGTGGGCGAGAACGGGGTACACCGGAGAGGATGGTCTCGAACTTTTCTATCCGGCATCGAACGCGGCAACCGTCTGGACTCAACTCCTGGAACTTGGCGCCCCCTTTGGCGTTCTCCCGTGTGGCCTTGGGGCGCGAGACACACTGCGCCTTGAGGCCTGTTACCCGCTTAATGGATCGGATCTGTCGCCCACTCGGACACCGATTGAAGCAGGTCTCGGTTTTTTTGTCGACCTCGGGAAGGCTGAATTTATCGGTCGCGAGAAATTGATTGCGCAGAAAGCCGGCGGACTGAAACAGCGGCTGGTTGCAATTAAAGCTCAACCGAAAACCCCGCCGTTGCGCTCCCACCAGCGCGTGTTTTCTGCGGGCAGAGAAGTGGGCGAACTCACAAGCGGGGCTCTATCGCCGACGCTCGGAATCGGGATCGGGCTCGGATACATCGACGCGGATTCTGCGACGCCGGGGCAAAACGTTGAAATTGACATTCGGGGGAAAAGATTTGCCGCGACTGTAGAGAAAAAACCGCTATACAGGAGGCCATGCTAATACCCGAGGATCTAAGATATGCTGAGACCCACGAATGGATTCGACCGGAGGGCTCGACGGGTATCGTAGGAATTACAGACCACGCGCAGGCGGAACTGACAGACGTTGTGTACGTGGAGTTGCCCCAAGTTGGCGCCGTTTTGGAGGCTCACCAGGCCATTGCGGTCGTGGAGTCTGTGAAAGCAGCAAGCGATATTTATTCGCCGGTCGGAGGCGAAGTGGTTGCAGTCAATTCTGAGCTCGAAAGCAATCCCGCGCTAGTGAACACCGATCCGTACGGCGCGGGGTGGCTTTTCAAGATAAAGCTTTCGAACCCTGCAGAGATTTCGTCGCTGAAGACAGCAGCCGATTATCGGAGTCAAATCGGAGCGTGATGTCGTGGATTAGCTGGTTGGAAGCGCGACTCGGATTTTTAGGCGTCCGGCGTTTGATGCAATTCATTGCGATTCTGAACGGCCTAGTCTACGTTCTGCATCTTTTCCAACCAACTTACGTTCGGAGTCTGTCAATGATTCCGGAAAGGATCCTACACGGCGAGATCTGGCGGCTCGTTTCCTACATTTTCGTTCCGGAAATCATCTTCGGAGGTATCAGCCCGACACTGCAGCCGATCTTTTTATTCTTTTACCTCTGGTTCATGGTTTGGGTTGGTGACGCACTTGAGCATGCCCTGGGTGCTTTCAGAGTGACGCTGTACTATTTCCTCGGCATGGTAGGTGTAACGATCGCAGCATTTTTCTTTTGGGGCGGCGGGCTGTTTGCACCGTTGCTCAATCTTTCGCTTTTCTTTGCCTTCGCCACGCTGTATCCGGACATACAGATTTACCTATTTTTGGTCGTGCCGGTGAAGGTGAAATGGCTGGCATTGTTCTCTCTGGCGCCGTTCCTCCTCTCATTCGTCATGGGCTCCTTTTACGACAAGGCCGCTCTGCTCGTCTCGTTCTTGAATTATTTTCTTTTCTTCGGGCCCGACATTTATGCGAAGCTTCGGCACAGGACTGCAACTGGGATTCGCCGCCGCATATTCGAAGGCAAATCGAGCGCCGACGAGACGCTTCACCGATGTGCCGTCTGCAAGCGGACCGAGAAAGACAATCCGGAGCTCGATTTCCGTGTCGCCCAGGACGGTCAGGAATACTGCACCGAGCACCTGCCGAAGTGACGAGCCAGGAGTTGCAGGTCAGCAGGAAGACGCGTCAACCGGGCTCAGCGAGAAAAAAAGCGCTGAATTTCCCGCAGCTTCTCCAGCGCCAGGCCCGAGTCCAAGAGTTCATTTGCGATACTGATCCCTGATTCCATTCCGGTGGCTTTACCTGTCACGACAAGGGCAGCCGCCGAGTTCAGAATGATCAAATCGCGTTTCGCGCTCCGATCACGATTCGCAAGAATATCGGTCAGCAAACGCGCGTTCTGCTTCGGGTCACCTCCACGCAACTCCCAAAGCGATGGCTTTCGGAGCCCGAATTCGTCTGGAGAAAGCGAAAATTGATTCAAGGCTCTACCGTGGACCTCGTGAACCTCAGTCGTATCGAGCGATGAAACTTCATCCATGCCAGTTTCTCCGGGCACCTGCCCATGAACAACCCAGGCTCGTGTTCGACCGATCTCTCGCAACGCCACCGCATATTTGCCCAGTATCGTAGGGGAGTAGACTCCGGTTAATTGATAATCGGGCGCCGCAGGATTCAGTAATGGACCTAGAAGATTGAACACGGTCGCGATCCCCTGCTCTGCTAATTTCCTGCGGACCGGAGCGATCACGCGGAAGGCCGGATGATATAGAGGCGCGAAGAAAAAGCCGAGACCGCTTTGGTCGATGCACTCTATCGTTCGCTCAGGAGGCGGATCGATCGGGATCCCGAGATTTTCGAGCACATCCGCAGCGCCTGCCTTGGAAGTAATAGCCTTGTTGCCGTGCTTGAGGACAACGACACCTGCTGCAGCGAGCAGAAAGGTGCAGGTGGTCGATACGTTGATCAGCTGAAGCCGGTCGCCGCCGGTGCCCACAATATCGATCGACGGTCTATCTCCCAAATTGAGATTGGGCCGAATCGCCAAATCGAGAAAAGCACGCGCAAGGTAACCGAGTTCTTCACCAGACTCACCCTTTTGTTTCAGCGCCACGAGAAAATCTGCTTTCTCTTTCTCCGGAACCGCAGGGTCGGCAAGCAATATGGCCGCCCCCCTCGCCTGGTCCAGCCCGAGATCAACGCGTTGGCGCAGTTGCTCGATCAATTTGTTCACGGGAGCATCCCTCCGGAGTCCTGGCGGACCACAAGCCCACCCTACGTCGCGCCGACCTTCAGGCTTACGCCGATTGTGTGGAAAATCTCGTCGCGCGTTTCGAGGTATTCCGGTGAATCGAGGTCGCGTGGCCTTGGGAGGCCGATCTGGATTTGTTTGCGAATCGTCCCTGGGCGCGAACTCATTACGACTACCCGATCGGCGAGCTGGACCGATTCCTCGATGTCGTGCGTCACGAAAAGGATTGTCTTCTTTTCCTCCTGCCAGATGCGGGTTAAGTCGGCGCGCATTTTGAGCCGTGTAATGAAATCGAGCGCGCCGAACGGTTCGTCCATGTAGATGATCTCGGGGTTTGGCGCCAACGCCCGCGCGATCTCGACGCGTTGGCGCATGCCACCGGATAGCTCTCGGGGATACGCCTTCTCGAACCCGGTGAGGCCGACCATTTGGACGTAGCGGTGGACAATCTCGCGCTGTTCCTTTCGCGAATGGCGCGCAAGCCCAAACCCGATATTCTGTTCGACGGTCAGCCAGGGGAAAACACCGTTGTCCTGGAATACGAAGACCCGCCTCGGATCGGGGCCTTTAACCGGGGCGCCTTGGACAAGCACCTCCCCCTTCGACTGTTGGAGGAACCCGGTGATGATATTCAATAGAGTGGTTTTGCCACAACCGGATGGACCGACGATGCAGACGAACTCTCCACGTTTGACCTCGAGGTTAATCGATCGGAGGACCTCAATCGGGGAGTTCCCCTTTTTCCCAGGGAACGACAACGAAAGATCCGTTACGGCGATGACCGGTTTACTCATGGTAGTCATAGAAATCGTGTGGCGCTACATTCGCTGGGAATAGCCCCATTTTACCTCTTCGAAGCTCTCCAGGCGCCGAACCAGAAAATCGAGGGCAAGCCCAATCACGCCGATAAGGAGCATCCCGGCCACGACGAGGTCGTAACGTTTACCGGCGTTTCGCGCATCGATAATCAGGTACCCGAGTCCGGAATTTACCGCAATCATCTCGGCGGCGACGACAACGAGCCAGGCAATGCCCAACGCGATCCGCAAACTGGTGATGATCTGAGGCAGGCAAGCCGGAAAGATGACCCTTCGGAAAAGGTCGAACTGCGAAACACCAAAGTTCTGCCCGGCACGCACATAGACCGGTTGAATGTTCTGCACGGCCGCGATGGCCGTCACCATGATCGGGAACACGCTGGACAGAAAGATCAGAAAAATCGGTGCTCGATCATCGACCTTGAACCAAAGGATCGCGAGCGGAATCCAGGCAATTGGCGAGATAGGCCGAAGGATCTGGATGATTGGGTTGAATGCTAAAAAAGCGGGCTTGAACCAACCTAAAAGCAGCCCAAGAGGAACTCCAACGAGCACGGCGAGCGTAAAACCGACGCTGACACGGAAGAGAGAGGCCACGACATACTTCAAAAGCAAACCATGCTGGACCAGCTCGACAACGCCGAGAAACACCTGGTAAGGCCGCGGAAAAATGTCCGACTTGGACACGAGCACCGCTCCATCCCAAAGAAAATAGATCACTACGAGAACCGCGAGCGGCAGCAAGATCCCCTTTTTCATTTCGTCTTTGCGTAGTCCCACGCGAATGGCTGGATCGAACTATCCGTCGAGACAAAGCTGGTGTCGGTGTAATCGTCAAACGAAACCTTCCCTCGCAGGATACCCGTTTGCCTGGCGAGTTTTTCTATCTCCAAAAAATCGTTTCGGCGTAACGCCAGATTTGTGTATGTCACACGGTCCGGCGGTTTGCTGAGGACAAATCGGAGTAGTCTCGGATTCTGGTTATAATAGTATTGGGCAACGAAATCGGCGGCCTCCATGCGATGGTCCATCTTTTCGTCGAGCCATTTGCCACTCTTGGCGATCCCATCCACGAGGCGCTGCACAACGTCGCGATGGTCGCGAATGGCGTCTTCGCGGACCGCCAAGACGCAGGAAATGAAACCCGGCCAGACATCTTTTGTGAGGTACAGAACGCGGCCGTAGCCATCCATTTCTGCCTGTCCCATGAATGGTTCGCCCGATGTGATTGCGTCAACGGCTTTGCTGAAGAGTGCCGCCGGCATGTCCGGCGGAGCCATTTCCACGATCTTGACTTGGTCAATTGGCACTCCATGGTCCTGCAACGCTTTGACTGCGAGCAACTTCTGGTTGGAAAACCGGTTCGGCACGGCGATCGTTTTTCCGCGAAGATCCTCGATTTGATAGATCTGCGATTCCCTGTTTACCACCATCGCAGTCCCGTCCCGGTGCCCAAGGTAAACGATCTTGATCGGAACGCCGTCCTCCCGCATTCGCATTGCCAGCGGCGCCAGAATAAATGTGGCCGGGAGGTAACCGGAGATGAACGCATCTTTCAGCTCGGGCCAACCCTGAAACCGAACAGGCTCGAATTCGGACGAGCCGGTCATCTGTTTATTGATAAAATCGGTGACCGGGCAAGTTAAATGGCAAGTCACCGGGATGAACCCGACTCGGAAAGGCTCCTTCAGGGCACTAGTGCCGACATTCTTGGGTGCGAACGCGCCCAGGTTGAGCGTCGCGTGCAATAAGGATATCAAAATCAACCAAAGTCCAACGACCAGACCGACTGTTTTTCCGGACGACATAAGCGGCAAAAGCATCCGCTACGGGTTGCGCGGATGTCCAGTCAAAAGCAGCGTATCGTACGCGTCTCGCGTGTATTCCGTTCCTCCATGGCGACCCGCAAAAAGAATACACGCGGGGACGCGTATGCTACGGTGCGGCGGCATTCATCGACGCGCGCATGTCAAGCGCCGTCGTTGTTTGCGGTTCGACAGTCGACGCCGTGGTTTGCGAGGGCTACAGTTCGTTGTACGCTGCGTGATGCTGAGGTCGATTTTAATCGCAGGATGCGGCTTTGTCGGCCTTCCTCTTGCTCGCAATTTCGTGGCCGCGGGGTGGGAGACTCACGCGATTACACGGTCGGAATCGTCCGCGGAGCGGCTCCGGACCGAATCTTTTCACGTTTGCAGTCTCGATATCCGGGATGGGAATACCATTCGACAACTGGCACGGCACAGCTTCGATGTGGTGGTCCATTGCGCCAGTTCCGGGCGTGGGAACGCGAGCGATTATGAGGCGGTGTTTTTCGAAGGCGCTAAAAACCTGCTGAGAAGCTTGGAGTACGGGCGATTCATATTCACCGGTTCGACCTCAGTCTATGCGCAGACCGATGGATCCTGGGTGGATGAAACTTCCCAGGCAGAACCAACAAGAGGGACTGGTCGAGTCCTGCGCAAAACCGAAGAACTGGTCGTTGCAACCGGCGGAATCGTCGCCCGACTTGCCGGTCTCTATGGTCCTGGCCGCTGTGTTCCGCTGCAGAAGCTTCTTGACGGAAAAGCAATCATTGAAGGTGACGGATCGCGTCGGATGAACCTGTTACACCAATCGGATGCCGCTGCCGCGCTCCAATTCCTGGCCCAAAGCGAAACGGCCGGGATTTATAATGTTGTTGATAATTTGCCGGTGACCCAAATCGATTGGTACCGGTATGTTTGCGGCCTTCTAAATAAACCTCTCCCGCCGACAGGTTCGCCCGATCTCGATCGAAAACGGGGCTGGACCAACAAGCGCGTAAGCAATGAGAAGCTGCGTGCACTAGGTTGGGAGCCGATCTATGCGACTTTTAAACAGGGGGTACGGTCGCTCGTTGAATCGGAGCAAAACTAATCAAATCCTGCGGCGCGTCGAATTGCTCTCCCCGCTGTATTCTGAAGTGCCGAAATGGCTCACGACGAGTTTTCGGAGGTTTTACCACTCGTTTTCGGAACTTTGTGTGCTATATTGGTCCCTCTATGGCTATTCAGAAGAAAAACGCCTTTTCACGACGCCTCCCTGACCTGGTCACCGAAGAACTGGTCTCTGTGCTTTCTCAGAGAAAATCTTTCGAGTTCAAACAGCTCTTCGAAATTGTTCACGAAAATCTTCGGCAACGCAATGCCGCGAGTGGAGGCGAAGAAATGTTGCGTTTGCGCGCGTATGAAAAACTCCAGAATCTGGTAGCCCGAGGCGCCGTCAAGAAGACAGGGAAGATTTACAAAGGGGATGTCTCTGCATTGAACGCGATGGCAGCTGCAAACACCGCTCAGGCCGCAGCAGTCGCGGCGAAGTCGTAACGCCAGAGGCATTGTATGCTGCGGGATTACTTACCGATCCTGTTACAAGTCATCGTCGCGATCGGGTTTGCTGCGTTTGCTTTGGTCCTTAGCGTAATCTTAGGTCGCGTCGGCAAGCGCAATGCGGTCAAAGATTCCCCGTACGAATGCGGGATGTTGCCGTTAGGCGAAGCGCAGCCGCGATTCAGCGTAAAGTTTTACCTGGTCGCGATGCTGTTCATTCTGTTCGATATCGAGATCGTGTTCATGTATCCGTGGGCTGTGGTGTACCGGGATTACGTCGCCCAGTTTAATCCGTGGATTATTTTCGGGAGCATGCTCGGGTTTGTGTCAATCTTGATGGTCGGATTCGTCTACGCCCTGAAAAAAGGGGCTCTAGACTGGAAGCGCTGACAAAACATCTCATAATAAATATTAAAACTCACCGGAGTGGGCCGAGCGTCGATCACGAGCTCGGCCTTTGCCGTCTCAAGGACTGATTTAACGGCTTCTTATGGTCGCAAAAAAGATCTTGTACGAAGGCAGAGTCCAGGGCGTCGGGTTCCGGTTCTCGGTCAAGTCGATCGCGACCGGCTACGATGTCGTTGGCTGTGTAAGGAACCTGATTGACGGCCGTGTGGAGCTGGAAGCCCAAGGCGAAGAGGCCGAAATCGACGCTTTTCTGGAAGAAATTCTCGATAGTCATCTTCGTCGCCATATCACTCGGTTCACCGTTCATGAAGTCGCAGTAGATTGCGGGATAAAGGGGTTCGTGATCCGATAGCGGCAGGAGGATTCGCCACAGGTCCACCTAACAAGTTCACAACCAAGCACAAAACCATAGACTGTAACCGCGTTCCGTTTCATAATCCGCAACACACACGATGCGGAGCGCAATATTTGGAGACATTCACGCCAATCTCGAGGCGTTTGAAGTTGTGCTCGCCGACGCACGGGAACAGGGATGTGAATCGTTTATCTGTCTTGGCGATGTCGTCGGCTATAACGCAAACCCGAGGGAGTGCCTCGAAATCGTGCAGTCGCTTGAATGCCCGGTCGTGAAAGGAAACCACGATAGTTATGTTTCCTCGGAACACTCTCTGGTCACGTTCAATCCTCTTGCCGAGGTTGCGATTCAGTGGACGCGCGATCAGCTAAATTCTTCAGAAAAGCGATGGCTTAGCAATCTCCCCCTGATCGTCGAGATCCGGGGATTCACCGTTGTCCATGCATCGCTGGATGAGCCGGGCGATTGGAACTACGTTTTGAATCAATTGGATGCGGCGGCAAGCTTTTCAAAGCAGACAACCGAACTCTGTTTTTTCGGGCACACGCATTCACCACGAGCCTATATTAAAGACAGTTCGATTGTCGGGGTCCCATTCGAGCAGATCATTCCCGAACGAGGTAAGAAATACTTCGTTAATCCTGGCAGCGTCGGCCAACCGAGAGACGGCGACTGGCGGGCGGCGTATGTCGTGTTCGACGAAGAGAGACGGACAATCAATCTGCGCCGGCTACGGTACGATCTGAC
>Ga0209656_10000726_pt1 | contig 21433 bp, 17 predicted proteins | sample BogFormECP12_OM2_FD_188239 | JGI IMG/M metagenome (GOLD analysis project Ga0209656, IMG submission 188239) | Bog forest soil microbial communities from Calvert Island, British Columbia, Canada - ECP12_OM2 (SPAdes) (version 2) | ecosystem: Environmental > Aquatic > Freshwater > Wetlands > Bog ... | reverse complement strand
GACGACGCCGTCCTACCCCGACGGCTACGACGCGGTCTTGCGCACGCAACTCGCGCAGACCATGATCGGCGAAGGTGACGGCAGCCGGCTGTGGGATGGGCTGCGCGAGAAGCTCGGGCTCGCGTACGAAGTCTACGCGACGCAGGACTTCTACGGCAACGTCGGCGTCATGAGCGCGATGGCCGCGGTCGGACGCGGCCGCGCCAAGCAAGCGGTGCGCGAGATGCGGCGCATCCTCGAGGACACGCGCCACGGTTTTTCCGCCGAGGAATTCGACCGCGGCCGCGAAGCGTTCGCGTCGCAGATCTCGCTCTACGCCGAATGGAACGCCGAGATGGCGCGCCGTTATGCCGAGCTGGCGCTCTTCGACCAGCCGCTGGTCACGCCAGCGCAGGAGCTCGACATGCTCGCCGGCGTGCGCGCTTCGGACTTCAACGATTTCGTCAAATCGGCGATCCACTGGGAATCCGGCGCGCTGTGCGCCATCGGCGCCGCTCCGGCGCTCGAGGCGATCAGGAAGTAGGCCGCAGCGAACCCCGTGCCGCCTCGACGATAAGGCGCGCAGCACCCTCGATGCCGAGGCGCGCGGTGTTGACCACCAGATCGTAATGGCGCGGGTCGCGCCAATCCGTCACGCCGTAGTGCTCTTTGTAATAAGACGCGCGATGTTGGTCCGACTTGCGCATCTCTTTGAGCGCGTCGTCGGACGAAAGCCCCAAGCGGGCGGCGATGCGCGCTGCGCGTTCGGCCCCAGGCGCCGAGACGAACACGCGCACGACATCGAGCCGGTCTTTGAGCAGCAAGGGCGCGCCGCGTCCGATCACCACCAGCGACTCGCTCGCCGCGCGTTCTTTGATGATCGTCTCGGTGAGCTGTACGAGATGCTCTTCGGACCAGTCGGGCAGCCCCTGTGAGGACAGCGATTCCGGATACGCGGCGGTGATGCCGCGCAGCACGCGCTCGGTGAAGCTCTCCACCTGCTCGTCGCGCTGCGCGACGTAGGCCTCGGGCGCACCGATGCGTTCGGCGACCAGATTGACGATCTCGTTGTCGAGCAGCGGTATCTCGAGCGCCGCTGCGACCGCTTCCCCGACGCCGCGGCCGCCGGCGCCGAGCTCGCGCGCGATCGCGACGATCACCGGCGTTACGCCGCGGGAGCAGCGGCGATGAGCTTGCCGCCTTCGCGTTTCATCGCATCCATCGCGACGCGCCGCGTGATGTTCGCGCGCGACAGGTCGAGCGAGACGATCCACGTCAGATCGTCGCGCTGGTTGTCGCCGGGACGCGGCGGGCGAGGCTGGCCGCCCGGCGGCACGGCGAACGCCCCGATGGCCGACGCGTCGATGCCCTGATTGCGGAACCAATCGATCGCGCTCGTCGCGTAGCGCATCTGCGGAAATCGCGCGGCGATGACCTGTGACTGTGCCATATGTCGGCCCAACCATTTCGCACGGGCGGGACCCCGCCCTCCGCTCCGATAACTGTAGTCGCGCCCTCTCGAGGGCGGGAGAAAAGATGCCAGGCACGACGCCCATCACCGTCGCTTACGGCGACGGCATCGGTCCCGAGATCATGAGCGCGACGCTCGAGGTGCTCAAGGCCGCCGGCGCGCGCCTGCAGACCGACGTCATCGAGATCGGCGAGAAGGTCTACTTGGCGGGCAACCCGGCCGGCATCGCGCCCAGCGCGTGGGAGTCGCTGCGCAGCACCAAGGTCTTCCTCAAAGCGCCGATCACCACGCCGCAAGGCGGCGGCTATAAGAGCCTCAACGTGACCACGCGCACCGCGCTCGGCCTCTACGCCAACGTGCGCCCATGCGTCTCGTACGCGCCCTACGTGAAGACGAAGCATCCGGTGATGGACGTCGTGATCGTGCGCGAGAACGAGGAAGACGTCTACGGCGGCATCGAGTACCAGCAGACGCACCAGATGACGCAGGCGCTCAAGCTCATCTCGCGGCCCGGCAGCGAGCGCATCGTGCGTTACGCGTTCGAATACGCGCGCCGCAACGAGCGCAAGAAAGTCACCTGCTTCACCAAAGACAACATCCTCAAACTCACCGACGGGCTGTTCCACAAGATCTTCGACGAAGTCGCCAAAGAATATCCGCAGATCGAGCACGAGCATTGGATCGTCGACATAGGCGCCGCCAAACTCGCCGATACGCCCGAGGCGTTCGACGTGCTCGTCCTGCCGAATCTATACGGCGACATCCTGTCCGACGTGGCCGCGCAGATCACCGGGTCGGTCGGCCTTGCAGGCTCCGCTAACATCGGCGAGGTCTGCTCGATGTTCGAGGCGATCCACGGTTCGGCGCCGCGGCGCGCGGGTCAAAACGTCGCCAATCCTTCTGGCTTGATGCTCGGCGCGGTGATGATGCTGGTCCACATCGGACAGGCGGATGTCGCGACGCGCTTCCACAACGCGTGGCTGCGCACGATCGAGGATGGCATCCACACGTACGATATCTATCGTGACGGAACCAGCAAGCAGAAAGTCGGCACCAAAGAATTCGCTCAGGCCGTGATCGCGCGCCTCGGGCAATCGCCGCAGCACCTCAAAGCGGTCGCGTACAAGGACGTCGCGCCGGAGAAAGGCGCCGTGTTCGCGGCGCTCGCCACCGACAAGCGCAAGAAGAAGACGGTCGGCGTCGACGTCTACCTCGACTGGTCGAGCGGCACGCCGGACGAGCTTGGCGCGGCGCTGTCGAAAACCGCAGGCGACGAATTGGAATTGAAGGCGGTCCTCAATCGCGGCACGCGCGTGTGGCCTAAGGGACTGCCTGAGACCCTGTGCACCGACCAGTGGCGCTGCCGCTTCGTCTCGCGCTCGGGCGGCGACGTGTCGCACGCGCAGATCACGCGGCTGCTGCAGCGCGTGGCCGATGCCGGCTTCGATTTCATCCAGACGGAATCGCTGTGCACGTTCGACGGCGAGCCCGCGTTCTCGGGCATCCCGGGCGAGTAGCTTCTACTTCACCCGATAGCCCAGACCGACATACGGGCCGTCGCGCACGAAGTTGAACGTGCCCGTGCGCCGCACGTTGGTCGTCTGGTAATAGCCTACCACGAGGCTCAGCGCCGTCTTGGGGAACGCGAGCGAGCCTCCCAGGTCGAGCTCGTTGGCGCGAAACGAGGAACCGACCGAACCGCTTGCGGGGTTGTTCGGATCGGCAAGCGGATAGGTCCCGGTCTGATTCGGAAAATAGTAGAACGAGCCGTACGGGCTGAGCAGATGTTTGGGATTGGGCGCCAGTTCGACGCCGACGCCGAACGCGGTCAGCCGCGGGAACCCGTAGTTGTTGAACGAGTTGCTGTACGCCAGCCCGAAATACACCGGTATTCTCACCGGTTGATACTCGAGCCGGATCTCCGATTCCGCGTCGGACGCAGTGAAGACGGGCATGACGACTTGTGCGGCGGGATATGAGATCACCGTGCCGGGCGCCCCGCTTGCCGTCGTGCCGTTCGCCTGGCTGGTCGAGAGATCGCGGTAGTACAGATACGCGGCGCTGAAGCGTCCGAAATACGCTTGGGCCTTGGCCGAATACGATCCGGACAAGTGGTCGCCGTCGTCAGTCGTGACGCCGTTGTACGTGTCGCCGAACGTTGGCGTGTACTGTAGATATCCTGACGGCGTCAGCGCATTCGCGGCCAGCGCCCGCGCCGGCGGCGCGAGGGAAACGATCGCCAGCAACGCCACGACGAACAAGAACCGCATCTGACGCCTCCGGAACGGTAAGGAACGCTGGGCTCACCCTTGGTGAGTGCGCACGTGAATCCTTGCGCGGCGCGCTCTGCGTAGGCCCGTGCGAACGGCCTGCCGAAATGGCTGGGGCTATGACGAAGATCGACTCGTTCAAGAGCACGGCGACGCTCGACGTCGACGGCAAACGATCCACCTACTGCCGGCTCGGCGCGCTGAGCGACGCCGGGGTCGGCCACGTCGACAAACTGCCGTTCTCGCTCAAGGTGCTGCTCGAGAATCTGCTGCGCTTCGAAGACGGGCGCTCGGTGACCGTGGCGCATATCGAAGCGCTCGCCTCGTGGGATCCGAAACGGCCTTCGGATCGCGAGATCGCCTTCCGCCCCGCACGCGTGCTGCTGCAGGACTTCACCGGCGTGCCGTGTGTGGTCGACTTGGCCGCTATGCGCGACGCCATGGCCGATCTTGCGGGCGACCCGAACAAGATCAATCCGTTGCAAGACGTCGAGCTCGTCATCGATCATTCGGTGCAGGTCGACGCATACGGCTCGCTGCAGGCGTTTCAGATCAACGCGGACCTGGAGTTCGCGCGCAACGGCGAGCGCTATCAACTGCTCAAGTGGGCGCAAGACGCGCTGCGCCGTTTCAAAGCGCTGCCGCCCGACACGGGCATCGTCCACCAGGTGAACCTCGAGTATCTCGCGCGCGTGATCTTCCGTGAAGAGCGCGACGGCCAGACGTTCGCCTATCCGGACACGCTGGTGGGCACCGATTCGCACACGACGATGGTCAACGGTCTGGGAGTCCTGGGCTGGGGCGTCGGCGGCATCGAGGCGGAAGCGGCGATGCTCGGCCAGCCGGTCTCGATGTTGATCCCCGAAGTCATCGGCTTCCGGCTGCGCGGCAAGCTGCCCGAAGGCGCGACCGCGACCGACCTCGTGCTCACCGTCACCGAGATGCTGCGCCGCAAGGGCGTGGTCGGCAAATTCGTCGAGTTCTTCGGCGCCGGATTGAGCAATCTGAGCCTGGCCGACCGCGCGACGATCGGCAACATGTCGCCGGAGTACGGATCCACGTGCGCGATCTTCCCGATCGATGAAGAGACGCTCAAGTATATGCGGCTCACCGGCCGCGCAGATGCGCACGTCGCGCACGTGCGCGCGTATGCGCAGGCGCAAGGGTTGTTCCGCACCGATGCGTCGCCCGAGCCGCTGTACACCGACGTGCTCGACCTCGATCTGGGCAGCGTCGAGCCCAGCCTCGCAGGACCGCGCCGTCCGCAAGACCGCGTGCCGCTGCGCGGCGCCAAGCAATCCTTTGAGACGGCCATGGAGGCGTTCGCGCTTGGACGGCCCGCGCCAAAGACGCCGGTCGTCGCCGCCGAGCGCTGGGCTGAAGAAGGCGGCAGCACGCTCACCGCGGCGCAGGCGCGCCGGCGAGCCACGTACACCGGCGAGAACGGTGAGGAAGCGGAGTTGTGCGACGGCGCCGTCGTCATCGCCGCCATCACCAGCTGCACGAACACGTCGAACCCGTCGGTCATGGTCGGGGCGGGACTGCTCGCCAAGAAAGCGGTCGAAAAAGGCCTCGTCTCAAAGCCGTGGGTGAAGACCAGCCTCGCACCCGGCTCGAAAGTCGTCACCGATTATCTCAAGAAAGCCGGCCTGACCCCGTACCTGGAAAAGTTGGGATTCTACCTGGTCGGCTATGGCTGCACGACGTGCATCGGCAACAGCGGCCCCTTGGCCGAGCCGATCGCCGCGGCGATCACCGATCACGATCTCGTCGTGTGCGCCGTGCTCTCGGGCAATCGCAACTTCGAAGGCCGCATCCACCCGCTCGTGCGCGCGAACTATCTCGCGTCGCCGCCGCTCGTCGTCGCGTACGCGCTGGCCGGCACGATGGAGATCGACCTTGCGGCCGAGCCGTTGGGGCACGACAGCGCGGGCAAGCCCGTTTATCTGCGCGACATATGGCCGACCTCGGCGGAGATCAACGCCACCGTCGCCGAGTGCGTCGCCGACGCGATGTTCAAGCGCCGCTACGCCGACGCGTTCGGCGGCGACGAGCGTTGGAAGTCGCTCGAGGTCCCGAAAGGCGATCGCTTCGCGTGGGATCCGCAATCCACGTACGTGCGCAAGCCGCCGTTCTTCGACGGCGTTACCGCCACGCCGCCGCCGCTGCGCGACATCGTGGGCGCGCGCGTCCTCGCGCTGCTCGGCGACAGCGTAACGACGGACCACATCTCGCCCGCCGGTTCGATCGGCAAGAACAGCCCCGCCGGCAAGTACTTGATCGCGCACGGCGTCGATCCGCAGGACTTCAACTCGTACGGTGCCCGGCGCGGCAATCACGAAGTGATGATGCGCGGCACGTTCGCCAACGTGCGGTTGCGCAATCTGCTGGCGCCCGGTACCGAAGGCGGCGTGACGCGCCACCTGCCCGACGGCAAAGAGATGACGATCTACGATGCCGCGATGCAGTACGAGCGCGAAGGGGTACCGCTTATCGTCATCGCCGGCAAAGAATACGGTTCTGGCTCGTCGCGTGATTGGGCAGCCAAAGGGCCGCGCTTGTTGGGCGTCCGTGCAGCGATCGCGCAGAGCTTCGAGCGCATCCACCGCTCCAACCTCATCGGCATGGGCGTGCTGCCGCTCCAGTTCGAGCCGGGGGAATCGGCCGCGTCGCTCGGCTTGACCGGCGACGAGTCATACACCATCGAGGGAATCGCCGGCGGGATGAGCGTCGGCAAGAGGCTCACGGTGCGCGCAACGGGCGCCAACGGGGAAAAGTCGTTCATCGTCATCGTGCGGATCGACACGCCCGATGAGGTCGAGTACTATCGCAACGACGGCATCTTGCCGTACGTATTGCGGCAGTTGCACGCCTCGCGCTAGCGGGGGACGATGAACAGCATGCTCGACGACGTCATGACGCCGGACGATCAAAGGATAGCCGGCGCGGGCGCGACTTGAGCGAACTCGATCGGGCTGCGGGCAAGGGCGCACCGGCATGCAAAGCGCCCGTCCACCCTTCATTCTTAGCGGGATGGCGGCCCGGGACAGCGAAACCCGGCAACCGCATGTTCGTCAGGTGGCCGCGCACGCTCGCCTTTGGGTTCTTCGTTTCCGCCTTCGCTGTGCTGGCCGCCCAAGCGTCTGCCGCCTGCGTGGTAGCGCTCGGCGATCATGTGATGCTCGCTTCGCAAAGCCCCGATCCCGACGTCTTCGTCTGGGATTCGTCGCAGCGTTTGGCGGCATACCTCCAGGGAGACTACGACACGGAGACGGTGCTGCGCCACACGGTATTGGCCCAACCCGGGACAAAAGCGGTTGCGGTCGGATGCAAGGAGGCCGCTGCTCGCCCGAAATACACCAGTTCGAATCTCGATTTGGTCGGCGTGAAGCTGACCGACGGACCGAACCGCGGGCACTACGGCTGGGTCGTGGCAGACGACATCCGCCGTGCCGACGGCAAACCGGTCACCCAGCCTACGCCGTAATAGTGATGATGCTATGCTGACGTACGCGATCCGGCGCACCCTTCAGGCGATTCCGCTCCTGCTGCTGATCAGCATGATCCTGTTCGCCATCCTGCACGCTATGCCGGGCGGCGGCCTCGCCGCCTACGCCGGCAATCCGCACCTGACCGCAGCCGACATCGCGCGCCTGCAGCACAATCTCGGCCTCGACCGGCCGGTCTACGTGCAGTACCTCAATTGGCTCGGGAAAGTGCTGCACGGCGACTGGGGCTGGTCGACCCTGAACTCGACCACCGTCGTCGAAGCGTTCGTGGAGCGCTTGCCCGCGACGCTCGAGCTGATGGTGACCTCGTTCATCATCTCGCTCGCGATCGGCCTGACGCTCGGCATCCTCGCCGCGCTGCGCCCCTACTCGCCGCTCGATTATTTCGTGACGACGTTCGCGTTCTTCGGACAGTCGATGCCCTCGTTCTTCTTCGCGCTGCTGCTCCAACTGCTGTTCGCGGTCAAAGGCATCCATCTGCAGGCGTTCGGCTACGCGTTCGACCTCCAGCTGCCCTCGGCCGGGATGACCTCGACGGACGGCGGCGACTTGCTCGACCGCATCAGGCATCTGATCTTGCCGGTCACCGTGCTCGCCCTGCTGCAGGTCGCGACGTGGTCGCGCTTCACGCGCGCCTCGATGCAAGAGGTGCTGCACACCGACTACATGCGCACCGCGGCCGCCAAGGGTCTGCCCTTCATGACGATTCTGCTCAAGCACGGTCTCAAGAACGGGCTTATGCCGGTGGTGACCGTCGTCGCGCTCACCATACCGTTCTTGGTGGGCGGCGCGCTGATCACCGAGCAGATCTTCGCGTGGCCGGGCGCCGGACGGCTGTTCATCACCGCGCTGGGCCAACAAGATTTCGGCCTGCTCATGGGTTATCTGGTGCTCATCTCGATTCTCGTCGTGCTGTTCAACTTGCTCGCGGATCTGGCGTACGGCTGGCTCGATCCACGCGTCAAGTACGATTAGGAGTCCGGCCTTGGCAGTCGTAACCCAAACCCTTACGCCCCTGGTCATTCGAGACGACGAAGATCTTGTCGGGCGGCGCAATCTCGCCTGGAAGAAGTTCTCGCGCCACCGGCCTGCGCTCATCGGCGCCGTCGTGCTGCTCGTCTTCGTGCTGGCCGCGATCTTCGCGCCGCTGCTCTCGCATTACGATCCGGCCGCCATCGACCCGGTGTGGCAGGGCACGCCGCTCGCGCCGGGCGTCAACGGACACATCCTCGGCACCGACGAGCTTGGACGCGACCTGCTCACGCGCTTGATGTACGGCGGACGCATTTCGCTCTCGCTCGCCGGCAGCGCGATGCTCATCGAAGTCGTGCTGGGCACGATCCTGGGCGCGTGCGCCGGCTTCTTCGGCGGCTGGGTCGATTACGTCATCATGCGCGTCACCGACGTCTTCTTGTCCATCCCGCTGCTGCCGCTGCTGCTCGTGCTCACCGGCATCGTGGCGGCGACCTCGGTCAAATCCTCGCTCGGCCCGGCGTACGTCGCGCTCATCATCGGCGTGCTCTCCTGGATGACCGTCGCGCGCCTCGTGCGCGGCGCGTTCTTGAGCCTGCGCGAGAAGGAGTTCGCCGAGGCGGCGCGCGCCATCGGCAGCCGCAACGTCTCGATTATGTTCAAGCACTTGTTGCCCAACGCGGCGGCGCCGATCATCGTCCAAGCGACCCTCGACGTGGCCGGCATCATCATCCTCGAGTCCGCGCTGTCGTACTTGGGCTTCGGCGTCCAGCCGCCGACGGCGTCGTGGGGCAACATGCTGACCAACGCGCAAGAGAACATGCAGATCGCCTGGTGGGCCGGCGTGTTCCCGGGCCTGTGCATCTTCTTGACGGTGCTCGCCATCAATTACATGGGCGACGGTCTGCGCGACGCGCTCGATCCGAACGTCGAATGATGCAATCCCGCGAACGCCTCGCGGGGAAAACCACTGGCAGCGGCCGAAACCAACCGGCCGCTTGAGGTGCCCGCCCAGGTGGCGGAATTGGTAGACGCGCTAGTTTGAGGGGCTAGTCGGGTAAAACCGGTGCAGGTTCGAGTCCTGTCCTGGGCACCACATACGAAAGGCTGCGAGCGAAGTCGTGAAATGGGCGATCGGCGTGGATCTCGGCGGCACGCACGTGGCCGCAGCGCCGGTCGACGAGCGCGGCCGCGTCCATAACGTCTATAGCCGCGAGCTCGAATCGCACGACGTCAAGTACGTCGTCACCGAAGCGGCCAAAGTCGTCGGCAAGGCGATCGCCTCGCTCGACAAGCGCGCCAAACTCTCAGGCATCGGCGTCGGCTCGCCAGGCAACATCGACGAGCGCACGGGGACCGTGCGCTTCTCGCCCAACTTCGGCTGGCACGACGTAGCGCTCAAACAGAAACTCGAGAAGAAGCTCGGCCGCCCGATCCACCTGCTCAATGACGCGCGCTGCGCCACGATCGGGGAATACTTGCATGGCGTCGGCAAGGGCGCGCGCGATTTCGTGCTGATCACGCTCGGCACAGGCATCGGCGGCGGCATCGTCGCCAACGGCAAGCTCGTCTTGGGCCACACGATGGCCGCGGGCGAGATCGGACATCACGTGCTGCGCGAGAGCTCGGGTTTTGTCTGCACCTGCGGGAAGACGGGCTGCTTCGAGGCCCAGGCGTCGGGCACGGCGCTGCTGCGTCACGCGCTGGCGCTCGCGCCCTCGTTTCCGCGCAGCACGCTGCTGACCGGTACCCCGCAGGTCGATTGGGGCTCGAAGATGATCTCGCGCGCGGCCGCCGCTGGGGATCAGCACGCGCTGGCGACCTGGCACGCGTGGCTGCGCGACCTGGCGACCGGCATCGCCAACATCATCGCGTTCGTCAATCCCGAGATGATCGCGCTCGGCGGCGGCGTCGGACGGACCGACGACTCGCTGCTCGTCACGCCGCTGACCAGATTGGTGGACGAGCAGACGACGATGGCGCCCAAACACCAGACGACGATCGTGCGCGCGAAGCTGGGCAACAACGCCGGCATCGTCGGTGCGGCGTGCCTGGCGCTGCACGGCATTCCCTGACGGAAGCGCTAAGCGGTTAGACCGCGACCTTCGCCGGCTCCGGCAGCTGCGCGAGCAAGAACCGTGCGATGTCGTCCGCCGCGTGCGGGCGCGCGCTCTCGAGCGCGCTGCGGCGATACGACTGCAGCACGCCCGGATCGCTGCCGAAGAAACGGCGCAGCGTCGCGCTGACGTCGCGCGCTTCGAGCGCGACGACGCCGGCCGCGCGCGACTCGACAAAGCCCAAGTTGCCCGCTTCTTGTCCGGAGATGTAGTCGCAGATGATGATCGGCAGCCCGCACGCGGCCGCCTCCGCGATGGTCCCCGGCCCCGCCTTCGACAGCAGCGCGTCGGCGGCACGCATGTAATCCGCGATATTGTCGACGAAGCCGAGCACTTTAGCATCTGGCCCGAAGCGCGGCGCAAGCGCGAGCATGCGCTCGCGCAGTCCTTCGTTGCGTCCGCAGATCGCGACCACTTGCAGGTTCAGCGCGCGCATGGTGCCGGCGACTTGGCGCACGATGCTGCGAAGACGTCCGCCGCCTTCGCCGCCGGACATCACGAGCAGCGTGCGGCGCGCGGGGTCGAGCCCCAGCGCGCGCTTGTCCGCGGTCGGATCGGTCGAAGGCGAAAAACCATCGCGGATCGGCAGGCCGAGGTTATGCACGCGGTCGGCCGGGATGCCCCGGCTGACGCATACGCGCGCCGCTTCGGCCGACGCCACGACGTACTGATCCGCAGCAGAATCCGACGTCCACGCGTGATGGATGGTCACGAGGTCGGTGATCACCGTGATCAGCGGAGCGCGGCTGCCCATCTCGTCGATGGTCTCGCGCGCGAGCTCGTTGAGCAAGGGGTGCACCGACACGACCAGCGACGGATCCAAGCGCTCGACGAGCTGGCGGAAGTTGTGCCGGATGAACGGCTTGCCAAGCTCGGTCATGATGCGCGCGCGCGTCCGCCCGTTCGAGAGGTGGAAGAGCGCCGGATACGGGCTTGGCTGGACGTTGAGCAGCGCGCCGTAGCTCTTGATGCCTTCGCGCAGCGGGAAGATGCCGCACGCGGCAAACGCGTCGACCATGTCGCTGCGCACGGGGCGTCCCTGCGCGAGCCGATGCAGCGCGCGGTCGATCGCTTCCGCTGCAGTGCGATGCCCGCCGCCCGTGTCCGAGAACAAGAACAGCACGGAAGGCGGTCGCGGATCAGGCCGGTCGAGCGCGCCAGGCACATCGCGTGTTTTCGCGCCGCGGCACGCCTTGCCCCTGGGGCGAGGTGGCCCCGACCGCTCGCAAGAACCTCAGGGACGGCGTAAAGGAGGCACTACCGTCAAGAACAGCAGCGTCACCGTCAATCCGGGACTCGAGGGCGTGGTCGTCGGCAGCACGGGCATCAGTTTGGTCGCCGGCGAGGAAGGCCGTCTCACCTACCGCGGTTACGATATCGCCGACCTCGCGGCGCACGCGTCGTTCGAGGAAGTCGCGTTCTTGCTGTGGCACGGGCGGCTGCCCAATCGCGCCGAGCTCGACACGACCCGGCGCGAGATGGCGGCGCAGCGCGCCCTTCCGGCAGCGGTGCTGGACATGTTGCGCGGCGTGCCGCATGACGCGTGGCCGATGGATGTGCTGCGCACCGCCGTGTCGTCGCTCTCGCTGCACGTGCCGCCGCGTCCCGACGGCACGCACGTATCCGACGTCTCGACCGCGATGCGTTTGACCGCGGCCGCCGCGACCGCGGTGGCCGCCTTTGACCGCCTGCGCCGCGGCCTCGAACCGGTGGCGCCGCGCGCCGACCTCGGCCTCGCCGCCAACTTCCTTTATATGAAGAACGGCGAGGCGCCCAGCGAGATGGCGGCGCGAACCCTCGACGTCTACTTCGTGTTGCTCGCCGATCACGGTTTCAACGCGTCGACGTTCGCGGCGCGGGTTACGGCGAGCACGTGGGCTGACATGTACGCCGCGGTGACGTCGGCGGTCGCGACCCTGCAGGGTGATCTGCATGGCGGTGCGCCGGGCAAGGTCATGAAGATGATCCTCGACATCGGCGAACCGGGGAAGGCCGAGGCGTACGTGCGTACGCTCCTCGACAAAGGCGACCGGGTCATGGGGATCGGACACCGCGAGTACAAGGTGCGCGACCCGCGCGCAGAGCCGCTGGAGAAGATGGCGCGCGATCTCGGGCAAAGCAATGGCACGCCGCAGTGGTATGCGGTGGCGCGCCGCCTCGAAGATGTCGCCGTCACGGTCCTTCACGAGAAGAAACCGGGCCGCCGCTTGTACGCGAACGTCGAGTTCTATAGCGCGCCGACGTTGTACGCGCTGGGGATCGAGCCCGACACGTTCACCTGCATGTTCGCGTGCGCGCGCATGGCCGGTTGGACCGCGCACATCATGGAGCAGATGAAGGATAACCGGCTGATTCGGCCGCAAGTCGAATACACCGGGTTGGTCGGCTTGCCGTGGGTCTCCATCGAGCGCCGCTAGACCCGCATTTTCAATATCGTTCCGAAGGGGGCACAGTTCCGATGAGAACCCGTCTACTCATTGCCGCGGCGTGCATGGCGCTCCTCGCCGCCGGCTGCTCGAAAGGCCAACAGCAGTCGAGCGCGCCGGAAGCTACTGCGACCGCGGCGACCGCGCTGACCAACGATACCGGCTTGCCGCTGCCGGACAACGCGTTGGTGATCGACGCGCGCGAATTCCATCAGACGATCGATCCGTCGCAAGAGCAAGGCACCGCCATGGCGTCGCTCGCCAAGGGCAACTACACGGGGCACGAAGTGGTCGCCTCGAGCTTGCAGTCGACCGATGACCTCGACAAATGGCTGGCGACTGTTGCGCCCCCCGCTGGCTACACAAAGGCAAACACATCGCAGAGCATCCAGTCGACGGTCCATCGCTATGGCATCAGCTACGTCGCGTTCGTCTCTGGCAACTCCAAAGGCGCGACCATCGTGGTGATGGATCCGAAGATGATCACCACGAAGCTCGGACCGGTCTTAGCCGTGCTCGACAAATACAACTCGATGCCGCCGCCGCTGCGCGCCGGCATGGACACCCAGGTCAAACAGCGCACCGGACAGTCCATCAGCGAGATGATGGACAAGGGCGCACCGCTCGGCGCGGCGATCGCCGCGGTCAACGAGTTCCGCAACTCCGACAAGCGTGCGATCATCCTCATCAACGCTGAGAAGCAGTAGCAGCCGCTCCTGGGCGGGCGCCAGGGCTCCGATCCCGTCGAGGCCTCGAGCTATGCTCGGGGCCTTTTCTCGTTGGGGTGCCGTTGTTGGCGTGGCGCCTAGGGCCGAGAGGGACCCGTTTGCCGAGCGCCAACAAGTTTAAGGCAGGGTTAAGGAGATTGTGGCATGATTATGCCGAGTCGCCTTATTCGAGTGGTGACGGCAGCGTGCTTGATGACGGCTGCCGCTGCGCCGTGCCTCGCCTCCGATGGAATGCCGGCGTCGTCAGCGCCCACATACGTGGCGGGCGTGGCGCTCCCGCAGGTCGTGTATTACGGCGACTGCGGCGCCGCGCTGCCGACGGTCCTCACGATCCGCAGCCAATTCGTGTCGGCGTATAGCCTGCGCGTGACCGCGCGCTACGATTACGTCAGCTCAGATCCGCAACTGCCGGAATCCACCATCTTGAGGGCAAGCATGGCGCAGGTCGCGAGCCTCACGTATATGGGCAGCATCGACGTCGGCGCCGAGGCGTTCGCGTACTTGCGCGGCGGCAGCGGGGTGCTCCGCTATCAGGTGTCGGCGGTCGACGCGCTCGCGACGGCGAGCGCGGGCACGACCGGAACCGTCGTCGTCAGGCCCTGCGAGAAGCTTGCCGTGCGCTAGAGGTCCGGCCAGCGCTCGAGCGCGCTGACGAGATCGTCTACGACGGTCGCGTGCTCCGGCTTCATGAGCACGCAGCGGATGACCGCGCACTCGTCGGCATCCCACTGGACCGCCGGTAACGCCTTTCGTCCCAGCATCGCGCTCACGCGCCACTTGGCGATGTAGAAAGGCCGCCGCCGATCGCGCAGCGTGGCGGCGAAGAGCTTTTCGGTCCGCTCGGAGATCGCGCTTGCGGCCGCGCGTTCGCCGCGACGCAGCGGCGCGAGCGTCACGATGTCGAGTTCAGGCGCGATCACCGGGGCGAGCAGGCCGCCGCGTTGCGCGCGCTCGACCGCGGCCGATGCGGCGCTGCGACAGCGCAACAGTTCGGGGCCCAGCCCATCGCGCGCGTGCAGCGGCAGCACGCGCAGCGTCGTCCACAGGGCGGCAGCGCTCGCACCTGCGCGCGAGCATTCCAAGCTGATCTCGCCCAGTTGCAGCTCGTCCGATGTGAAGTACGTATAAGGTGAATCGTGCTTGTAGAGCGCGCCGACCGCCGGGTCTGCGAAGAGCACGCAGCCGCAGCCATACGGCTGCAGCCCGTGCTTGTGCGGGTCGACGACGATCGAATCGCAGTGCGCCAACGCCGCCCAGGGCGCAGGATCCATCTTCGCCGCCGCCTCCCCGGCGATGAGCGTGAAGAAGCCTCCATACGCGGCGTCGGCATGGACGCGCCAACCGCGCTCGCGGGCGCGGCGCGTCACGGTGTCGATCGGATCGATCGCCCCGCTCGACGTAGTGCCTGCGCTGACGACGATCGTGCCGACGTCGCGCATGGCGTCTGCGTCCTCCAAGGCGCGCACGTCGAGCTTGCCGCGGGCGTCGACCGGAAGCACCGAGGTCTGAACGCCGAGAAGCTCGCACATCCTGGCATGCGTGTAGTGAGCCTCGCTCGAAAACGCGATGCGTTTGCCTGGGTGCAACCGCGACGCCGCCCACAGCGCCTCGAGATTCGCGATCGTGCCCGAGCTGGTGAGGTGCCCCAGATGCCGGTCGTAGCCGAACATCTGCGCGAGGTTCGCGACCGCTTCACGCTCGAGCGCCGCAGTGGCGGGTCCGCCGTCAAGCGCGTGGTTGTTCGGGTTGATGCGCGCCGCGGTGAGATAGGCCGCCAGCGCGACGGGATGCGGCGGCTTGAGCATCTGGCCGGCGTAGTCGGGATGGAAGAAGGGATAGTTGTCTTGAAGCCTCTCGAGCAGCTCGTCGATCGCCGCGTCGGCTGCCCCCGGCTCGACCGCAAGCGTGGCGTCCGGTTCGATCGCTCGCCAGCGCCGCTCCCACGCCGCGATCCCATCGAGTCCGCGCGCGAGCAGCCGGCGAAGGTCCGAGTCGTCCAACTAGTCGGTGACGGCGGAGAAGAGCTCGTCTAGGTCTTCGCGCGTCAAGCTCTTGGCGAAGGCCGCGTCGCTTGAGATGACCGAATCGGCAAGCGCCTGCTTGCGTTGTTGGAGTGCTTGGATCTTCTGCTCGACCGAGCCGATCGTCACCAGCCGGTATGCCGTCACAGGCTTGGTCTGACCGATGCGATGCGTGCGATCGATGGCCTGGCGCTCGATCGCCGGGTTCCACCACGGATCGTAGAGCACGACATAATCCGCTTCGGTCACGGTGAGCCCGACGCCGCCCGCCTTGAGGCTCATCAAGAAGACCGGCGGACCGTCCTCGCGTTTGAAGTCCTCAAGCACCTTGGCGCGATTCTTGGTCGAGCCGTCCAGGTACGCGTACGCGCGGTTGCGTGCGTCGAACGCCTCGCGCATGATGCCGAGCATCTCGGTGAACGAAGAGAACACGAGCACGCGGTGGCCGGAATCGACGATCGAATCGACCAGCTCGGTGAAGGCGGTGAACTTGCCCGACGCATCCTCGTCCTCGCGCCAGTGCTCGCCGACGAGGCCCGGATGATTGCAGATCTGGCGCAGCTTCGTGAGAGCGGCGAGAATGGAAAGCTGGGCGCGGCCGATGCCGTGCTCGTCGACTTCGCGCATGATCTCGCGCCGCGCGCGCAGCACGACTTCTTTGTACGCCTTGCGCTGCGACGGCGTCATCTCGCACTCGATCGTCTGCTCGGTGCGCGACGGCAGATCCGCCGCGACCTGCGTCTTGAGCCGCCTGATCATGAACGGCTGGACGCGCTTGGCCAGACGCTGCTGCTTCTCCACGTCGCCGTCGCGCATGATCGGCGTTTCGAACGTGGCGCGGAAGTGGCTTTCGTTGCCGAGCAGCCCAGGCATGACGAAATCCATGATCGACCATAGGTCGAGCACCGAGTTCTCGATCGGGGTGCCGGTGAGCGCGAGCCGCTGCTCGGCGTTGAGCGACTTGATGACCTGCGAGATCTTCGCCTGGGGGTTCTTGATCTGCTGCGCTTCGTCGAGCACGACGGTGCGGAACGTGATCTTCGCGAGGCTCTCAGAGTCGCGCCGCGCCAGCGCGTACGACGTGACCAGCAGATCGTAGTCGGCGGCGGCCGCGTAGACGTCTTCGCGTCCGGCCCCTGCGGACAGCAGCTGCACCTTGAGCTGCGGGGTGAAACGAGCGACTTCGCCGACCCAGGTGTGCGTCACCGACGTCGGGCAGACGATGAGGCTGGGCGCGCTGCCGCGCCGCTGCCGCTCGCGCTCGAGGTACGCCAGCACTTGCAGCGTCTTGCCGAGTCCCATGTCGTCGGCCAAGATGCCGCCGAACGCGTAGTGCCCGAGATAGGCCAGGAAATCGAGGCCGCGGCGCTGATAGGGGCGCAAGATCTTGGCGAGATGTTTGGGCGGCTCGCACTCCTCGATGCCGGAGAAGCCGCGCACCGCTTCGCGCAACGCGCGCAGCTGCTCGGGAAGCTCGGAGTCGCCGCACGCTTTGGCGAGATCGTCGTAGACCGAAAGCATCTGCGCCGCGGTGAGCCGCGTCTTGCCGCCGCGCTCGAGGCCGCCGCCGAATCCGCCGGTCGCTTCGCGCAGCAGCGCGAACGAGGATAAGTCGATGAATTGGCCATCCGAGAGACGGTGGTAGCGCCCCGTGCTCTGCCACAGCGCTTTGATGTCGTCTGCCGTGAGCTTTTGTCCGTCGAGCAGCAGCTCGACCGATATCTCGAGCCAATCGATCGGACCGAAGAGGCTCGCGGCGCCCTTCGCCCCTTTGGCCTTTTGCGCCGGTTTCTCGTCGCCGTCGACCGTGACCGATACTTGTAGGACCTTTGGTCCTTCGACCAGCGACTTGACCGTGTCGTCCATGTCGAGCTGGTAGTCCGCGCGCCACGCGGGCAGCGTCTCGGTGCCGAACTGATACGCGGCGTCGACCGGTTCGATGCGCCAGCTCGTCTCGTCGTACTGCGGCACGGTTTCGTCAGGCCGCTGCGCCGCGAGCTTCTCGTACACGTCGTGCGCAGGTGCGCAGCCGGCGCCTTCGATGCGCGCGCGCAAGCGCTGCGCCAACGCCGGATTGCAGTAGGCATAGCGCGCCTCGGCGCCTTTCTTGCCGCTGTCCACGCGCTGCAGCGGATTGAAATCTTGCGGCGTCACGCGCCAGTTCGCACCGCTGCGCGCGTCTTCTATCGATGGCTCGACCGTGATGCCGTCGCCTTGCCAGCGCAGCCGCATCAGCGTCTGAAGCGCCATATCGTCGGGCAGGACCATGAGCGCGCCAGCCGTGTCGCGATCGAGGAATCCGTGCGCGCGCTCTAAGAACAACGGGATCTCGTCCGACGCGATGTGCACGCTGCCCGAGGCCGATAGGCGCTCGACGATGCGCAGGCTGAAGCTGCCGTCGTGCAGATAGAACGTGCCGCCATCGAAAAGCCACGCGGGCGTGCCGTCGATCGGACGCACCGCGGCTACGTCGACGGTCGTGCCGTCGGGCCGCACGAAGACGCCCGAGAGATCGAGATCGCCCTGCTCGCCGCGTGTGCCGGACAGCCGCAGGTGCAACGGAGCCAGCACGATCTTGACCGGCGGCATCGCTTCAGGGTGGGCGCCCAAGTGGTCGTCGTAGCGGACGCGCGGGTGAGAGATCAAGCGCAGCAGCAGCTGCGCGAAATTGTTGGTCAGCGCTTTGGTCTGCTCGCTCGTCGCGCGGGCGAGCGCGTAGTCGGCTGGCGTGCCGAACATCGAGCCTAACGTCGCGTCGGCAAGCAGCGCGGCATCGTGGCGATCCCACTCCTCGCCGGTGAGATTCGCTTGGCGGGTCGTGCGATACAGCTGCTGCAGATCGCCGTGCGTGCGCGGCACGCCGTGCAGCTTGGGCGCGTCTAAACAGAGCCGGGCGTAAAAAACGCCCAGCCGGTCGTCGAAGCCGGCGACGATCCACAGGCGCCTGCGCGGCACCACGCTCTCGTGGTGCGGGGTGAGCAGATCGAGCAGTTCGGGCGCGGCCGGCGTGACGACGCTTGCGGAGCCGTTCGTGCGCTGCTCGCCGTTCGCAGTGCTCTTGCCGTTGCCGGCCGTCGCATGGCCGTTGCCGGTCACCGGCGTGGCCGGCGCGGGGGGCGGCGGCTCGGTATCGCGCGTGGAGAGCTCGATGAGCGTGTACAGCGCGGCGACCGCGTGCTTGCAGTCGTAGCCGTAGCGACACGTGCAGTTGCAGCGCATGCCGAGCGGCAGGCGCGACGGGTCGCGCGTGAGCGTGGTGGTGTGCGTCTCGGTATCGGCGACGGTGCCTACGACGTCGTTGCGCCGCAAGTTCAGGCTGCGCACCTTGCCGCGTTGAAATGCGGCTAATCCTTGGGCGATGATCGTCTTCGGAAACGTGCCTTCGATGGAGGCTTGCGTGGGTATGTTCGCTTGCCAGGCTCCAAGCGGTGGACCCCCTCGGTCGGGAGCGACGCCTTCCTCGAAACGGAGCATGACAGGTTGTGCAGACTTGCTAGCAGCGCGGACAGCCATACTTGTTTGCTATTCGCCGCGCCATCGTAGCCTCCCGCCTAGGACGGCAACCCGATTTGACCGAAGCCGCATGCGACGTCGAGTTCGGGTGCTACTTCGACACTTGCATTTGATGGAGGATTTGCACTATGCAGCGCCGATTGCGTTTTCTGTCCTTCGCGTTGTGCGCCGGTGTCATCGCCGTCGCAGCGGCGGCGATACCGCTGATCGCCGCGACGCCCGCGCCGACGCAGCTTCAATACACGAAGGTGACGAGCTCCAAACTGCCGGGCATGCTCGGCATGTTCGGTCACGCAAAGCCGTCGAGCGAGACGACGACCATCGGACCGTCGCGCGAGCGCACGGACAGCTCCGACAATACCAGCCAGATCATCCAATGCGACCTCAAGCGCATCATCCATCTCGACAATAATGCGAAGACGTACTACGCGATGACGTTCGCGCAGATCCAGGCGCAGATGAATGCGGCTGCGCAGCAGTACCAGCATCAGATGAACTCGACGACCCCCAATCCGCACCCCGCACCCACCAGCACCATCGAGGGTTCCGGCGGGCTGACGATCAGCGTCAATACGGTCAACGATCCGAACACGCAGCAGATCCTCGGCATGACGGCGCACCACATCACGGAGACGATCACCGGCACGGCGAACGGGAACGGCCAGTGCCCCAACGTCACGCTGACCATGATCAACGACGAGTGGTATATCCCCAATCCGGTCACGTTCTCGTGCCCAGTGGCGCGTCCCGTCATACCGGTCATGCAGCCGCCGCCGTCGTCTCACGGTGGCCAAGGGGCTGCGAATCCGTGCCTGGGGAGTTTCCAAGCGCAAGCCAGCGGGAAGGCGCGGACGGAAGACCGGTTCGCGCTCAAACAAGACACGACGCTGGACATCGGTGTCAAGATCACGACGCACGACGAAGTGACGAAATACGAGACGCAGCCCTACAGCCCGTCGTTCTTCGACGTTCCCTCGGGTTACACGCAAGTCCAACCGCCGCAGATGGGCGGCTAGGTCAGCAGAGGATTGCGCGACGGGCGCAGCGCAAGCTGCGCACGTGCAACCACTGGCGATAGAAGGCGTTTCGATGTGGTCCGTCTGGCAGCCGGATCGAAACGTCTTCTTCAATTCCTACTTCTTACAGCGTGACGCTGGGAACGTCGTCGTCGATCCGCTGGCGTGGACGCCGCACGACGAGGCACAGATGCACGAGCGCGGCGGCGTCGCATGGATCATCATCACCAATCGCGATCACGAGCGCCGCGCGCGAGACCTCGCCGGGTTGTTCGGCGCGAAGATCGTCGCCAGCAAACGGGATGCGCCGCTGCTCGCGGGTCCGGTCGACGCCGTGCTCCAGGAAGGCGACAAGACGTTTCCCGGCATCCGCATCATCGAGCTCGAGGGGATGAAGTCGCCGGGCGAGATCGCGCTGTACATGCGCCGCGCCAACGCCGCGATCGTCGGCGACTGTCTGTGGGGCGATCCAGCCGGCAGCGTGCGGTTGCTGCCCGACGACAAACTGCTCGACGCCAAGAAGGCCGTGCTGTCGCTGCGCAAGCTCTGGGCGCTCCAGCTCGACGCGCTGCTCGTCGGCGACGGAGCCTGCATCTTGCATGGCGCCGACGCGGTGATCGGCGCGTACCTCGAGTCGCGCACCGACGTCTACGTGAACCGCATCAACATCGACGATGCGCCGGAAGAGACGTTCGACGAGGTCGGCCCGAAGGGCGTGCGGTTCGGAGCCGCCGAGCGCGAGATCGGCCTGTACATCGGCGCACGCAAGCTCGGCTACCGGATGGCGACGCTGCAGCCGGGAGGGCGCTACTGCCCGATGCATCTGCACACGCGCGAAGAGGAGATGTTCTTGGTCTGGGACGGCGCGGCGACCATCCGGACGCCGCGCGGCGACATCGAGTGCCGGCGCGGCGATTTCATCTGCTTCCCGACCGGACCGAGCGGCACACACCAGCTCGCCAATACGTCCCCCGCGCCGTGCACGCTGCTCCTGCTCGGGAATTTCGATCCGCAAGAGGTCTGCCAGTATCCGGATTCCCACAAAGTGATGATCGACTCACTCGGCGGACTGATCGTGCGCGACAACCCCGCTCTGGATTACCTCGACGCGGAATAAATTCGAGCGCTACATGTGGACGGTTTTGAGGTAGGTCGCGAGGATCCGGTTGAACTCAGCCGGGTCAGCCGCGTCGGCCGAGCGCAGGTCCAACTTCGCAGATGCCTGCGCGCCCGGACCGCCCGCCGGATTGACCGCGGTGATGCTGATGTTCGGCTGCGTCGCACGCCAGACGCGCAGATCCGGCGTCGAGGTGAACACCGCGTTCAGCGGTGTGGCACCGGCGTCGAACTGGCTCATCGGCGGCAAGCCGAAGACGAGCTCGATCGTGCGCAGCACGCTTGACGTCGTGTA
>Ga0209656_10000725_pt1 | contig 21453 bp, 13 predicted proteins | sample BogFormECP12_OM2_FD_188239 | JGI IMG/M metagenome (GOLD analysis project Ga0209656, IMG submission 188239) | Bog forest soil microbial communities from Calvert Island, British Columbia, Canada - ECP12_OM2 (SPAdes) (version 2) | ecosystem: Environmental > Aquatic > Freshwater > Wetlands > Bog ... | reverse complement strand
CGCAGCAACTCTTCCCGCTCCGAATGGCCGTTCCGGTGGGGCTGCGTCCACGCTCCGTGTCAGCCCAAGTAAGGCCGACAGTTGCGAGATATCCTTCCTCGGCCCCGGTCCACGCGACAGGGCGCACGCTTTTGGCATCGTCGTCTTCGGCATAGGCCACAAACGCCATGCGGTAGCCCGCCTCCTCGCAAACGATCCTGCAGATTTCTTCGAGCAAGCTCTGCTCGTCGGTGGCGCGCAGGAGGGTCTGGTTGCAGTCGCTGATCGCTCGCAGTTCGCGATTTAGGCGACGCAACGCCTCCTCCGCCCGCTTGCGCTCGGTGATGTCGTTGTTGGTTTCCAGGATTGCGACCGGTGCGCCCTGCTCGTCCCGCTGCAAAGCCCAACGGCTCGCCACCACAAGCTGGGTTCCATCCTTCTTGGTGTGCAGAAGCTCGCCTTCCCAACGACCTGTACGCGTCAATTCCGCTGTAATCTCTTCAAGGGGTGACGGGAAGACTGTATTCAGCATGTCGTGAACGACTTTGCCCACCGCCTGCTCCGCGTTCCACCCGTACTGTTCCTCGGCGCCACGATTCCAGTACTTGATCACCCCCTTCATATCCATCACGAAAACAGTGTCGTGCGTAAGATTGAGGAGATCCGCCCGCTCGCGCAGGGCCTCCTCGGCGCGCTTGCGTTCCGTGATATCAATCGCGGTGCATAGTAATTGAACGACCTCTCCCGCATCATTCAGGACGGGGTGCCGAGAGATCAGCACCCAAGGCTTGCGGTCTGAGTCCGTTCGAAGTCGGCACTCGTATGTCTCTGACTGCTGCGCGCCTCGTTGCGAAAGCACGTGCGGTTCCTCAATAAAATCCTGAAGCCGGTTGCCTTGAAGCTCCTCTGCAGAGCGACCAAGCATGGCGGCCAGGCGCCCATTCAGAAATGAGATCCGTTCAGATTTATCCAGAAGGCAAATACCTTCATTACTGGTCTCAACCACTGTCCGATACAATTTTGCGGTTTCATCACGTTCTTGAGAGGTTAGCTGAACCGCCCGGACTAATCGCCTGATGGTGAAATACAGCAGCGAGGCGGTCACGAAGACAAAGACTGTCCCCTTGATCGTCTCCACAGCCGGGGGCAGCTTGAAATAAGTTTACGACCGCGTCACTGAACGCGATCCATAGAATCGCGATAACAGCGTAGCCCAGGGCAATTCGGCCTGCACTCAAGTTTGAAACTCTAGAATGGGGCATTATTCTAGTCCGTTGGGAGACCCCCCGCTCTGCCGGGGAGGCAGTAGAAGTTTGACATTTTCGGGAGTGTGCTTCACCCCCCTGTTGCTGTTACGTGCTATGAATCATGCGGCAATCCGCATTCTTGTTTTTGACTTTCCGGTTGCGATCAGGCCCCTTTGAGGGGCCAGCAACCGTAAAAGCCTCCGGCTTTGCCGGAGGATACTTACTTGACTTGTTGGCGTTGCCCAACACCTCCGACCCTTCAAAGGAACGGTGACATACGGCGCACTGCCCCGCGACAGGTACTCCGTACAGAACTTTGGTGACGATCAGTCTGCGGCGACAACTTCATTCTTTTTTGCCTTTGGTTCACGCGGTCGCCGTTTTTGTCTTTTGCATTATCTCGGCTTTGGCGGAAGCAGCGGCAGCGTCAGCAAGCCGGCGTTATTCGATTTGCACCAACGGTCCCGCGCCCACGGGAGATTGCGGGACACGGAGGGTCTGCGGCGCGCGCCAGTGGTCCATGTACGACACGTGGTGGACGCACGAAACGGTGCAATGCGGAGCGCAGCTTTTTTCGGTAAGGAACTCGCGCCGGATGTCGACTAGTGAATATTCTTCCAGCGGAATGCCGGGATAGCCGCGCTGCTGCGAGCAATAGTGCACCAGACCGTCTTCGCAGATATAAAGGTAGCGTGCGCCCGCCCGGCAGCGCCAGTCATTAGGCTTGCCGTAGGCAATGTTGTTTTGGAACCAGTTGAAGCGGGCGTAATGGTGTTTTTCCAAACCCTTCATCTTCAGAAAGACGTCACGCTCGACTTCGCCCAGTGGCTTAAGCTGCCCTTCGCCATCATGAATGATGCCGATAGTGGAAGTAAATCCCAGCTGCACAGCGCGCCGACCCACGACCAGCGCGTCATGCGGATTGTGAATACCTCCGCCAACGACAGAATTAATATTGACGTGAAAGTCGGCATGCTCCGCCAATAATTGCAGCTTCTTATCGAGCACCTTCAACGATTTCTTGGAAACGTCGTCGGGCCTCACATTGTCGACGCTGATCTGCATGTGATCGAGACCTGCGCGGTTCAGCCTCTTAATGCGGTCCGCCGTCAGGAGGTAACCATTGGTGATCAAGCCCGCAATGATCGGGTAGGTCCGGACATGGGCGATGATCTCGTCGAGTTCAGGATGCAGCAGCGGTTCGCCACCACTGAAGGTGACGATCGACGTGCCCAGACGCGCCAACTCGTCGACACGGCGCTTCATCGTTTCCACCGGAACGGGCTTGGAGAAATCGTCGTACTCGTTGCAGTAGGTGCAGGAGAGGTTGCAGCGGCGAATAGGAATGATGTGCGCCAACACCGGGTGGTCGGTCGAGGCCACCCCCTTGGCGATCATTTTCCATTCCCGAGCCCGGCGTTTGAAGGCGACAACGCGCCGGTGCACCCCTGGCGACGATTTCAACATACGATAGTCTCTCTATTACAACATATCCGGCCATGGGGCAGGGAAGCATCCATCTTTGTGCGGGGAATTTCCGCCACTGAGCGGCGCTGGGCTGCATCCGGGCCGATGACGTGGAGCGCTTCAGAGCGGCCAGTGCCACGCGTCCCGCGGCTCAAACGGCGCTGCTATAATCAAGAATTCACCCATTCACTCTGGAGTTCATAAAGAATGCTTCGTTTCTTGCAAAAGCCCGGCCCGATTAAGAAGATAGTCCTGGGCGGCATCCTGGTCGTCGTCTGCGTGATGATGGTTATCACTCTCATCCCCGGCGGCGGCTTTCTCAACGAGATGTTCGGCGGCAGCCTGACTACACAAGGAGTGCTGGCGAAAATCGGCAACCAGGAGCTCAGCGCGCCGGAGGTGGCGCAACAGGCGCGCCTCATGGGCAAGCAGCAGTTCAAGGGCAACATTCCTCCTCAGATCATGCCCTATCTTATGCAGCGGGCGGCGCAAGGCCTCATCGCACAAAAGGTACTGGTGTACGAGGCCGACCGCATGGGTCTGGGCGTCAGCAACGACGAGCTTCGCAACACCCTGCACCAGGGTCAGATGGGACAGATGCTGTTTCCCGGCGGCAACTTCATCGGCGATCAAGCCTATGAGTCTTTCATCGAGGGCCAGTTTGGCATGAGCGTGGCCCAGTTCGAGCAGGAAGTGAAGGGCGAGATCGCCCAACGGAAGCTGCTCTCGCTCATAACTGCCCCGGTCTCCGTTAGCGACAAGGATGTCGCCGAGCAGGTGAAGAAGCAAGACACGAAGGCAAAGTTTGATTACGCGGTGCTGACGCTCGACGACGTTAAGAAGCAGATCAGACCGACGGACGCTGAACTGAAGGCATTCTACGAGCAGTACAAGGCGCAGTATGCAAACTCCATTCCGGAAAAAATCAAGGCCCAGTACATCGTGATTGAAACGGCGAAACTGGCCGACAAAGTTGCGGTGACGCAGGCTGAACTGCAGCAGTATTACAACCAGCATCAGGATGCGTACCGTATTCCCGAGACCGTGACCGTCCGCCACATTCTGATTAAGACTCCGACTCCGGGCGCCGACGGCAAGGTCGATCAGGCCGGAGTGGACGCCGCGCGCAAGAAGGCGGAAGACGTAAGCAAGCAGTTGAAGACTGGCGGAAACTTCGCTGAACTGGCGAAGAAGTATTCCGATGATCCCGGTAGTGCGCAAAACGGCGGGCTGCTCCCCCCGCTTACCAAGGGCCGCACCGTTCCGGAATTTGAGCAGGCAGCGTTCAATACGCCGGTGGGCCAGACAACCGACCTCATTCGCACCAGCTACGGCTTCCACATCATTCATGTCGAAGCCAAACAGCAGGCGCGGTTGAAGCCGCTCGACGAAGTGAAGCCTGAAATCGAAGCCGCCCTCAAGGCCCAGAAAGCAGCGGCCGAAACGCAAAGCCTTGCCAATACTGTACAAGCTCAGGCTCGCACGGCCGGAATGAACAAAGCTGCAGCCGACAAAGGCTTAACGGTTACGACGGTGGGCCCCATCGCGCAAGGCGAACCGCTTCCCGGAGTTGGCAACGCGCCTGAGTTTACCAGCGCACTGTTTGCGGCCAAGAAGAACGATCCTCCCGCCCTCTCACCCATCCCGCAGGGATATGTGATCTACCAGGTGACGGATATACAGCCGCCGCAGACGCCCACTTTCGAGCAAGTGAAGGACAAAGTGGAGGACCAGTTCAAGAGCCAGCGCGCCCAATCTCAGTTGTCGCAGAAGACCCAGGAGCTTGCGGACCGCGCCCACGCCGAACATGATTTAGCCAAGGCAGCCAAGGAAGTCGGCGCAACCGTCAGGACCAGCGAGTTGGTCGATCGCAACTCCCAGGTGCCTGAGGTTGGCGCCATGAGCGGCGGCGCCAGCGTGGCATTCAGTCTGAAACCTGGCGAGATCAGCGGCCCATTTCAGGGCGGCAACAACGGTGTCGTGATCAAGGTGGTCGAGTTGCAGGAGCCCACGCCTGAGCAGATGAAACAGAACTGGGACACGGTCAAGGATTCGCTGCTGCAGCAAAAGCGCAACGAAGTAGAGGGCCTGTATCTCGAGAACCTGCGTGACCGGCTGGAAAAAGAAGGCAAGCTCAAAATCAACAAGAAGGAGATGGAGAGCCTGAGTAAGCCTGCCGAGGGAAGTTAGGGAGGTCCGGCGTTCGCTTTTCGCCCTTCGCGGGGCGCCCCACAGGAACCTCTGAACAAGCACTGCTGTCGTTGTGCTTTGTCGTAAAACGTGGGGATTCAGATATTCCTTAAGCCTGTCATCAACCTCATTCAAGCCTCACACGCAAGCGTGACCTGCGCACTTGCCGAAAGCCACTGTGCCCCGTATCAGTGAAATCGAGGAGATGGTTGTGTCTCCGGTGGCCGCGCCAAGGGTGCCAGGCCAGAAGAGTTCTTTGACAAGTCAGGATCGGGTCTCCGCGGCTACGGCGGTTATCTTGTTGGGACGAAGAGGGGCGCTGTCGCTCTGAGTCTTCTCAAAGCCTTTGGGCCGGTGAAGCTTGACTGTTAACGATTGTGTTAACTTATTTCTATTTGCGAGCCTTCGGCACGCTGGCGACTTTTTCAGTGCAAGTCTTTGCGGGTCTATCAGATACATGTAACCTACTTTATGTCAATAGCTTGCGATATGAGCGGTGCGTAACTTATTGATTTGAAGGTACCGATAGGGGAGGGAGGCGATAGTGCCGAGGTGGTTAACCGCCAGTGAACCGAAGAAAGCAGCATTATGGCTGGAGCGCAAGGAGATTCATTGGGTACCTGATCGGTTCAGCCTGCTCTGGCTTGTCTGGTTCAGAATCGACAGTGGATAGAATAGAAACTTACTCATGCTTGCACAGCCCTCATCTGGAATTCTGCTGCACCCCACATCGCTACCCTCGCTCGGCGGGATCGGCGATCTTGGCCCGACGTCCTATGAGTTCGTGGACTGGCTGGCCTCGGCCCGGCAAACGTTATGGCAGATTCTGCCGCTGGGGCCCGTCGGCTCAGGCAACTCGCCGTATTCCTGCACCTCGGCATTTGCCGGCAACGTGCTGATGATCAGCCTGGAGCGCCTCGCCGACCGCGGGCTTATCGACCACAAGCGTATTGCGGCAGTGCCTGACGGAGATTCTGCGGTTGACTTCGAGGGCGTGCGCGCTCACAAGCTGCCCTTGCTGCACGAGGCTGCCAGGAACTTTTTGCAGTCGGCTTCAGGGACGGCCCGTAAGCGTTATAAGAGCTTTTGCCGCCAGAACCTCTGGTGGCTTGAAGACTACGTTCTGTTCAGTGCCCTGCGCGAGCAGTTCGGGGACGAGCCATGGAATAGCTGGCCGCAGGACATCGTGCGCCGTCGCCCGGAAACGATGACCAAGCTGCGCAAGAAGCTCCAAGAACGGTTGGAAGAGGAGCGCTTCCTGCAGTTCGCGTTTTTCGAGCAGTGGCGCGCCTTGCGCTCGCACTGTGCCCGGCGGGGAATTCGAATCATTGGTGATATCGCCATCTTCGTCAGCTATGACAGCGCCGACGTGTGGACACATCCCGAGATCTTTCGCCTCAAGGACGACCTCTCACCAGAAGTTGTCGCCGGCGTTCCGCCCGATGCGTTCAGCGAGACCGGCCAGCGTTGGGGTAATCCTCTCTACAACTGGGAAGTCCTTAAGTCGCGTGGGTACGACTGGTGGATCAAGCGCATGCGCTGGGCGATTGAAACTTGCGACATCGTTCGGATTGATCACTTCCGTGGATTCGAGGCTTATTGGGAAATTCCCGCCGACGAACCGACGGCCATCCACGGTCACTGGGTGCCAGGTCCCAACGACGACCTGTTCAGCGCGTTGCGGACCGCTCTCGGCGACTTGCCGTTCATCGCCGAAGATCTGGGATATATCACCCGCGAAGTGACCGAACTCCGCAAGAAGCTGGGCATTCCCGGAATGAAAGTCCTGCAATTCGGTTTTGGAGATCGCGGCGCTCACAAGTATCTTCCGCACCGCTTCGAGCGCGATTCTGTGGTGTATACCGGCACGCACGACAACGACACCACGGTCGGCTGGTGGAACTCATCGGCAACGGAAGAAGAGAAGAAGCTGGCCGCACTCTATCTGGGAATCGATGGCGATGGAGTGAATTGGGCGTTCATCCGGGCGGCGCTGACTTCGGTTGCGAATCTTGTAGTCGTCCCAGTACAAGACGTTTTGGGACTGGGTTCTGATGCGCGAATGAACGTGCCCAGCCAGTCAGTTGGTAATTGGTCATGGCGCCTGCACTCCGGCGCACTAACCCCGGAGCTCGCGGCCAAACTTGCAGCGCTGGTGGACGTTACCGATCGTGACATCAACCGGCAAGCACCGTCATTGCCCACTGAGCAGGCCGACCCGGAAGTGAGTGAAGACTTTGTTGCCTAACACAGATACTTTATGTACGGATCGCAGAACCTCGAACCCGAGGCAGGCTTGATTGTGGGGTTTCGGTTCTTTACTTAATCTCGGGCGGCGGCGAGAATAACAGGGTTGCCCTGCTTGCTGAGATAGTCGTGCTGAAAGGACCTTATGGCCGCCACTGGTGAACTAATTCGTATGATGAACTTCGTGGATGATATTGCCGCAACGCTGCGCCGCATCAACAGTAGCTTTTATCTTCTGAACGGTGAGGAAAAAAAACGCCTTGCCGAATACATGCGAAACGCCGATCCCAATTTCCTGAATGTTATTGAACAACTGGAAAAGGGAGACTAGCTCGATGGCGGAGGTTCGCACCATTAGCGTGATCGGGGCCGGAATCATGGGACGCGGCATCGCCCACGCCGCGGCGCTGGGCGGCTATCGTACCATCATCGAGGACATTCTGCCCACCGCGTTGCGTAAGGCAGAGACGGAGATCCGTACCAACCTTGACAAAGCCGTCGAACTCGGGAAGGTGACCAAGGCAGACGCCGACGCGGCATTTGCCCGCCTGGAATACGCGCCCTCGGTGGAGCAGGCGGCTCGCGAGGCCGACATGGTAATCGAGGCCGTCCCGGAGGAAATGGAATCGAAGATCGAGATCTTCACGCTTCTCGATAAAGTCTGCCGGCCATCGACCATCCTGGCGTCAAATACTTCTTCGCTCAGCGTGACTGAGATTTCGTCCGTGACCTATCGCGCGCCGAAGTGTGTTGGCATGCACTTCTTCAATCCCGTCCACAAGATGAAGCTGTTGGAAATTGTGCGTGCTCTGGAGACCGACGACGAGACCCTGGCGGCCGCCGTCGAAGTCGGCAAGCGCATGGGCAAAGAGGTCGTGGTCATCAAGGAATCGCCCGGATTCATCACCAGTCGCATCAACGCCATGATCGGCAACGAAGCTTTCTACATGCTGCAGGAAGGTGTGGCTTCGCCGCAGGACATCGACAAAACTTTGAAGCTGGGCTTGAACCATCCTATGGGTCCGTTCGAAATGGTCGACCTGGTCGGACTCGATACTCGCCTGCACATTTTGGAATACCTGCACAAGACGCTCGGCGAAAAGTTTCGTCCCGCGCCGCTCATGGTGCAGTACGTCAAAGCCGGACGCCTGGGCCGCAAAGCCGGCCGTGGCGTCTATGAATATCCCGGACAGGAACCGGGACAGCAGCTACTGGCGGAAGCAGCAGGAGACAAGAAGAAGTAGGTTCCTGTATGTATGCTATCTGTAGTATTGATAGTATGTACAGTATAACCTCACCCCTCCCCCCTCCTGTATCTTGGAAATCAGTAACTTACGCAGAAAATCGCGGCACATAATAGATCCATAAGGACTTATACGTTCATAACAGATTCCAAAGGACTTAGCGCTGCAATCTTCCTCCACTCCAGCTGACTGTTGACCGTTGGTTCCTGACAAACTGGGGTGGCAACCCCCCTCCCCCCTAATATGCTGGTTTTCGCGAATCTCCGATCAACTTTCAATGACTTACGGGGAATTCTGCGCCGATAAGTCCATGCTGTTCAATATTTTACCTGTAAGATAAGCGTGATCAATATTTTACGAGGCATAGCGCAAAATATTGAGCCCCAATGGTTTACATGTAAAATATTGATAAACAATAACTTATGACGCAGTTGCCTAGGAAAGTACGTTCCGCTTTTGGGAGGGAGCCGATCTATTCCTCATGGGATCCAAGCAAGAGGAGCCGCCCACGACCGACAGTCTGGGCGGCTGGATCTCTGGACTGACTTGTCAAAGAGCTTTATTCGCCGAGGCACACAACAACCTTGGCGGGCGCACACTGGATGCCCAGTCGCAGCGTATCCCAGAATCCTGGGTTGTTCAAGTTACGAAAGTACAGGTAGGGTAACTGTACTTTCGTAACAACCACGCGGTGTAGTAACCGGGGGCGCTGGTAGGCGTGTCGGATCTACTATGCTATTTTCACAACTTCCAGCTTGGCCGTGATCCGACTGGAATCGACTCAGCAGCTCAGCCAACTTCCCACAACAAGACTTCGGGCCCAGAATGTTCGCGTTTTGCATGTTGCACTCGCACCTTTCGGTCGACTTCCATACATGTAGACCTTCCCGAAGGAGGTCAGGGCGGCTGTCATGCGGTGCAGTTGATCCTCGTATCCTTGAGTGGCCCTCATTGATTCGTGGGGGAACGTTGAGCTAAGATCAGCCCTGCCCCAATACTCAGGGCGCGGAGAAATCTTTTTCGGGAGCTGACGACTGTGCCACCATCTTCGAAAAGCGCTAGCCGTTCGATCCTTCCACGGTGGAGCCGGATCGCCGCAATCTTGCTCGTGTGCTTATTGGCGTGCGGGGCCACGCTGTGGGGCCAAGCTGGGTTCGAAGACGACCGGGTAATGCTGCAGGGGTTCTACTGGGAGTCCTACCGGCACGGGCACCCGGTGCAATTCCCGAGTTATGGCGATAAGCACTGGTACGCGATCGTTCAGAGTGTCGCGCCTGCCATTCGCGACGGCCGTTTCAACCTGGTCTGGATGCCACCGCCGTCGTACGCGGGCGAGTTGAGCGCGGGCTACAACCCGAAAGAATATTTCCGTCTGGACAACAGCTACGGCACGCTTTCGGAGCATCGCGCCACGCTTGAGGCGCTGCTGCAAAACGGAATCGAGCCGGTGGCCGACATTGTAATCAATCATCGGGATGGCGAGACAGGTTGGGCCGACTTCAAAAACCCCGACTGGGGTACGTGGGCGATCTGCCGCACGGATGAGGCGTTCTTCAACGTGGCTTCGGGAATCACCAATACTCCTGCAGATCAGCGCGGCGACTGCGAGGAAAGTGCCGACTATCGGCCGGAGGGTACTTATGGGTATCCGTCTTTCCGCGATATCGCCCATACCGATGCGCGCGTAAGGAAGGACATCGAGCGCTACCTGCTGCAGTTGAAGTCGCTCGGCTATCGGGGATGGCGCTACGATATGGTGCACGGGTATCAAGCTAAGTGGATCGCACTTTATAACCGACTCACGCAACCGACCTTTTCCGTGGGCGAATACGATTGGGACAAGCATGCCCAGCAGCGCGGATGGATGTGGGAGACAGCGACAAATCCAGCAGCGAGCAACGCCGATCATTTGAAGACCTCCAGCAGCGTGTTCGATTTCACCAGCCAGTTCAGCCTGAAGTCGATTAATTCCGGGAACTACGCAGCTCTGTACAGCTTCGGTAACGGGATCGGGATGGTGGGCGACACTACCGATGGACAGCCGTGGAAAAACCGCTCAGTAACATTTGTGGAAAACCACGACACGGGCTATCGCACGAACGAAGATGGCACGCCGCAGCAAGACCACCAATTTGACTCCTTCGCGAACAACTGGCAGGTAGAGCAGGCCTATGCGCAGATCCTGACCCATCCGGGTGTGCCTTGCGTTTACTGGAAGCACTATTTCGACTGGGGCTCCGACCTGCAGAACAAGATTAAAGCGCTGATCAATGCGCGAAAGGTCGCGGGGATTAACGCGGGCAGCAAGGTCGATTTTCAGGAAAACGCGAAATATTCGGGTATCTACGCGGCCCGCATAACCGGCCGCAATGGGGAGCTGTACGTGCGCATCGGAGGCAGCGACCAACAATGGCAGCCGAGCGCATCTGGATACAGCGACTACCGGGAGTACGCGCAAGGGGCGGGATGGAAAGTATGGGTAAAACTTCCAGGGAATCCGCCCATGCGGCAGGCACCCCTGAGTCCGGCGTTTTCCATTCCGCAGTACCGGCCAGCCGACCAAATCCAACCGCCCGCGGAGTAATTCTTCAGAGCGGGACAGGCCTAGGAGAGACGTCGGTAAGAATTCCCGTGGAGCTCGACGGAAAATCGGTGGATGAAATCTCCCACTCAACCAAAGGAAGGTTGAGTGGCGCACCCGGCTCAAGTCTCGCTTGGCCTCGACGAACCTCAGGAGGCTTTTTCAGGTCGTTATTGCCGGTCGTGAAGCCCGATAAAGCTGCCAGGCAAACGCTCCCAGACCCAGGCAAACCACACCGAAGTGGACCAGCCCGCCAAGATACGGGATGAACCTGACGATGGTGATGATCAGCAAGCCCACCAGTAGTCCCAACAGCCAATCGGCCTTCGTGGCCGTGGCCGGCTTCAGAAGCACCCGGCCCAGGAAGGCCCCGACCCAAATCTTTGCCAGGTAGATCGCGGCCAGATACATGGCAAGCAACATCAACGAAAGAGGGAAACCCACCAGCGTGATGGCGATCACGATCATGACCACAGGCGCGCCCGCCAGAACCGCAATCCCAAGCCCGAGGCTGCGCCAGCCTGAGCCCACCGCCTCCGTGCTGGCCTGGAAGAAGCCGGGAAACAAGACCAGGCCCAACCATCCCACCAGCATGGCGCCGGCGAACCAGATAGCCTGGTGGAAGTAGAACTTGGGGCGCGCGAAGCGGCTCTTTCTCACCTCCACGTGGATGTCACGTGCGCCAGCAATCTTCGCGCCGTCGGCGATGTGCACCTTGCTCATCTGGTGCACGGTGACGCTCAGGTTGCCGCCGATTCGGGCAGTGTTCGTCAGGGTAAGGGCGTCTCCAGCCATGGTGAGTTCACGGCCGATACTGCCGCTCACATCAGCATTGCCGACGGCCATGGTCGCGCTGCGCGTCACCTCGCCCTGGAGACTGGCGTCGCCGGCGGCAACCACAACACCGCCGCCCACGTGACCCCCATCACCCACACGCAACGACCGCGCCGCCGCGTAGATGTTGTGGCCCAATTGCCCGTCCAGGTCGAACGACTGCGACGCTGTGTAGATGTTCCCTTCCACGGTTCCGTTCACCACGGTCCGCTTGGCAAAGCTCATTAAGTCGCCCTTGACGGTGCCACGCACTTCCACAGTGTCGCCAACAGCCACCAGGTCCCCAGTGATAACGCCTTCTACGCGTATTGTGTTGCCGGCGGCCACAAGGGTGTCGTCCACCGTCTCGTTCGCCGCTACGGTGACGAAATGACTGTGACGATGCTCCAGGGCAAAGCCGGGCAACGACAACGCGAGCAGCCCGACCAGCAGGCGCAGGCCAGCTTGGGGCGGCTGCCACCGGCGTCCCAGCAGCAGCGCGGCGCCGCCCAGGAGCAACAGTAAAAAGAGCCCGCCGACGACAGCCACATAATCCGACAGCATGGTAGTACCTCCGTGTGCAACGTAGTCAGAAAGGTTGAAGATCAGGTCCGCGCGGCCGCTTACGCTGAAGGGATTTAACCATTGCAGCGCGTCCGGAATGCTCAGCTTCTCGATCCAGGGGACAACGAACGAACCCATCGCCAGCACCGCGGCCACCACTGCCAGGTGGCCCCACTCCAAAGACCCCGGTAAACGGGAGAAGCCCTCCGGGCTGGCTGCTCCCTCTGTAAGCTCTTGCAGGCTTTCGCTGAGAAGACGGTTCTCAGCGCGTAATGCGTCCAGCAGTTGGCGGCAGCGCCGGCACGTGGCCAGGTGGTCTCGCAGGCGCCGCGCCTCCTCCACCGCCAGTTCGCCGTCCACGAAGATGGCAACGGTCTGTTCCGAATAACATTCCATGGTCACTTGCTCCTGTGGGCCAGTTTGCGGCGTAGCTCCTGCCTGGCCCGAAATAGCAACGCCGCCACGTAGTTCTTCTGCAGGCCCAACTGCTGGGCGATTTCGTCATAGCTCAGTTCGCCGTAATAGCGCATGACCAGCGGCACGCGATAGTTCTCCGGCAGGCGTGCAATGGCATCCCGCACCTGCGCCCTCTCTTCCGCGCTCATAACAGCACCCAGGGGCGATGGCTCCGGACTGGCTGCCTCGATGACCGCGGCTCCGTCTTCCACTTCCACAATCACCTGCTGTCCACGCTTCCGGCGCCGCAGAGCGTCAATGCACTGGTTGCCGGTCACATGCAGCAGCCACTTGGGGAACGGTATGGACCCGTCGTAGCTTTCGATCAAGCGCTGCAGCTTGAGGAAGACTTCGCTGGTGGCATCTTCGGCGCTCTCCCGTGAGTCCAGCATGTAACGGCACAAGCCGAATACCCGCCGGGCATAGCGGCGGTAGATCTCCCCCAGGGCCTCGGCATCGTGGCCTCGTGCGCGCTCGATTACGCCCTCCAGATCCCGCCCCTCCATCGTGGCTTTGCCCTCGTGGGGCTGCGGTCCTTTCGCATTGTTTCTCTTGGCGTCCATAAAGCAGTACGCTGCAGTTCGAACAAAGTTACACAGATTTTAGGGATGAGGGGGAACGCAAAGCTGGACGACTCACTTCGGTAACGCTGTTCAGGGTCCGACAATGGGGCGGGAGTCGTTGCGCTGGCCGTAGGGCCGAGTCAGGCTATTACAGCTAATGAAAATTGTGCGACCCCACGTCCGCGTCGGTCACATCAACCGTCTCGGTGGCATAGGCTTCGCGCATGGGCGCAACCCGCTGCACGCGAACGGGAATCACTCCCTCCTGGTTTTGCAGTACGCCTTCCAGCAGCAGAAATTTTTCTGACAAAATCACAACGCGATTTTTCTCCAAAATGTCGGGCGAGATGATGGATTGCCGACTCCGGTCTCATCTTCCAGGCTGAGAAATACAAACAGGCTGAGAAGTACAAACCCCTTGGCCGTTCCCGGTCTCTGCCGCGCAATCCCCACACTAGGCGCGCACCAGGAAGATCGGCAGACCCAGCTTGTGGTCGTACGTCGGCCGGTAGCGCTGGGTGTTGTACATGGTGGCGACCTCCACTTTGCGCGGCCCCAGCTTGGGGTCGGGGATCGGTACCATCGCGTAGCAGCCGCCGTTGATCGCCGTCATCAGGCCGGTCTTGCCTTCTTCCAAAGCCTCCATTGCCATTCCGGCGAAGGTGTTGGCCACCATGCGATCGACGAAATCCGGACTGCCGGAGCGCAAATCGTAGGTCAGGTCGCTGACAACGGTCTCTTCCCCAGTGGCGGCCTTGATTTCGTTGCTCAGGTCCTCGGCCACGCTCATCTTCTTGCGGTGGCCGAAAGCGTCGGGTTCGCCGTATTCCTTCACCGTGTAGCCTTCCCACTCGGCGCCCTCGGAGAGAATCACCAGTGAATAGTTGCTGGGATTGTTGCGCTTGTCGGTGACCAGCACGTCGATGAGGTGCTTCAAATTCACCTTGTATTCAGGGATGCAGCAGCGTACCGCCGATACATACGCGGTATAGAGAGCGGTGTAGCCGGCGTCGCGGCCAAACACCCGGAAGATGCCGATGCGCTCGTGCGAGCCGACGGTCGTCCGCTGTCGCTCGATGGAGTCCATGGCGCGGGTGATGGCGGTGGAAAACCCGATGCAGTACTCGGTATTACGAACGTCGTTATCCATGGTCTTCGGCACCGCGATCACCTTAACCCCGTGCCGGTTAAGTTCGGCGGCATAGCTGAGGGTGTCATCGCCGCCGATTGCTATCAGGTAGTCAAGCCCCAGCGTTTCAATATTCTTCAGCACCGCCGGCGTCACGTCGAACACCGTGCTGGTCACACCCTTCTTGGTGGATTGCCGGCTTGGAAACTGCTGCCCCTGAAGCACAGGCGGCAGCTTTGGCATCTGGGTGGGACTGGTGCGCGAACTGTGTAGATACGTACCGCCCGTGCGATCGATGGTGCGGGTGTTCTCGCGGTTGAGCGGCTGAATATACCGCGATCGGCTGGCCGGATCTTTCAGATCGACGTGCGTCAATCCTTCCCAGCCGCGGCGGATGCCAATGACCTCGCATCCGGTCTCGGCCGCCCGGTAAACCACCGATTTAATGACCGAATTCAGTCCCGGGACGTCGCCGCCCCCCGTGAGAATACCAATGCGCTTTGCGGTCATGAAATGCTCCTTAGAAGTATGAGGTGCGGCTCAGGTCACAAATTTCATTTTATCGAAGACGGCAGCGGATCACTGTTAGTGAAAATCGTGAGACCGCACCTCCGCGTCGGTAACGTCCACGGTGTCGATACTGTACGCCTCGCGCATGGGTGCTACTCGCTGCACGCGAACGGAAATCACGCCTTCCTGGTTTTGCAGCACGCCTTCCAGCAGCAGAAACTTCTCCGACAAAATCACAATCCGGTTTTGCTCTAGCAAATCGGGCGAGATGATGGCGTTGCCGATTCCGGTCTCATCTTCTAGGCTGAGAAAAACGAATCCCTTCGCCGTTCCCGGTCTCTGACGCGCGATTACGCATCCTGCTGTTCGGACATAGCTGCCATGCGGAACCTGCGTCAACTCCTTCGCAGAAAGCACGCGTGCGCGTCGTAGATCGGTTCGCCGATATGCCATGGGATGCGGTCCAACCGTTAACCCGGTGCCATGAAAGTCGGCGATGAGTCGCTCTTCGGGCGTCATGGGTGCGAGCGGAGAAGCGGTATTGTGCTCGGGAATGCCGTCCAGCAGCGGACCGGCAAATCGCACCGCACATTCCACTTGCCAGAGTGCATCGCGCCGGTGCAAGCGCTGTTTTTTCCCTACGCGCGCCGGTTCGCGACTAGCGACCGCATCTTCTTCTCCCGGTTTGTATCCGATCGAATTTAGAGCGCCAATCGAAGCCAACAAAACTAATTCATTGCGGCGCAGTTCAGGCACGCGATGCGCAAGATCGGCAATCGAATCAAACTTCCGCATGCTGCGGGCGCGCACAATTGCCTGCGCCGTCTCTTCGCGCAGGCCTTTCGCATAACAGAATCCCAAGCGCAGGATAAAATGTTGGGTAGAGCGGGCCTTTAGGCGCGCGTCCAAGCACTCTAAATAATCCGGGGCTTTAGCCCCCGGATGTTCATAGAGGCTATCTGACATTGTGGTACTATCATCCGTCTCCAGCGTGCATAGCCACACCGACTGGCTGATATCCACAGGCTTAACCCTCAGTCCATGACGCTGGGCATCTTTGACGATCGTCGAAGGATGGTAGAACCCCATCGGCTGATTGTTGAGCAATGCTGCGGTGAACGCGCCCAGGTAATGACACTTGAGATAGGCGCTAGCGTAAGCGATTAGCGCAAAGCTGGCGGCATGCGACTCCGGAAATCCATAAAGCGCAAATGAAGTGATCGATTGGATAATCTGCTGCTGCGATTCCGCTGAGATGCCATTACGCTCCATGCCGGCACGCAGTTTGATCTCAATATCGCGCATACGCTTCTCGCTGCGTTTGAATCCGAAGGCGCGCCGTAGTTCTTCCGCCTCGCCCCCGCTGAACCCGGCAGCGATCATGGCTATGCGCAGTAACTGTTCCTGAAAAAGAGGCACTCCCAGCGTTCGTTTCAGCACAGGCTCCAGCGAAGGATGCGGATATACAACTTCCTGTTTTCCTTGCCTTCGCATAAGAAACGGATTGACCATCTGGCCGACGATTGGCCCCGGACGAATGATTGCCACCTGTACCACAATGTCGTAGAAGTGCGTGGGATGCAGACGTGGCAGACACGACATTTGCGCGCGACTCTCAATCTGGAACATCCCCACCGTGTCGGCTTTCTGCAGCGCGCGATAGACCACCGGATCGTTGGGTGGCAACTTGGCCAGATCAACTTCTTCTTTGTATTGATCGCGAATCAGAGTGATGGAATCCTTCAGCACGGCCATCATCCCCAGTCCCAGCAGGTCCACCTTGATGATGCCCATGTCGGCACAATCTTCTTTGTCCCACTGCACCACGACACGGCCGGGCATGGTCGCGGGCTCCAATGGAACGACGGAATCAAGCTGTCCCTGGCAAATTACCATGCCGCCAGAGTGCTGCCCCAGATGGCGCGGCAAGTCCTGCACCGCAAGGCAAAGGTCAAAGAACTTGCGCATGCGCGGATGCCGCAGATCGAAGCCGGCGTCGCGAAACTGTCGCTCCAGCGTGTCGCTCGGATCTTTGTACTCCCACGAACTTACCAGCCCAGCCAGGCGGTCGAGAGTTTCGCCGTCGAAGCCGAGCGCCTTGCCAACCTCGCGCGCTGCCGAGCGTCCACGATAGGTGATGACGTTTGCCGTCATGGCTGCGCCCAGCTTGCCGTAGCGATCATAAACATACTGGATGACACGCTCACGCTGATCGCCGCTGGGGAGATCGAGATCGATATCAGGCCACTCACCACGCTCCTCAGATAGAAAACGCTCAAACAGCAGTTCCATACCGACCGGATCGACGGCGGTGATGCCGAGTGAATAGCAGACCGCACTATTGGCTGCAGATCCTCGTCCCTGCACCAGAATGTTTTGCATGCGACAGTAGCGAACGATGTCCCACACAATGAGGAAATATCCCGCCAGCTCGAGATGCTCAATGAGTGCCAGTTCCCGTTCGATTTGGCGTTGTGCGCGCTGCCACAAGTCGTTTTGCCCTGGGCGTAAATAACGGTCACGGGCTCCTGCCATCGTGCGTGCCCGCAGAAACGAGTTCATCGTTTCGCCCTCAGGCACCGGATACTGCGGAAATCGATAGCCGAGATCGTTTAGCGTGAATATAAGGCGCGACGACAACTCCAATGTGTTCGCAATAGCCGCAGGCAAATCGGCGAACAATTGCAGCATTTGCTGCGGCGTCTTGATGTAGCGCTCGCTGTTGCAAGCCAGCAGACGGCCGCCCGTATCGAGCGTGCGATGGTTGCGAATGCAGGTGAAGACATCCAGAATCTGGCGCTGTTCCGGCCTGGCGTACTGTGCTCCTTGCGTGGCCAGCAGCGGCAATTGCAAGCTGCGCGCCAACTCGATGGTAGCCTGATTGCGCGCCTCTTGTGCACGGTTGTAGTGCCGCTGCAGTTCGACATAAACATTTTCTCGCCCGTAGATAGTAATCAGTTGTTCCAGCGTGGTGCGGCCCGCTTCCATGCCGCCGTGTGCCAGAGCGCAAGCCAGAGGACTTTCGTCGCCGCCAGTGAGGCAAATCAAGCCATCTGCATATTCGCTGAGATCGGCGACAGAAGCAGTTGCCCGCGAATGCAAAACGGCATTTTCTTCCGGCTTGGCCCGGCGGGGGAGTGTAACCGGATGCTTCGGTGCGCGCAACTTCATTCGCGTTATCAGGCGGCATAGATTCTGATAACCCTCGCGTGAAGCGCACAACAGGGGCAAGCGCGAAATTGCCAGTTCGCCAGGGTACGCGCTTGCTGTCAGCAGGGAAGTGACCTCCGCCCCAATGTGTGCTTTGAGGTCGAGTTTCTTCATGGCCAAATGAAAGCGAGGAGATCCATAGACTCCATCGCGATCCAGCAAAGCCATCGCCGGCATCTGATGGGCGGCGCACACCTCCGCCAGCTCCTCAGGGGCCGAAGTTCCTTCGAGAAAACTGAACGCCGAGCGCGCGTGGAGTTCGATGTACAAATCCGGTGCCGTAATTTGGCTTTGAAGGGGCACGCCTTCAGGCGTGCCGTGAAGGAGCGATTAGCATCGGCTTCAGCCGCTGAGGGAGTTCGTTTTTCAAACTGCCCGAAAACTCAGAGATCAAATAACCGAATTCCCTCAGTGGCTAAAGCCAATTTGTTTATGTGCTATTAAGGCACAGCTAAAGCTGTGCCCCTTCAAAACCAAGACCTGCAAAATAAATTCAGTCGTAGCTCGCATCCGCGAACCAACGTCCGCTCGCGAGATCGCGGTAAATGCGATATAGTGCCACCCCGCCATCATTTCCGTTGGCGAGCGCAACATCCCACTCTTCCCGGTTCCAGGGACATGCCGGATTGTTAGCCGCGCTTTCCCGGTTCGCGTTCTCCGTCCACCAATCACCAGAGGAGCACCATGGTCCTGCCGACCACACAATCCTGCCGCGAAGTTCTGATCGAACACTGGGCAATACCACCGCCGTTAAATTGACAGGACGACCTTGTGATACCTCGACTTGCAGCTGCCACACCGGACGAAAAAGCCGCAACACTAGGGCCGGCTTCCCAATATCCGACGCTGTGGGATGCTTCCTCTGCTTGGACTCTTCCGGCGCAGCCATAAACCGATCCATGCGGAAGCTGTCTCGCCGATGGCTATCCAGCAGGCGCGCGATTCCCACTCGGCGTTCGCCAACAACGCCGCTGATCCGCGCTAGTGTAATCTCCAGCTTTTCGGTCTCGGGAGAAATCGGCATAAAAAGACCGCGCTGTGCCAAGCGTGGCGGCGCCGGCTCGGCTGTAATTGAGACTTTTGCAACCGGATCACCGGGCGGATGAGCTGCCAACTCCAACTGCATCAGCTTAAGAAACACTTTGACATCCCGCATGGCGACCGGCAGCCGCAGAGTGCGTTCGAACTGTCTCACATTGTGGGAGTCGCTGATTAAGTCCTGTGCTGTCTCGGTCTCCTCGTCGGCAACGCGCCGCTCCAGTTGCAAGCGTAGATGCAACTCCCGCGCAGCGAGTGCCCGAGCCTCCAACCTCGCACGGAGCTGCTCCAGCAGTCGGTTCAGAATAAACGACAGAGGCTCGAGGGTTGCAACCGAAGACTCCAGTTCCATCACCTCTTCAAAACGCGACGGCGACTCACACAATGCAAGTGTGCGCATGCCTGCTCCGCGCGCCAGGCGCTGTAAATGCGCCCCTACCTCACCTAACCGCGACGCCAGCGCATCGTCCGGCAAGAGTGCCAGTGTGCGAAAATCACGCACGCCCCAGCGTTCCAGCGTGTCCAGCATCTGCTCACGCGCCTTCTTGCGGTCAGCATCCGAATTACCGAGCGAGAGTTCAAACGTGCCAAGCAACACCGCCAACGGCAGCACCCCCAGCCGTTGCGCTTCTTTGCCCTTGGGAATCACAGTGACTCCGCGGAACCCTCGCGCAGCATGCATCGCTGCATCAGGATTTGCCGCCAGGGCGACATTTGCTTTTAAGCCGACCACGCTTACTCGCGACGCTAATTTGCGTGCCATCTTCGCGTGTGCACCGTGGAGCCGTTCCAGTCCGGCAAGATCGAGCAGTAGCATATCGGCGGCCGTGTCTTCCACGCGCGGTGTAAAGGAGTGAGCGATATCGAGCAGCGCGGAGTGTGCCGACTCCTCTGTTTCCGGAGACCGCTGGCGCAGAATCGCAGAACTGTTTTCTTCAGGCGTCGCGAAAACCGCAGCCTGCAGTTTGGTCATACCTATTTCCATTCCCAGCCGACGCGCTTTTTCGTTCAGCGCGACCACACACACCATGGGCGGTTTGCCTTCGAGCACGGCCACAGCCCGCGCGCGCAGCAATGGCTCGTCGCGCACGATGGCTTCTACAGCAAAATCGGAGATGTAGATACAGGCAAACACGACCTCACCACGAAGCGCGCAGTTTAAAGTCGACACCGGCTGGCTGCACCGGTTTGCGCTGCATCCAACCTGGGGTAGAGGAGCGCACCACTTCGGCTCGCACCTGTATTCCGCGAAGCAATGCCGCATGGCTCATGGCGTTGTTCTGTGGAAAGCTTGACTCGCCACCCGCCATAACCAGCCTGCCATTAAAGGGGGCCAAATCGCCCGCGCACACTGCCTCGCGTTCCAATTGCACTACCAGCGATGCGCAGGTCTTGGCGCAGGGCTCCTGCTCCACCAGTAGCAGCACAGTTGCAGTGAGTTCGACGGCACGGCGAAAGCGAAACCATGACGTGAGCGGGACACGCCGGGCGCATTCAGGCGGAATATCTCCAAGATCGAGCACGACCATGCCAAAGCCGCCGGCTTGCAATAGCAGGTCGGTCACCTTCAGCACTTGCTCCAATCGTCCAAGCTTGGCAGACAAGGCGCTGGACTTCCGCCGAGGCATGTCGTTGCATCGGACCCACAGCAGGCGATCGAGATCGACGCCAATAGTCGCTGCTGAAGCAGGATCGAAGCTGTCGCTTGCATCCACCAGCGCGCACATCTCCTGCCGGTGAGTAGCTCCCGCCAACGTGGCTACCATCACTCCCGTGCGCCCCGACGAGGCTGGCCCGGCAATCTCGGTGAGCGCCCCGCGGGGCAGACCCCCGGTAAGCGCGTCGAGTGCTGCGACTCCCGACGAAACCGTCAGAGGTGCTGCTCGCTCGCGCATGAATAGCGTGGAGGAGAGGCGCTCAGGCAGCGAAGATTCCAAGCGGGCACGCAAAGTGGCAACGGATGGCATAACGACCTCAGGGGCGAGGAGCGAGTAGAGCAGAGTTAAGAAGAGAGAGGCCCGCTCTTGGAGGAGCAACCCGGTATCTACTTTCGCTTTTTGTTCGCCTATTGGTAAGATTCTGCTCTACTGGATCGAGGTTGTCAATACCCATGGAAATCCGTTCTGGAAGCCGGGATTCCCTTGTTTTTTTCCATCGGGCCGGGATTTTCAGGTTGGTCCGGTGTGCTCTTACGGGGTCTCCGCGCAAGGCTGCT